>OLOB01001461.1_pt1 | contig 15473 bp, 19 predicted proteins | sample 1671911 | NCBI WGS metagenome assembly OLOB01 (sample SAMEA3136625, study PRJEB25190) | human gut metagenome | biome: human gut; feature: human-associated habitat; material: faeces | place: Austria | collected 2013
ATCTGTTGTACTGGTGGGTATAGAATTAAAAAAACAAAAAAATGACATGTAAACAGCAAACACTTGTGAATGTCAAGCACTTTGTTGTTTCGGTTAGCATAGATAGTGCAAATTAAGATGGTATCTGAATAGAAAAATACAGTATGCTAAATATTTTACAAGGCTTGGAATCATGTTAAAAAGACATGATTTCAGGTCTTTTTATGTCTTGATACCTTTTTGATACTTTTTCTCTCAGAAAAAATAAGAAACTATTGTACCTACATTCGTGCCTATCTGGATTATCTGACAAATATTCTTCACAAATCACCGGAAGATGTTTCCTGGGAAGAACTGCGTGATCACATCAGATGGTTACAGAAATATCATAAAGAAAAACTGTATGATTGGGAAGTAGGGATTTAATCTCTACTTCCTTTTTAGTTTACATAACAAAAATATCCTGTTTATTTTGCCAACTATAATATGAAAGTGATTTTGATAAATTGATGAATGATATGAAAAAGGATGATGCTATCCATTAGTACCACAAAATTTCTTATTGCAGAATTAGCGGTTGCAGATTATAATTTCCATAGGTGGACAAGCAAACCGACAGAATATTATTCTGTGAATAGCAAACCAACCTGCAAACCACCAGAACTGCACACAATAATGAAAAAATGCAATGGTACTGGAATGGTACTAAAAATATGTGAAACGAAAAATAATGTGTGGAAAAGACACATATTATCAATACAAAACAGTATAGATAACCATATTAAAACAACCAGAATCAAACCAAACTTTGCGAGTTTGAATAACGGATTAAAATGCCGAAAGCCTGTATTTATGCGGGTTTCAGGCATTTATTTTATCAAATGGCTCTAGTTTGGCTCTATTTGTGAGAGCAATAATGGCAAGAAAATAGATGAAATCTAATAAGGAGCATTATATGACGAAAGTGAATTTTTATGATAGCATTAATGATTCAATGCTGAAGTTTGCAGTTATTATTGCCAGACATAATGGTAAATGGGTATTTTGCAAGCACAAGGAAAGAAATACATGGGAGGCACCGGGGGGACATAGAGAAGATGGTGAGGATATTCTTGAAACAGCCAAACGAGAACTATATGAAGAAACAGGAGCAATAACTTTTGATATTACTCCAATTTGTATATATTCTGTGACTGCACCAGATAATTTCGATGGAATGGAGACTTTTGGAAAATTATTCTTCTCAGATATACATACATTTGAAAAAGAGCTTCACAGTGAAATTGAAAAAATAGCAATTATGGATGAACTACCGATTAATTGGACTTATCCAGAAATTCAACCCAAACTGATAGAAGAAGCAAGAAAAAGAGGATTTTGCCCCAAAAAGGACGAAATAAAATGGCTATTTTTTGATGTTGGGTCGACATTGGTTGATGAAAGCAAAGTTTATGAAGACAGGATGAAAAGGATAGCGGATTTATCAGGTTTAACTTACGAGCAAATTTATAAATATGCCATGTCGTTTTATAAAGAAAACAAAAAAGGAGATTTAGAGGTAGCAAGGCAATTGGGGGTGAAATTACCTAAATGGGAATCGCAATACGAGAGGCTGTATACAGATACTAAAGATTGTCTGAAAAAGTTAAGTAGAATTTATAAAATTGGTGTAATTGCAAACCAATCACTAGGAACTTCTGAGAGATTAGAAAATCTTGGAGTACGAAAATATCTTGATTTGATCATCGCATCAGCAGAAGAAGGTGTTTCAAAACCAGATAGGCGAATATTTGAAATTGCATTGGAAAGAAGCCGTTGCAGACCAGAGAATGCAGTTATGATTGGTGACCGTATTGATAATGATATTGTACCTGCAAAACAGTTGGGTATGAAAACTATATGGGTAAAACAGGGATTTGGAAGTTTGTGGAATATAACAGATGAGAGTGAAAAAGCTGATATTGAAATTAATAACTTATCTGATATATTAAAATATTTATAGGGAATGAGTCTATGAAATAAGATTCAAATTACAATTGTTCTTGCAGAACATATGATATATATGCTAGGGTACTCTTTAAGGAAAGTACCCATGACAGGGCGTTAAGCATCTGGGGGCACTTGCTTAGTACCGATGACGGCTTATGAGATCATTTCGATTTTCATTGGGATATTAGCATTGCTGATGTCCTTTGGTAGCTTGATTGTAGCGTTGCTTGCCTTTCTCGATAAAGAGAAAAGATCTTCGAGGAAGATCAGGCGAAAATAAAAATGCCTATCCTGTCTGATCCACAGGATAGGCGGTGTCCTTAAGGACATTCATTAACCTAAACTCGGAGCATCCACCTTTGGAGTGGGTACTTTCTGTTTAATTAGATATTATTATCTTATGTCCAATAATTCAAGAGGTTTCACTAATTTGGAAAAATTTTTACAGTAAGGCGGTCAGTGCCTTTTTTGACAACCATACTGTCATCAAGCAGGTGTTGCTTGATTTCTTCGATATTTTCATTGATATGTTGCAAATTGTCAGCATACTCTTCTTCTGAATATTCATCTTTAGAATTTATCATATTTTCACGAATTTCCAAAGCTTTCATATAGGTACAGAGTTTTTTATTGATGAGATTGTTCTTAAAGGACAGTTTAACAGTAGCAGGTTTGAAATTGCCCTCATCGTCCTTATCTGCCTCAAATTTCATATCAATCTGATCATCCAGTTTAAACAGTAATGATAATACATCAGAAACTGTTTCTATATCAAAATCCATGAAAATGTTAATGCTGATGCCTAGCGCATTGGCGATTTTTAAAAGCTGGTCAGGCTTTGGATTACGGATTCCGTATTCATATTTTTTTATTGTTGCGGAGTTTATGCCGGACAGAGCAGTCGCTAGCAAAGCTTCATAAGCTATTGGACAATAAGCCGATAGAGTATGTGGCAATGGCTTTATACGGGGAAATGCAGGCATATTGTGATATTGAGAATGAAATGGTTAAGGGGATGTTTGGAACGATTGTGCAGGGGTATTTGAAGAAAGGGTACAATCGGGCTACGGCGGAGATGATGGCGAGGGAGTTTTTTAGGTATGAGAGTTGATATAAATGGATTTCTTGGGGTAAATATTGTATAATGTTAACAAATAGAAGTACATAAAATGAAGTTCTAAAACTGCACACATGGAGTTGAGGAGGGATTTTTCATGATTAATATAACACAATATTTACAAGACATATATGAAGATTTGCAAAGATATGTTGATAATGATGTATGCTTATGCAAGTTTAAAGAATTAAACTTTGAAGCAGGAGCATTCCCTGATTATGAAGATATAAATATTCAGCAGTTATATTTATTAAGATATGCATTTGCTTATGCGTTTGAATATAGCAGGATGTATCTGGATGTATTATCTCAGATGGATGATGTTAATAATATTTCGGTAACATCAGTAGGATGTGGTTCGATGATAGATTATTGGTCATTGGTACATGCATTAGAAATGAAGAGTAAAATGGATTGTAGCATAAGATATGTTGGAATAGATATAATTGACTGGAACTACAAAATTCCCCAAAGGCAAAATGATGAAGTACATTATTTAATTAGAAATGCAGCTGATATTTTCACAAATAATAGTCAATTTATCTCCGATGTGTATTTTTTCCCAAAGTCAATTAGCGAGTTCTCTGATAGTGAACTGAATGCTATGGCAAATAGCTTTTCGTCAAAGAAGATACAAAAAAATAGATTTTTTGTTTGTATATCTCTTAGGGAAGATCAGGGGAGTATGGATAGAGATATGCAAAAAACAAAATGCTTAATTGAAGCAATAAGTAAAAATGGTTTCTATACAAAATGGCCGTATAATCGATATGCATATTATGATTGCAATGATGGCATTGTATCATTAGATAATGATTTTCAGTATCCGCAAGGTGCATTACAGTTTGTGACAAATCTAAATATGGAATGTGTGAATTATAAGATTCAAGAAATGAATTGTCAATCTGATTGTCAGAAATATTTAAGCAGATGGCCTATTTTAAGAGTAAAGCATATTAGATATCAGGTAATTATGTTTGAAAGGATGAGCTAGATGATATTAAGTGTGAGTAGAAGAACAGATATTCCTAATTATTATTCGGAATGGTTCTATAATAGAATAAAAGAGGGATTTCTATATGTTCGTAATCCGATGAATGCTCATCAGATAAGCGAAATAAAAATAACACCAGATATTGTAGATTGTATTGTGTTTTGGACAAAGAATCCTTTGCCAATGATGAAAAGACTTGATGAGATAAAATACTATAGTTATTATTTTCAATTTACATTAACTGGGTATGGAAATGATGTGGAGGCAAATTTACCTAATAAAAAAACTACCATGATTCCAATATTTCAAAAGTTGTCTGATAAAATAGGTAAGCAAAGAGTTGTTTGGAGATATGATCCCATATTCTTTTCGGATAGATATACGAAAGAATATCACATAAAAGCATTTAAGAGTATTGCAGAGGCATTAAGCGGATATACAGAAAAATGTGTGATTAGCTTTGTGGATATTTATCCTAAGAATAAGAAAAATATGGATGGGCTGTTAAGTTATGAATTAAGCGATTATGAGTTGAGGGAATTTGCTAAGGAATTAAGCAAGATAGCAGCAGATAATAATATAAAGCTTGGAAGTTGCGCGGAAAAAATAGACTTAGATGAATGTGGTATAGTTCATAATTCCTGCATAGATAGAGAATTGATTGAAAAGATTATTGGATGCAAATTAAATGTCGAAAAAGATAAGAATCAGCGTATAGAATGTGGATGTGTTGAAAGTGTTGAAATAGGTACTTATAATACATGCAAAAATGGATGTGCATATTGTTATGCAAACTATAGTTTGAAAAGTGTAGAAACAAATGCTGCTAAATATGATCCTTTATCGCCACTTCTATGTGGTCAAGTCCAAGAAGATGACAAAATTACTATCAGAAAAGTTGGTTCATTAAAAGAAACACAGCTAAGCATTTTTGATATGTGAATGCATAATTACATCATGTATTTGTTGGATTATAATTGGCTCCATTTTGGCTCTAAAAATTCTGGGGGAGGTACACAAAAATGCAAAATATGATGAATATGAAGAATAAAACACACAAATGTGTACCGAGAAACAACCAAATTAATCTCTCCGCCCAAGAGTTTGAATAATTTTTTTAAAAAATAAAATATAGAAGGATTTATTTTTCAATAGGAAATGAAGAAGGCTCCAGGAGACTTTAAGAGATCTTCTGGGACCGTTTATTTATGTGTGGTATACTGGAATATATCTATATGAAAATTTGATTCAAAGCCTTATCCAAGTAAGATATGGAAAATCAGATGCTAAACATATATTGCAGAAGGAGAACATTGTAATGATAGATATATATACGGAGAGGAAAGATTCAAAAGACTGGATTTTTTACAATGACTTGTACTTCAACTTGAATACAGGCAATGAAGATATGTCACAAAAAGAAATTGATTTGATTCAACAAGTGGATGAGGCAAAGCTGACACCAAACAAGCACATAGAAACAAAATATGGTTTGGGCATAATCCGAAATTTATCATCAGGCTGCAAGACATTACTTAATATTGTGAAGCATCCCGATAAAGTGGTAAATGTTGAGGAATGTGGTCCGAATGTTCTTAGAATCATTTTTACTATGGATAATATTAAGATTTATATGTCAAGACCAACGCTTTTTGATATTCCGGATGATGCCAAAATCAGATTTAATGATTCTGATATAGTTACCGGTGGCAGAGGATATAATGCTTGGTGGAGTAAGGAGTATCAAAGGAGAGAAGCAGATGATTTATAAGAATATAACATTTAAAGCAACTCCATTTTCATATGATTTGACATTTGATGACAGGATTACTCTTGTTGGTGGAGATAGCGGTATAGGTAAAACAGTACTTTATGAAATGCTGGAAGATATAAGATTGACAGACGAATACAAGGCTATCAAGCTATTTAACTACAAATCAGATGATTTTTTAGAAGCAATCAAACAGTGTAGAGATAGTTTTATTGTGATAGATAATGCAGATTGTATGATTAATGATGATGTCAGGAGATTCATTAATTTTGAGTTGTCTAATCAGTATATGCTTTTTCTACGAAATTATGACGGACTCAATGTATCTGATAAGAGCTTTAAGGTGCTAAAGTTTGATAATAACAGGATAACGCTGGAAGAGGAGTTGTGATATTAGATATTTATGGACTGAGGATACCGGTGCAGGGCTTCACTTCTGGAAATTCGTTAATCAGCTTTTCTTTGACAATGAGCTTGCCGTTGAGAGTAAAGGGAGCAATCAGGGATTATTGGATGCAGTAATAGACTTGGAGACTGAAGATGGAGATGAATACTTCGTTGCGTTTGATTATGTGGTTGATAATCAGGACATTCGCAACAAGTATCGTATGTTGAAATCAATAACAGATAAGTCAGAAGGAAAGATTGTAATTCTGGATATGATTTGTTTTGAGTACCTGATTCTTGCATTTGATAAGCTGGTAGAATGGACAGGAACTGGAAAGACCGATAAAATAAAAATCCGTGATAAAGTTTTGGCGGCAGTTGAGAGTCACAGAATCGATTTATCAAAGATTGATGATGAGAAAACATTACAGTATATAGCAGGTTTTAAGAGATATTCTACAGAACGTGTGATGAAGTCATTGGTTGGTGAATTTACACAAAATGAAAAGTGGTCTGTTAAAGGGACTCTTATGGGTGAATGCTGGTATAAAGATTGTTGTGTGTCAGAGCATACGGATAATCTTAGGTGTGGTAAGCCTGAGGTTGAAAGTGGGGATGAGAAAATGAGGATGCTGATACGGTCAGAGAAAGTACAAAGGCTAATGAGAGATATTACTTTGAAAGAATAGTTTAATAAGACTATATTTTTTCATAATGCATAATAAATGATACATTAATAAGACAAATTTTTAGCAGAAGAGCAAAGGGGAATGTGAATGCAGGAAACAGTTGATGTTTTGAATAGAGGACAATTTATTGATATGTTATATCAGCTTGTCAACACTATGTCAGATTTAAAACAAGGAAAAATATTTTCAATTGATGGAACTTGGGGATATGGAAAAACTTATGTATTAGAAGAACTTGAGAGAAGATTATCTCCTGTTGTTAATGAAGAAACCTATGATGATAAATTTTATGTTTTTCATTATAATTGTTGGCAATATGATTATTATGAAGAACCTTCTGTTGCGATAATATCAGCAATGCTAGAGACCTCTGAAAATTCACTAGAACATAGAATTAACAAAGTGGCAAAAGCAGGTTGGGAAACAGCGAAAGAAATATTGACAGACGTAGCTGGACAGTATGTAAAAAATAAAATAGGTGTTGATATTGTAGAAACATTTCAAAGTGAAAAGATGGGCATTGATAATCAAAAATTTAAATTTGATCAAATGTTTGCGTTTAAGAAAACTTTAGATGAAACTAGGGAAAAACTTAAACGAATGTCGGAAATAAAAACTGTTGTAATAGTTGTAGATGAACTAGACAGATGTATGCCTGAATATGCAGTTAAAGTTCTTGAGAGACTTCATCATTTATTTGAGGGTATCCCCAATACAATTGTTATTATGGCTGTTGACAGTAAACAACTTGAGAATTCCGTGAAAAAAATCTTTGGAAATGCAGTTGATACAGGTAGATATCTGAGAAAATTTATTAGCTTCAATTTGGAATTAGGCGTGGGAGAGCTTCAATCTAAATATGTAGAAAGATATAATTATTATTTTGAAAAATTTGAGGAAAGGGATGCGGCAGCAGAGGAGTTACAAACATTAGTTACTTTGTGCCAAATTGACATTCGAAATTTGAATAAGCTAATTGAAAAATTGGATATAATTCACACACTTGCATTTAAAGGGAAAATGTCAGAATCAGTTTTATGGTTTGAATTAATGTGGGGAATGATAAAATATAAAATATCTTTACCTGATAAAGAAGGAAAATATAGTGATTGGTCTGATGATTTGTATTGGCTACCTGAAATAGACCATGCGACCTATGGAGGGCTAGTTAACTATCTTTCTAGAGATATAATTGAATATTTAAAAAAGAAAAAGAACATTGCTATGACACATACAAGAATAATAGGAATGAATAGTGAAGAAATAATGGTTTCGAATGATTTCAATGGAGAGGCATGGCATATATTAGATCAGCTTTTGGCACATAAAAAAACGTTATATATGGACCCTGTTAATCAAACAGTAGATATTGATGAATGTAAGAAGTTTATTGAATTTGCAAAAATATTATGGTAGTCTAAAATTCAGTAGGTCCATATCTCAGAATAAAATTTAAACAAAATTAGTTAATTTATATGTGGGCTATAAAGAAATAGAGTTGGCAGATTTGATAAAAAATCTTGAAAATATTATTCTGGCAATTTAGCTAAAGGAGCGGAATGAATTTGTTATTTAACTTGGCATATTGAATTATATGTCAGGTTAAAAGCCAAGTTAGATGTATAATTAGAATAATTCGACGCCTTTTTCAACGCATAAAAAGCGACGAAAAAAGCGATGAATTATTATATCAATCAAAAGAAAGTTAAAATTGATGTCAGATTAGTTCAAAACCATAATGAAGCTACATAAACTTAATTAAATTCATTCATAGCATCCACATATTCCTGTAATCCATTAGGTTTACAAGCCAATTCAGCATATAGCAGAGGACTTTCCTGTGCCAGCCGATATAGATACGCGATATCATCAGGTGTATCTATATCGGCTGAATTGCATTTTTCACAACTGATAGTAAGAGGCGTGCCGGTATATGTATCATTGTTGGCATTAACAATAACAGAATTTGTATCAGGTTCATACATACCAAACAAGTAACAAGGGGTATTTTGTTTCATGGTGCTCTCCTTCCCACAGATACTTGGCACCATCAAGCAGATCAATGATGGCTGTAAGCATATTGTTATAGACGGTTTGCAGTTCCTTGATTTCATCGCTTGTAGGGAGATTGTTTAAAGCTTGATGTTCACAGCATTCGGTAAATGTTTTCTGCATTTTAAGTAATTGCAGATACAGAGCATTAATAGTCTGTACAAGCTATCCGGATAGAGCAGTGCTTTAAGGTGTAGTAAATGCATTGATTCATAGAAATTATCTGGAGATAGGTAGTGAAGTTCATATATATATATGTTCGATGATAGAATTGAAATATATTCACCCGGTGGAATGGTAAGTGGAATATCTCTTGAGGGGAAAAATCTATTGAAAATTCCGTCAAAGCGAAGAAATCCGATATTAGCTGATATATTCAGCCGTTTAAAATATATGGAGCGTAGAGGTAGTGGATTTAAGAAGATATTGGCAGATTATGAGGGACAAGTAGAATTTGATGAGACCAAGATGCCAGTCTTTGATGCAGATAATGATGATTTTACATTGACTTTGTATAATCTGAATTATGGCACTAATTATGCAACACAGGTGAATGAAAATGTCATAGAAAATGTCATAGAAATTTCGGAAGAAAAAATGAAGCAGTTAATGCCAGAGTATTCTAAGAAGAAGCTTACTAAAGCATGTGAGATCCTAAAAATGATTTCCGAAAATCCGAATATTTCTATTGATGAATTAAGAATAGCCTTAGATGTCACAGATAGAACAATTGCTAGATATATATCAGAATTAAAGGATAAAGGTATCATAGAACGAAAAGGTCCAGATAATGGTGGTAAATGGAAAATTAAGTAAGTGAATGACAGTAAATATGGCACTTAATGTGACACCCAAACTTTTACTCAAGAATATTCCGAAGTTAGTCTCAACGAAGTCTCACTAGATTTGAGACTGAGTGAGACTCTATGATATAACAAAATGCGATAAAACCGGGATTTGCAGGTAAATTATAAAGTTGTAGTCTCAAGACAGTCTCATTTTTGAAATCGTTTGTTGAGACTAACATGAGACTGAGGAGGTTCAAAATTATGGACATAAGTAAAAAAGATTGGATGCTATTTCGAGAAAGATTATCAGGCTGGCAGGAAAATTAAATGGAAGGTCTTGTTAAAGAGTATGCAAATTTTCTGAATGATGATAAAAAGCCTGCATCAGAGAAATTCTGGGAACTTGAAAAACTGATAAAAGAAGATAAACGTCATCCGGGAGTTGTCATGGAACTGAAAAAATCAGAGGTAATATGGGATATTGTTCGTCTTATTAGACTGAAAGTAATTACATATAATGATTTATCAGACTTTAGTGATGAATTACAGAATGAAGTAAAAAGAATACTTGAGATGAGCAGGTGATACATATGGAGATTGGTGCAACAAAAGCAGTTCAAGATCGACTAAAAACAACAAAGATTGAAGAAAGCAAAGGTGCTTCACTTGTGTTCTGCTGGGACACACATTTGACGAAAATAAAAGGAAGAAATGTCTTGTTTATTGTGAATGCCAGTAATCGTTATACAATAGCAATGACAGATATTGAACCAAGAAACTGGAATTACTATACAATGTATATCCGCAGTGTGATTCATGGCATGATGCAGGAAATGGGATATGCCGAGGAGCAGATAGGGCTGTATTTTAAAATGTCAGGCGATACAACTATAACCAAAACTCATGGTAGGAAATCGGTTGGTGGCATTAACAGAATGGTAATGGATGCACAGTATTTTGGTAAGAAGCTGGAGAAAGAAGCAAAGTATCAATGGGAACTTAGTGAGTATCTGAACAGAGATATCTGCCAGCCAGAGGGATTTGATGCGTATGGATATCCAAGTGAACTTTTTAAATTAGACATGGAACGACTAGGGATTGCTGCTAAGAGAAAGCCTGCAAAGGTAATTGATATTGCTCAGTACATAGAAAACAATCGTGGTACTAACGATTAGTACCACAAAACTTTTTCTTGCAGAAATATTGGATGTAGATTATAATTTCCATAGGTGGACAAGCAAACCGACAGAAAATTATTCTGTGAGTAGTAAAAGAAACCTGCAAGCCACCTGAACTATACACAATAATGAAAAAATGCAATGGTACTGGATTGGTACTAAAAATATGTGAAACGAAAAATAATGTGTGGAAAAGACACATATTATCAATACAAAACAGTATAGATAACCATATTAAAACAACCAGAATCAAACCAAACTTTGCGAGTTTGAATAATGTACATGAGCCAAGAAATGCCGAATTTGCGGCGTTTCTTGGCTCGTTTTATGTTGTGTGACAATCAAATGACAATAATTCTCAGTTACCTTCCGAAGCGGATTCAAGTATTGTTTTTAAGTGAGTCATCATTTTTTTATAACGCAGAGGACATTTATCAGTTAGTAAGAAATGTAGAATGGTACTTTCATATTGCTTTATAAGTTCTTTTTTTCTTAGTCTTTTCCATTTATTACTAGCATGTGACTCAAGTTTATAGGAATATTTATTTATCTCTTTTACCAGCAATTTGTCAATCTTTTTTTGCCATCTTTGTAGGTCTACTATAAAGATGGCACCCCAAAAAGGTAGTGAAGCTTCATTTCCGTTTTCGCTCATAAATAAACTTAGCTGTTTGGTATATCTATCAATAAAAACTAAATTTAATGCGATTTTGCAAGATAAGTTTTTTTCATGTTGCTCTCTGCATATATGTATTTTTTCTATAAACGAATCGTAAGAGGCCCAATCATTAAATATAGCTGGATAAATACATTCGCCTCCAAATAGATTAATATCACTACCACGTTCGTTGAGCTCGTTCTCAGTGTTATAAATTTCTTGTGTGGTCAATTCTAATTCTAAATTTCGAAAAAATTGTAAACTATTGGCTATATCTTGTGCAATCATATCATTTCCTTTATTTTTAAGCTCCTTTTTAAGCTTGTTATTATATAGAATATGAGTTATTACACCATTCAATACGCTACTACCAAGAATAGTAGATAAAATGCTTAGTAAAAGTTTTTCTTTATCCATTGTAACTCTCCTTTATTACTTCTTCGGTTTCCTTTTCCTCTTCACATAAGAGAAATCCGGAAACAGGTCTTTTAACAATTCTGCGGTTTCTTCTGCATCGTCTTCTTCATTCATTTTCCGAATCAGTAGTTGGTCGTCATCATCAAGATTCAACGAAACAGTATACTCTTTATTCGGGTATGTTGGGTTCATTGGGTATTTTACCTCTTTGAGATAATATTCCGTTTCTGATATTTTTACATCCTCCAGCTTGTCTCGTAAATGTGCCCAATACTCAACCATCTTTCGGAAGTTATCAAGGTCTTCCTGTGGACGGGGACCGGTACTTGGAAGCCGCTCTTCAAATTTGAAGCATACTTCGCCATCTTTTATAGTGGGGCGTAATCCGTATGCCCATTCTATATTAAACAGCACATGGAGTGCACTGAAGATATTGGCAACATCCGGGTCTGATAATGCATAGAAACTGACACCTAGATTGTTGGCGATATTGAGTAAAGTCGCTTCGTCCGGATATCGGTTTCCAAGCTCGTAATTTCGGATTGTAGATTCGTTTAGTCCGCACTTATCTGCCAATTCCTTTTGCGTCATTTCCGCTGCAATTCTGAAATTCCTAATTAAAAAGCCTACCCGGCTGGTGAATTTTTCGCCCATTTTAACTGCTCCTTATAAGTGTACTGAGTGTTGTAGCATGCACGAAAACATGAGGTACAAATCATGCACTTACATAGATTATAACATCAACAGTACAAAAGTGAAATGTTTTTTGCTACAAGCATTGACAGTACAAAAATGAACTGTTAATCTAAAACACATCAAAACCGTTCATAAATGAACTGAATAATAAAATAAAAGAGAGGAGAAATTTGCTTATGGAGAACAAACGATTTTTAACAGCGCAGGATGTTATGGAAATGCTGGACGTATCACTATCCTATGCGTATAAGCTGATACAGCGGCTGAATGCAGAACTTGAGTCGGAAGGGTTTGTGACAATAAAAGAGCGTGTAAGCACGCAGTATTTTATGGAACGAATCTACGGACTGTCCACAGATAAGGAGGTTGGATAGATGGCGGTTATCAAGAACAAAAAGACCGGAATGTGGGAGGTTAGGACCTATTATAAGGATTGGACCGGAGAAAGGAAGCAGAAGACCAAGAGGGGCTTTGCGAAGAAAAGCGAAGCCCTCGAATGGGAACGAAACTTCAAACTGAAAGAGAATCAGAGTATCAGTATGAGCTTTCAAAGCTTTGTGGATATTTATTTGACGGATTTGGAGCCGAGAATAAAACGAAATACGTTCCTGACAAAAAAGCACATTATTGAGACCAAGATTCTGCCATATTTCGGAAAAATGAAGCTGGATGATATTCGTACTTCGGATGTCATCCAGTGGCAAAATGAGATTATGAAACTGAAAAAGGATAATGGGAAGTTGTTCTCCCAAACTTATCTGAAAACGATTCACAATCAGCTCAGTGCCATATTAAACTATGCAGTCAATATGTATGGACTAAAGGATAATGTGGCACGAAAAGCCGGAACTATGGGGAAGGAAGAAAATAAGGAAATGGAGTTCTGGACACAGGAGAAATTTCAGAAATTTTTGGAGTGTGTGGCAGATAAGCCGATTTCGTATTATGCATTTGAAATGCTTTACTGGACGGGAATACGAGAGGAAGAATTGCTTGCCCTGACACCGGAGTGGGTAGTTCAGCTGCTGAGGTTGCAACGTGGGTGTTGAAGGATTATGTAAAAATGTTCCAGCTTCGTAATCCGCAGTTATATATGATAGGCGCTTATATTCATCTGGATGAGGAAACATCGCATTTGCATCTGAATTTTGTTCCATGGGTATCCGGCTGTAAGAGAGGACTGGAAACAAAGACGAGCCTTAAGGCAGCACTTGCTACCAGAGGATTTGCAAGCGAGGGTAAAGGGAACACCGAATGGAAGCAGTGGGCAGAGGCGGAGAAAGATGATATTGCTCTTATCATGCGTCGATACGGAATTGACTGGAAGAAGAAAAACATGCACAATCCGCATTTATCCGTATTGGATTATAAGAAGCAGGAGCGGGTGAAGGAAGTGGCTGCTCTTGAGGAAAAACTGGAGGGTGCACAGGTTGTTCTTGAATTGAAAGAGGAAAGAATAGAATCTCTGGAAAAGGAAATAGAGGATAAGCATGTCAGTATTCGAAAAGAACAATCCGAAGCGCAAAAGATGCTGGATGATACCAGGGCTGAAACTCGGAAATTGCAGTTCGAGGGAACAGATTTACGTCTGAAGAATTCAGAATTACGGTTGGAGTATTCTGAAAATGTAGATAAGCTTACCGATATACGGAAAGAAATTGAGGAGGATCAAAAGGAGGCTGACAAGTGGATGATGATATCCGACACCGCAAAATGGCAGACGTAACAGATACAGATTAAACTGGAGGAGGCGGAAAGGCTTAAGAAGGAACTGCTTGGTGCGGTCGATGGAGATGATTATCTGAAGGAACAGGTGATAGAACTGAGATACCAGAACCAAATATTGCGGGAGGAAAATCGTAGCCTAAAGGACAAGCTGGAAAAGGAATATGAGTTTATGAAACAGTGATATACTTATAGTAAAGAAATTAGTACAGAAGATCGATATACAAGGAGATTCATGATGAAAGTAGTTGTTGGAACAAGAGGAAGTAAGTTGGCTCTTACACAAACAAATTGGGTCATTGATCAATTAAAAGAGCGAAACCCACAGGTTGAATTTGAAGTAAAGATTATTAAAACGAAAGGTGATTTAATTCAACATTTATCTTTAGATAAAATTGGCGATAAAGGATTATTTGTTAAAGAAATTGAGCAACAACTTTTAGATAAAGAAATCGATATTGCGGTACATAGTATGAAGGATATGCCTTCCACTTTACCTGCGGGGTTGAGATTTGCTGGAACGCCTGAAAGAGAAGATCCACGTGATGTTTTAATTTTAAAAGAGGGTTACAAGAATATTGATGATTTGCCACGAGGTGCTAAAATTGGGACAGGTAGTAAGCGACGAAAGTATCAATTATTAAAGTATCGACCAGATTTAGAGATTGTTCCAATTCGAGGGAATATTGATACACGTATTCAAAAGATTAAAGATGAAAATTTAGATGGAATAGTACTAGCTGCTGCAGGACTAAATAGGGCAGGTCTTAATCATCATATAAGTTATCATTTGCCAGTAGATATTATGATTCCAGCACCAGCACAAGGAGCTTTAGCCCTTGAAATAAGAGAAGATGATTCTAATATGGAAAAAATTATTTCTCATATTAAAGATGAAATGACAGAGATTCAAGTTGCAGCAGAGAGAGGCTTTTTAAGGGGAGTAAATGGAAGTTGTCATATTCCAATGGGGGCTTATTGTGAAATAAAAGATAATAAACTGAACTTAAGTGGACTTTATGGAGATGAAGAA
>OLOB01001462.1_pt1 | contig 15465 bp, 10 predicted proteins | sample 1671911 | NCBI WGS metagenome assembly OLOB01 (sample SAMEA3136625, study PRJEB25190) | human gut metagenome | biome: human gut; feature: human-associated habitat; material: faeces | place: Austria | collected 2013
CCTTTGATGTCAGCACCATGGACACCGGCAACCTGCAAGGCCTCGTCCCCAGAACGACCAGACCCATCACGGACTCCGATCTGAGCGAGCGCCTCATTAGTCCTGACAGGTGAAGGCCTCAGAAACGAGGAGATAAAACAGAACGCTTTGGCGATGACGACGTCGCGGGGGGCGGTGCGTCGTCGGGTCAGGCGGGAGACTGGGCGGCCTGCTTGATGCGGCTGGTCAGCTCGGTGACCTGGTTGAAGGTCGAGCGCCGCTCGGCCATGAGGGTGCGGATCTTCTTGTCCGCGCTCATGACGGTGGTGTGGTCGCGCCCACCGAACTCCCGCCCGATCTTGGGCAGGGAGAGGTCGGTGAGCTCGCGGCACAGGTACATGGCGATGTGGCGGGCCGAGACCATGGTGCGGGAGCGGTTGGCCGAGCACAGGTCATCGATGGTGATGCCGAAGTAGTCGGCGGTCTGCGCCATGATGAGGGAGGTCGTGATCTCCTGGCCCTCGGGGTCGGAGATGATGTCCTTGAGGACCATCTCGGCCAGGGTCTGGTCGACTGGCTGCTTGTTGAGGGAGGCGAAGGCCGTCACCCGGATGAGGGCGCCCTCGAGCTCGCGGATGTTGGTGGTGATGCGCGAGGCGATGTACTCCAGGACGTCGAAGGGCAGGTCGAGGCCCTCGGCGGTGCCCTTGCGGGAGAGGATCGCGATGCGGGTCTCCAGGTCCGGGGGCTGGACGTCGGCCAGCAGGCCCCACTCGAAGCGGGAGCGCAGGCGCTCGTCGAGCCCACCGAGGGCCTTGGGGGGCTGGTCGGAGGTGAGGACCACCTGCTTGCCCGAGGAGTGCAGGGAGTTGAAGGTGTGGAAGAACTCCTCGAGGGTCGACTCCTTGCCCTGGAGGAACTGGATGTCGTCGACCAGGAGGATGTCGACCTCGCGGTAGCGGCGCTTGAAACCCTCCATACGGCCGTCGTCCTGGTTGCCGTCGCGCACGCAGGCGATGAAGTCGGAGACGAAGACCTCGGAGTTGACGTACTTGACGCGGATCCCCGGGTTGAGGGTCTGGGCATAGTGGCCGATGGCGTGCAGGAGGTGCGTCTTGCCCAGGCCGGAGCCGCCGTAGATGAACAGGGGGTTGTAGGCACGGGCCGGAGCCTCGGCCACGGCCAGCGCGGTGGCGTGGGCGAAGCGATTGGAGGAGCCGGTGACGTAGGTGTCGAAGGTGTATCTCGGATTGAGCTGGGAGACGTCGTGGGCCGCCGTGGGAGTCAGCAGCCCAGTGGGGTTCTGAGGACCGGTGCCCCCGGGGCTGTAGGTGCCGGGAAGTCCCGACCTGCCAGGAAGGGAACCCGACATCGTCGACGGCGCTGAGGACGCGGATGCCTGGGCGTGAGGCATCGGTGAGGGTGTGCTCACCGAGTAGGGCGAGGGCTCGGCGAGCTGCTCACCGTAGGTGGGCACCGTTGGTGCGGCGGGCGCGGCGGACACAGCCGATGCGATGGAGGGTCCCGACGGCTGGGGTGGGACGGAGGGGGACGGGGAGGATGCCGGTGCGGGGGCGACGGTCGTCAGGTTGACCGGTTCGGGAGCCACCGGGGGCATGGGTGCGCGCGAGGCCTCCGAGGAGGTGTCGACCGTGACCTCCATGGGCATGGGGCGGCCCCAGACCTGGGTGATGGCGGCGCTGATGGGAGCACGTGCCTGCTCGACGATGTCCTTGGCGAAGGCCGATCCGACGACGAGGACGAGCGTGCCGTCGACGTCGATGAGGTGGGTCATGCGGATCATGGACATCTTGCCCTGCCCCAGCTCTCCGGAGCTGGAGAGCACCTCAAGGGCTGAGAGCCATTTGGTATTGGCGGCGTCGGGCACGACGGACTCCTGATCGGCATGGTTGGTGAACCCGGTGACTGCAGCCCGACCGACGCCGGCCGGGGCCCTGTGTCGATGATGACAGGGTTGTGTGGAACTGGCGAACCGGAAGGTCTTGACCGGGCGTCCCATCATGCTGGTTCTCCACAGCCTTGTCCACACCTGGGGACACACCGAGCGATGACTCACAGATAACGTTCAGAATAAACTCTGAAAACAGTAGGTATGGATGGCCCGGATGATCTGCTGCGGGCCCGCGGAATGACAGAAGTGTTGTCATTGACGGGGCTTTCGAGGAGGTGTGACCAGGTCGAGGAGTTATCCACATATCCGCAAGGGTGTGGACGGAGCTCTTCCCACAGCCGTGGACACGGACGACCCCGCTTGTGGATGGAGTGTGGAGAGGATGTGTATGACGCCACCGGTCACAGTGGTCACAGTCGGCCACATTCGTTTGACCGGCAAGAGGGCCAAACGTAGGCTGTTGCAGACGTTCGCGCGGAGTCAGGTCCCGATCCATGGGGCAGCCGCACGAGCGACAGTGCCGCGAACCTCGCGATGCACTGTTCCGATCACCTCAAGCAGGAGTTAAGCCCGTGAGCAAGCGGACCTACCAGCCGAACAACCGTCGTCGTGCCAAGGTGCACGGCTTCCGTAAGCGCATGTCCACCCGCGCAGGCCGCGCCGTCCTCGCTTCGCGGCGCCGCAAGGGCCGCGTTCGCCTCGCCGCCTGAGGTGCTCGGCGCGGCGCACCGATTAGCGCGGGGTGAGGACTTCACTACCGCGATTCGTCGGGGTACGCGCTGCGGGAACCGCAGGCTGGTCGTGCACTACCACGCCGGCGGGAGAGGGGATGACTCCCCGGCTCTCGTCGGCGTCGTCGTGCCCAAGAAGCAGGTCCCGCTGGCCACTCGCCGCAACCGTGTCAAGCGCCGGGTGCGAGCCCTCATGGCGCAGCGGGTCGGTTCCCTGGAACCGGGGGCTCGCGTCGTCGTGCGCGGACTGGCAGGTGCCGACGGCGCCGACAGCAGCACCCTGGGACGGGACCTGGATCGGCTTCTGAGCCGGTGCCGGGAGCGTCAAGCCGAAGGACACCGGCGGTGAGTCGGCCGGTTGCGGGCGTAGCGACGAGCGGATGGCTGACGCGAGTCCTCGTGGCTCCGGTGCGTTTCTACCAGCGCTTCATCTCGCCCGCCCTGCCGGCCTCCTGCCGCTACTACCCCACGTGCTCGGCCTACGCCGTCACGGCGCTCAAGGTGCACGGTCCGCTCAAGGGCCTGCTGCTGGCCCTGTGGCGTCTGCTGCGATGCAACCCGTTGACCCGCGGTGGAGTTGACCACGTCCCGGACAAGGGTCAGTGGCGATACCACCATCCCCGTGACGTCCCAAGGTTCAAGGTCGAGGACCCCTGACCGAATCCACTGAACTGGCGGACACGACGCCGGCTCAAGCTCTGAGCCCACACTGATACCTCTCGCACGAGAACCCTCATACAAGGAGTACGGATGGACACGTTGCTGTGGCCGCTCAAGGTGGCCGTGGCCTGGGTCATGGTCACGATCCACAAGGCCCTGGTCCTCATCGGCTTCCCCGACGGACCGGGTGTTGCCTGGGTGCTGTCCATCATCGGTCTGACGATCGTGGTGCGGCTGCTCATCATGCCGCTGTTCGTCAAGCAGATCCGAGCCTCCCGCGGGATGCAGCTCCTCCAGCCCGAGATGCAGGCCCTTCAGGCCAAGTACAAGGGCAAGAAGGATCCCGAGTCGCGCCAGCGCATGAACGAAGAGATGATGGCGCTCTATCGCAAGCACGGGACCAACCCCATGGCCTCCTGCCTGCCGATCCTGGTGCAGATGCCCATCTTCTTCGCCCTGTTCCGGGTACTGGCCTCCCTGGGCCCGGTTGCCACCGGCGACTACGGCCGCTCCTCGATCGGCCCGCTCACGATGGAGCTGGCCAAGCAGGTTCAGGCCTCCAGCGTCTTCGGTGCCAGCCTGTCCTCCGCCTTCCTGGGCAGCACCGACACGCGGGTCAAGATCGTCACGGTCGCCATGATCGTCCTCATGTCGGTGACGCAGTGGTACACCATGGCGCAGCTGTCGATGAAGAACATGTCGACGGACTCCCTCAACTCCGACAACCCCATGATCCGTTCCCAGCGGATGATGCTGTACGTGATGCCGGTGATCTTCGCCGTTTCCGGCGTCCACTTCCAGATCGGTGTGCTCGTCTACTGGGTGGTCTCCAACCTGTGGACCATGGGCCAGCAGTTCTTCACCATCCGCAACATGCCCGCCCCGGGCAGCGAGGCCGAGAAGAAGTACCGCGCCCGCATCAACGCCAAGCGGGCCCGCAAGGGACTGCCCTCCCTGGAGGAGGAGGAGCGAGCCGAGGCGATCGCCAAGGCCGAGGCCGAGGGGCGCACCGGAGGTCAGCGGGTGCAGCCGGTGCGCAAGAACCGGCAGAAGAAGTCCGGCGGTCAGGGCGAGTCCCGCAGTGAGGACGTCGCCGATGACTCCGATGTCGAGCAGCTCGAGGACACCGATGAGGACAAGGACTCGACCTCGTCCAAGAGTGGTGGCCTCAGCGATGAGGAGATCGCTCGACGTCGTTATGAGCGCCGTGCCCGCCAGCGGCGCGAGGCGGCGGCCCGACGCAAGGCCCAGGCCAAGAAGAAGCGCAACCGCTGATACGTGTTCAGCGGCCAGATAACCCGGTTCCCATCACAGATACGGATGACATGATGAGTGAGCAGCACAGTAACGACTCCTCCCACCAGGCGGCGGATGAGGCCGTGAGCAGCCCCGTGAGCAACACCGTCTCGCGCCTCGAGGAGGAGGGTGAGATCGGTGCCGACTACCTCGAGGAGCTCCTCGACATCGCCGACCTGGGCGGTGACATCGATATCGACATCGATCACGGGCGCGCCTCGATTGCCGTTGTCGCCTCCGAGGAGGGTGACGAGCGCGAGCTCGCCGACCTCGTTGGACGCGACGGTGAGGTTCTCGAGGCCGTTCAGGAGCTGACTCGCCTCGCGGTCCAGGCGCGCACCGGCAACCGCTCCCGGCTCATGCTCGACATCAACGGCTACCGCGCCGATCGACGCACCGAGCTCACCAAGGTCGCCCAGGAGGCGGTCACCAAGGTCCTCACCTCGGGAGAGGCCGTCAGCCTCGAGCCGATGAACCCCTTCGAGCGCAAGGTGTGCCACGACGTCGTCGCTGCCGCCGGACTGGTCTCCGAGTCCGAGGGCGCCGAGCCGCACCGCTACGTCGTGGTCCTGCCCGCCGATGAGGAGGGCGTGGACGACGCCGCCGAGGACGCGGCCGACGACGCCGCTTCGGAGCAGGCCTGAGCATGAGTGAGGAGCAGCGGGCCCAGGTGGAGGAGCCGACGGCGGAGATGCGGGAGATCTTCGGGGTCTCCTTCTCCGCGGCCGAGCACTTCGCACAGATGCTCGCTGAGGAGGGTGAGCTGCGCGGTCTCGTGGGGCCGCGCGAGCTTCCCCGCCTGTGGAGCCGGCACATCGTCAACTCGGCGGCCGTGGTCCCTTTCCTGCCGGCCCGGGGAAGCGTGGCCGACGTGGGATCCGGGGCCGGCTTCCCCGGCATTGTCGTCGCGCTGCTGCGCCCCGACCTCGACGTGACGCTCATTGAGACGATGGAGCGACGTACTCAGTGGCTCTCCGACGTCGTCGAGGAGCTGGATCTGGACAATGTGACTATCCGGCGGGCCCGGGCTGAGGAGGTCAAGGACCGCTATGACGTGGTGACGGCTCGCGCGGTGGCGAACCTGTCCAAGCTCGTGCGGCTGACGGCGCCCTTGCTCCGACCGGGGGGCGCCCTGCTGGCTCTCAAGGGTATGAGAGCGCAGGATGAGGTCGACGACGCCAAGTATGTCATTAAGAAGGCGAAATTATCAGTCGCGGCCGTTCATGAAGTCGTCACTGCCGGCGACGAAACGACGGCTGTGGTGGAGATTCGTCGCCCGAAGAGCCGTTGAGATACGGCGCGCGTTCGGTGTAACGCGTAAGGATCGACCTGCTCGCGTAGACTCGTAACTGCCCGACTGGCTCGGGCTGTTGGGTCGCCGTCCGAGGAGAAGCAGGTTTGTCCGGATCGTCTATCTTCGATCAGCTCCAGGCCGAGCACCTCGCGTTAGACGAGGTAGCGGGTGGAGAGTTCCCACATCCCGAGCGGACTCGTGTCATCGCAGTCGCCAATCAGAAAGGCGGCGTTGGAAAGACGTCGACCGCGGTGAATCTTGCGGCGGCTTTAGCTGAAGGTGGGTTGCACGTTCTACTCATCGATGCTGACTCTCAAGGTAATGCCTCCACTGCACTGGGGGTGGAGCATGATGAGGACAGCGCCTCCATTTACGACGTCCTCGTTGACGCCATGCCGATCAAGGATGTCGTCGCCAAGACGCGATTCTGTGAGTCCTTGTGGTGCGTGCCTGCGACTATTGACGTGGCTGCGGTTGAGATTGAGCTCATCTCCACTGCTGAGCGTGAGTCACGTCTGCGGCGTGCGTTGGTGGACTATCTGGTTTCACGTGAAACGGATGGTCTGGAGCCCCTCGACTACGTCATCATTGACTGCCCGCCGAGCCTCGGCATTATGACGATCAATGCCTTCGTCGCTGCTGACGAGGTTCTCATTCCGATGCAGGCCGAGTACTACGCTCTCGAAGGTCTCGCCCTGCTGACGCGCTCCATTGACAGGATCGCGCGGATTCACAATCCGGGACTGGGAGTCTCCATGATTGTGCTCACCATGTTTGACGGACGAACCACCCTGGCCCGTGAGGTGGAGTCCGAAGTTCGTTCCTATTTCCCTGATGCGACGCTGGACACCAAGGTGCCACGTTCCATCCGTGTTGCCGAGGCCCCCTCCTTCGGTGCTCCTGTGGTGTTCTGGGATCCCCGGTCCACCGGCGCAATTGCGTACAAGAAAATGGCTCGTGAGGTCGCTCTGCGGGGCGCTCCCCGAATTGAAGGCGAGGAAGCCTGATGGCTCAGAAACGGCGCGGACTGGGACGAGGTCTGCAGGCGCTGATTCCCGAGGCGCAGAAGGAGAAAGTGCCTGCTGCGTCTCGTCCTTCCGATGTGTTCTTCCCCGACTCGCGGAAGGACGAGTCGCGTGATGAGGATGCGGCCTCCCAGGCCAAGCATGACGCTCCAGAGCCCGAGCCGGCCTCCGAGGCGCGCAGTACTCGCGATCTGACCGCCACTCTCCTGGCACCGTCTCAGCGGAAGCGTGGATCCAAGAGTCGCTCGACTCGTTCAACGACCGCATCCAAGACAGGTGCTCAGAACAAGCAGACGAAGCCGGTTTCACGTGAAACCACGCCAGATTCGACGACCGATGCGAAGGTGACGGAGAAGAAGACCGCGAAGAAGTCGTCTTCCGCCGGCTCCCCGAAGCGGAGTGCATCGGCCGCAACGAAGCGAGCCACCAAAAAGGCGACGAAGGCAACGCCCGTAGCGGTGGAGAAGCCTTCACATGAGGCTTCGACGGTTGAAGACGTCCAGGAGGAGAGTGCTTCGACGTCGGTTCCTCAAGCGGAATCAACGCCGACGCCAGTGGTCCCCGATGTTTCACGTGAAACGGAGGAGGAGCAGCCTGTGGTTGCCGATCATGGGAACTCCGATGCTGAGAAGGAGAGGACCAAGGAGGATCTGGCGGCGGCCTCGGCTGACGCTGGAACTGAGGCGTCCGAAGGGACCGATGCCGAGGAGGAGACGGCGGATACAGGCGCCGATGATCTCGTTCCTGTCCCCGGTGCCCGCTTCGCTGAGATCCCGGTGGGGCTGATCCACCCGAATCCCCGTCAGCCCCGTCAGGTCTTCGACGAAGAGGACATCGCCGAGCTGGCGGCCTCGATCGCTGAAGTGGGTCTGCTGCAGCCGATCGTGGTGCGCCAGGTGCCGACTGCTCCGGGAGAGGAGGTTCGGTATGAGCTCATTATGGGTGAGCGGCGTCTTCGCGCTTCCAAGGAAGCCGGATTGGAGACGATTCCGGCGGTCGTTCGGGATACGGACGACGTCGACCTGCTGCGTGACGCGCTGCTGGAGAACTTGCACCGTGTTCAGCTCAATCCCCTGGAAGAGGCCGCGGCTTACCAGCAGCTGCTGGAGGACTTCCAGTGCACCCACGCGGAGCTTTCCGAGCGGATTGCCCGTTCTCGGTCTCAGATCTCCAATACCCTGCGCCTCATGAAGCTGCCGCCGCTGGTGCAGCGTCGGCTCGCTGCGAATGTCATTTCAGCCGGACATGCTCGTGCGCTTCTGGGTCTTCCCAATGCGGCGGAGATGGAACGACTCGCTCAGCGCGTGGTTGCCGAGGGACTGTCAGTGCGCGCCACGGAGGAGCTGGTTGCGCTGCATGAGGAGCCCGAGCCGGGAACGGACCAGCCGAGGGTCTTGCGTGCTCGGAGCACCCCTCTCCCGGCGCTTTCGACCCGGCTGTCCGATGCCTTCGATACTCGCGTCAAGGTGACCCGTGGAGCGAAGAAGGGGCGCATCACCATTGAGTTCGCAGGCGATGAGGACCTCGCTCGTCTGGTCGACGCGCTGGCTCCGGGAACGTCTCTTGACGAGGAGTAGTCTGCGCTGATCCTTCGAGCACGGTGGGGCCGAGACACTGAGTGTCTCGGCCCCACTGCCGTCTTCGCTGAATCACCATGATGGGGAGACATGGATGGACGACGGCTGTGTTTCACGTGAAACACAGCGGTACTCATCGGTGATCCAATAATGTGGGGTGAACTCAGGGCGTCACCCACGGTGCTGAACGTTGATTTCGTCGGTCCAGGGTTTCACGTGAAACATGTGGACACCGAGTGATACGTCATTGCTGAGACAAATGGACACCCGCGAACGGTTGACTGGCCGAGGTGGGAGTGATGCGTCCTCTCATGACGTCTGAGAGCTTGGGAGGTCATCGCATCTGAGACGCTGGTGGGAATGGTGCTTGCCGCTTAGGCAAAGCGCACATGAGCCCTCCCCAAAGCGTCCCAACGCTCGTGCAGTGGGCCGACCTGGGGAGGGGGCGGAACCGGCCTTTACGCTCCGCCTCGCGCCTCTGTGCTGGAGTCTAGGGGCAAGTAAGGGAAGGTCCGGCCGGCCCCCAGCTGAGAACGCCGGGCCAGGCCACCATGACCCCGCGGGGTCGATCAAGCCCGAAGTGCGGTGACCGCAGCGCTGACCACAACGGTTCTGCCGTCATAGTGAGAAGGGAGCGTCGCTGGAATACTACCTCTGTTTCACGTGAAACCAGCGTTGGCCACTGGTTCGCGGCGTGGAAGCGGTGTTGATGTGAGCTCCGTGAAAGTCAATGCTTCGCCAGAAGCTGTTGTTGGTTCAGCCCCAGATGATGAACAACCGCCCCCACACTCCTATCCGAGCAGAGTCTGAGAAGTGAGGAGACCAGGAATGGACGGGTCCTAGTACTCTCAAGGTTTCACGTGAAACACGGGAAGAGGTTGTCGTGACGTCGCGGAGGCTGTGTTGCGCGTCCGCATCGAGGTGTAGCGGTGTCGGTCGACGCGGTTCTCAGGCGTCACTAGAGGAGTGCGTATGACAAGGAGCAGAGTCACGACGCCTCCCGCGCGGCGTTGTACAGGCGATGGCTCGGATGAGGCTATACGCGTGTGCGCTCTTTAGAGTCGTTGCCAGGTCCGCTCGGAACCGGCGTGGGTCGCTCACACGGATTCACAGGCACGGTCAATGTCGGCCTCGTCAACGGCTCAAGAACGGGGTCGTTGGGTCCTGAAGTGCCGGGCACGTCGTCATGAGCCTATGCATCGTTGATTGCTCCGACACGTCGGATCCGACGGTCATGGGGAGTGCACGGATTCCCTTGGTTTCAGGTGAAACCGCGGGTCGAAGTTCTTCCCCTCCCCGTGGGGTAGGGGTGGTGCTCTGCGGGGCATCGCAGCCTCATCGTGGCCCGACATACTGGCGGCAGAAGATTGCCGCTTCTCAGTGGGACTCACAACCGCGGGGCGATAGTGCCCTCGATTCGTCAGCCATGGACGGCAGATGAGGGCGCACAAGGGAACTCATACGGATTACTCGGGACCGCCGGTTTCACGTGAAACCGGCCGGGAGATGATGGAGGATAGTTCTCGTCGAGGTTCCTCTAATCGACGTGGTGCGCGCACGTAGCCGATGAGGTGTCGGTCATGGCATCTCAGCCCCTTCCCCGGGGGAGGCGTTGGTTCGCTTTCCAACGGTGGGGATTGCTTGTGTCTCCTACGTCCCCTGTAGTGCATCGGTTGGTGCACCAGGCGGGGCGTCGAGGGTGGAGTTCTGCATGGTGGGCAGTGCTGAGGCGTGGATGGGGCTCCTTGCTACTCACAGGCCTGCTGGGCGTGCCACTCAGCGACAAGAGCGGCACCGTGCCTACCTATCCTGGGAGTGCGGGCCGCGGGGGTGACGTCGGCGCTCCGCCATGACGCCCACACCATGCTCGTGAGTCGGTTTCACGTGAAACCAATGGTGAAGCGTCCGACGGCAATGTTTCGTGAGACGTCTGCAGACGTCTCCGAGACGCAGAAGGCATGATTCCAAGCTGCTGGCTGAGACGTGATGGCCTCTCCCTTCTCGGAGGCAGGTAGGGCATATGCCGTAGCACGTGAGGACCAACCTGATGCCGATTCTCTGTGCCCGGTAGCGGTCTTCCGTTGAGTAGGTCGTGCCCGGTGGGGTGGAAGACGTCCTGCTGCCGTGGAAGAACGTGGTAGATGCATCGGCTTTGGTCGGGGCGGACCGAGTACTGCGCGTTGGAGATACACGGCGAATCTGACAGCGACAATGTGTGCCTCCGGACTGACGTGGACGGTATGGCGGCGTTCCCCGGGGGCTGGGGCCGGTTTCACGTGAAACCGGAAGAGAACCGGCTGAGGTCTGCTCTCGTTCATCATCTTCCTTGTCCGCATGATGTCAGTACACATGTGGTTTGCAGCGCGCGAGTGACAGCCGGCCTACCAGCCTTTTACCGGGGGGATAACGCCGGTCTCTCGCCAGAGACGAGGATGACGCGTTACTCGCCATTCTTAGTGGCGTGAAGTTCAGGAGCTCAGTGTGAGGCGCGGGGGTTGTGCCGAGCATCGCCGGTTGGTCCTGAGGACAGGAGCAAGCCGCTGGGCTCCTCCGGCCGAACCGAGCATGTACATGAGTGCTGCGCTTGTGCCGGGCATGTTTCACGTGAAACCGCGGCGATTCGCTGAAGAGTCGCTTTCGTCCGGATTCGGCCGGCGGACGTCACGGCAGTACATGCGGGAGTTCATACTGGCGTGCGATGACGGGATGCTCAGGTGTCCCCCGGGGGAGGTATCGCTCGTCCCCGAGCGCCGAATACGGCGAGAGGGTCCCACACACGCTCCGACGCGAAGAACAGAAGTCGGTCATGCTCCTGATTGCATGTGCCGAGAGTCAATGTTGGGCACGGAGCCATGCAGCAGGTGGCTCGACTCCTCCACTTGGACTGTGATTGCACCGCCTCCGCATCGGTGCATGATGTTGACCGCGCGGAGGGCATAGCGGAGTCTTGACTGTGCCGACGCTCTACTAATGTGATGGCTCGGAGCAGGTTTCACGTGAAACCGCGAGATCAACAGGGTAGGCGGTGCGCGGAGCGATCTGGTTCATCACGGCAGCCCGGAATGCGTGCCGATCGATCAGAGGGCATGAAGGGTATCGCGGGCTCGCTGATCGACCGGACGCGCGGGAGATCGGAGTGGATGCTCCAGATACCGGAGGCCATGGGTGTTGAGCTCGTTCGTCAGGCTTCGTAGGCAGGCACTGGAACTTCTGGGGCCTTTGGAGCCCTTCCCCAACTGTTCCGAACGGGGTCGTCACCGGGGTTTGCCCACCCGCTCTCGGGGCAGGAGGAACAGAGGACGGTGATCGCCATCGTGCACTAGCAACGCGCCGCTCGGTATGGTGCGTAGCGCTGGGGAGCAGGGCCGGGGCTGGAATGAATGAGCGCGATCCATCCGAATCCGATCTATGGTGACGGCACCTGTTGGCTTGGAGTACCCCTACTCCGGGGATGACTGCCCCTGATGAGAACCGTCGGGTGTCAGACCGAGCCGGGCCGTACCCGGATAAGCGGCCACCATTTCAGTTGGCACCGCGCCCCTCTTCCGTCATGACGCTGACGCCCGTATGCGCAGGAATCGAGCAAGGCTGCGGCCGCTGGCAAGTTTCACGTGAAACCAAGGGAAGCAATTGGAACTTGGTGGTGGGTGGTGGTGTGTTGTATCCGAGTAGTCCATGCGTCGACCGCGCCCTTGACATTGCCCCGTGCCGACGATGAAAGCCGATTCGCGTCCGGCGCTCCTGACTCCAGCTATCCTGTGTCGCCTTGTAACAGCCGCGCGGCCCTCGTCATCGCAACGCTGGGCAGACCGGCTGCGTCACCGCACTTCAGATCCTCCCCGGGCTCTCTCAGCGGCACACGATGAACTGGTGAATGGGAGAAGGGCGCGTCCTCAGCGGACGTGGCTGAGGCACGCTGAACTGGTCGTTGGGCACAGTCGACGCCTGGTTTCACGTGAAACATGATCGTGCTGCGTTGAGCTGCGTGCTCCGTTTCCCGATTTGCCGGCGCCCCTGTCTGCGCGATGACGTCCATACCTGTGACCCTTTGGGCAGCATTGTCTACCGTGCTTTGCACTCGAAGCACATCAACGAGGGTGGCGGCGCCTTGCGTTCAAAGCACGTTGCTCCCCAAACGAAGGATCTGTAGAAGCCCATCCCTCGGCGCGGGATGTGGAAGGCTCATAAATAGGTTTCACGTGAAACGGCCAGGATTCCGTATGACCCGACACTCTGTCCTCCCGTTACGATGCCTGCGCTTGTCGTTCTGGTGAGGTATCGAGGCAGGTCCGAGTGATGCCAACCCCTACCCCGTTCCGAGAGCAGCCTGCCTCGACGATTGTGCGGCAGACGTGTTCCACTAGGGCAATGACGCACGCACACTGCATCCGGTTTCACGTGAAACTGCGGGCTCTCCGGTTGCTCGTAATGGAACGTCGTTGAGAAGAAGACGTCGATGGTGGTATCCGCTCGACGCCCTGCGGACCGTCACGTGAATACAACGGTGGCTCCACTCATGTCGAGTGGAGCCACCGTTTCACGTGAAACCGAGCCGGCGTTACGGATGAACCAGCGGGTTCCTCACCAACGCGTCATACAGGTCGTCCAAGGAGCCCTCGGCCTCTGCGGCAATGGGCAGCAGGGAGGTCTCCGTCATTCCCGGAATGACGTTGACGTCGATGAACCAGGGAGTCCCCTCGCCATCGAGAATGAGGTCGGTGCGCGAGAGGTTGCCCAGCCCGAGAGTGGTGTGAACCGTGATAGCCGTCGTCTTCACCTTCTCGATGACCGCCTCATCCAGCCGAGCAGGCACGAAGTACTCCGAACGGCCCGGGTTGTACCGTGCATCAAAGTCATACTGCCCGTCGGTGACGACCTCAACAGGGGGAAGAGCACGCGGGCCCGCTCCTGTGTCGACGACGGAGACCGCCAGCTCCGTCCCGGCGACGTAACGCTCGATGAGGGCACGCTCGTCGTAGGCGAAGCACGCCACCATCGCGGAGCGCAGCTCGTCGGCGGTCGATGCGTAAGAGACACCAAGGCCGGAGCCTCCCTGATGCGGCTTCACCACCACTGGCAGCCCCAGATGACCTGCCACGACGGTGAGAACGTCCTGGGCCCCTAGTTGACTGAAATAGGATTGTGGAAGCGTCAATGAATCAGGAGTAATCACTCCTCCGGTGCGAACACTCGCTTTGGCCGTTGGCTTGAAGGAGGCCCGCTGGCAGCCGTCGGAGTGTGTGCCGACATACGGCAGTCCCAGGGAGATGAGGACGTTCTGAAGCCCCCCGTCCTCCCCGGGGCCACCGTGAACCAAGGGCCACACGACGTCGGGCCCGAAGGTCTTGAGCGATCCAATGGTGCGTGCGTCAATGTCCAGGACGAGGACGGTGTGCCCGAGGTGCTTGAGTACCTGGGCGACGCGATGCCCCGAGCGCAAGGAGATGTCGCGCTCATGGCTCAATCCGCCGGCGAGGACAGCGATACGGAGTGGAGACTGGTTCATCGTCAACCTCAGATCTGGTCGGGTGCGGGCGCGTGGACGCCCTCGGACGGATGGGGACTGTGGGTGGGCCCGAACAGGCTCAGCAGCTCGAGATCGCGGGTCACGACACCGGACAGCCGGCGCACCCCTTCACGGATCTCGGCCGGCTCGGGATAGCAGAAGGACAGTCGCAGGTGGTCCTGCCCCGCCCTGCCGCCGGCGTAGAAGGCGGTCCCGGAGACGTAGGCGACCAGGTTCGTGACCGCGCGTGGCAGCATGTCCTTGGCGTCGAGTCCCTCAGGAAGCCCGACCCACACGTAGAAGCCGCCGTCGGGCACGTTCCAGTGGCACATGGGCAGGAACTCCTCCAGCGCTGCGACCATGGCGTCGCGCCGCTCCTGGTACATGGCCCGGAAGTCCACAATCTGCTGCTTCCAGTCGAACTGCTCCAGGTACATGGAGATCGAGAACTGACCCACCGACGACGGGCACAGGATCGCCGCCTCAGAGGCCAGCTTCATCTTCTCCCGCACGGCCGGCGGGGCCACCGCCCAGCCCACGCGGTAACCCGGAGCGAAGATCTTGGAGAAGGAACCCAGATAGACGACGTCGTCGGGCGCGAGGGTCTTGAGCGCGGTGTAGGTCTGCCCCTCGAAGCCCAGAAGACCGTAGGGATTGTCCTCCACGATGAGGATGTGGTGGCGTCGGCAGATCTCAACGACCTGCCGGCGACGCTCCTCGGTGAGCGTCACTCCGGCGGGGTTATGGAAGTTGGGGAGGCAGTAGAAGAACTTGATACGGCGGCCTTCTCGTTCGAGGCGGGCGATCGTCTCCTCCAGCGCCTCCGGGTCGACGCCCCCGGCATCAATGGGCACCTGCTGCACATCGGCCTGGTAGGTCGCGAAGATCGATAGTGAGCCGACGTAGGTGGGCGCCTCGGTCAGCACGACGTCGCCGGGGTCGACGAAGAGCTCGGTGACGATGTCGACGGCCTGCTGAGAGCCGGTGGTGACGATGACGTCCTCCGGATCGGCCCGAATCCCCTCCAGGGCCATGACCTCGGTGATCTGCTCGCGCAGCCGCGGCAGTCCCTGCCCGTTCCCGTACTGCAGCGCCCGGCCACCGTCCTCGCGGATCATGCGTGCCGTGGCCTCCGCCAGACGCTCCAGCGGGAGGTCCTTGAGGTTGGGCATGCCGCCGGCCAGGGAGACGACCTCGGGGCGGGAGGCGACGGCGAACAGGGACCGCGTCTCCGAGGCACGCAGTCCGTGGGCTCGTGCCGCATAGCTGTCCAGCCACGGGTCGAGTCGGTTGCCCTTCACCTGGTTACTGCTCTCACTCACCTGCGGTCCTTCCTTGGTCGCCACTGATGCGTCTGTGGACCTAAGTCTGCCACGGACCCAGGTGTGCTCAGCAGTCGTCGTGGGCAGGAGTATTCGGCGGTGTTTCACGTGAAACACGTTCATCGCCTCATCGTCGTGACGGCGCGCGCCGGACAAGTGCGCG
>OLOB01001468.1_pt1 | contig 15435 bp, 13 predicted proteins | sample 1671911 | NCBI WGS metagenome assembly OLOB01 (sample SAMEA3136625, study PRJEB25190) | human gut metagenome | biome: human gut; feature: human-associated habitat; material: faeces | place: Austria | collected 2013
ACCAGACAGCAGCTCTTCTTCAGAACTACAAAGATCTGAAAGTTATCTGCGCACCTACAACAGTTGGTATCGCAGCAGCTGCTAAATATCTTCAGGATAACGGATCTTCCTGCAAGCTGACAGGTCTTGGACTTCCATCCGAGATGCAGGAGTACACAGGTGATGATGATTCTCATTCCTGCCCATACTTCTATCTGTGGGATATGCAGGGCCTTGGAAAACTCAGTGCTTACACAACAATCGCTCTGATCAACGAAGACATCACAGGTGCTAAAGATGACAAATTCACAGCTGGTGACCTTGGTGACTACACAGTAACAGAGGCAGATGACGGCGGTACAGAGGTTGTTCTTGGTGCACCTCTGAAATTCGATACAAGCAACATCGAGGAGATGGCTAAGCTGTACTAATCAATCCTCAGATTGACTGTATAATCATATGATAAATCCTTTTGGGACAAGGCGGAGTCTTCGGACTCCGCCTTGTTTCGTATATTTGAATTTGGTGTATAGAAGGTTTCCGAAAAAATTTCAGTCTTTTGATTCTGGTTGTACTCTTATGGCTGCGGTGTTAAAATGAGGACAGCAGAATAGAAAACCATGAACAGATGAAGGAGCAAAACACATGCAGCAGGCATTACTGGATCAGCTGAGAAAGATCACAGAGGAAGAGAGAAAAATCCTGGATGGAGAAGCAGAGGTGGATAGAGATCTCTACACATCCGGTCGGGACTTTACTGTGGACAGCCGTAAAATGCTGAAAGAAGGCAGGCTGATCGCTGTGCGTACACACACCCGTTTTGTGTATTTTCCGGCTCACAGGCATAATTTTGTGGAAGTGCTGTATGTGTGTGAGGGATCTCTGACTAATATCATTGACGGAAAAAAAGTCATAGTTAACAAAGGCGAGCTGCTTTTTCTCAATCAGTTTACGAAGCATGAGAAATCTTCTTCCGAAGGAAGAAACACTATAGATAAGAATAATATAAAGAAGAAACATTATAAAGAAAAGAAGTCCTGACTGAAAAGCAGAGGATTACAGATGGATGTATCCCTGCTGCCTCGGTCAGGACTTCTTTCCTTTGGGTATAAGTGCCAGATTTGACAATCTAGTAAAATCAATGGGTATCTGCCACAAATTTCTTGATAGCAGAAAAGCTTTCCGAACTGATGGCATGCTCCATTTTACATGCATCCTCAGCTGCAACCTCAGGGTCTACTCCCAAAGATGCAAGCCAGTTAGTCAGGAAAGTATGTCTTTCATAAATCTTATCTGCAATTTCCTGCCCGGTTTCCGTCAGATTGATAAATCCGTTCTCATCAATCGTAATGTAATTACTGGCTTTCAGATTCTTCATTGCAACACTGACACTCGGTTTTGAAAAAGACAGTTCATGCGCAATGTCGATAGAGCGGACATTACCGTTTCTTTTTTGGATCATAAGGATCGCTTCGAGATAATCTTCTCCTGATTCATGTATCGCCATATTGATACCCTCCTTTTTTCTTTCCGATATTGCTGCTGTGAACTGCTGTACGCAAACAGTACAGACAGTTATGTTCTGTCAAAGAGTATCATATTTCTTTTTATGATTTTGATACCTGCCAGATAATAATATCCTGTTTTTTAAAACATTAAAGCAACACGTTAAACTATAATAACATGGATTATAACATAACTTTTGATTTCCGTAAAGAAATCTCCTCAAAACTATTGACAGGAGAGAAAATAATGCTATAATAAAATCAAACAAATGAACAAGTGCTCATATGTTAATATAAGAGAGATGAGCGGAAAGGGAAAATATTATGAAGAAAACTTATAAAATTGATGTAGACTGTGCAAACTGTGCTAATAAAATGGAGGAAGCTACCAGGAATACAGCCGGTGTTAAAGATGCAACAGTTAACTTCATGATGCTGAAGATGATCGTTGAATTCGAAGACGGACAGGATCCAAAAGCAGTTATGAAAGACGTATTAAAGAACTGCAAGAAGGTAGAAGACGACTGTGAAATCTATCTTTAATTCTGCGTTATCCGGAGAATGGACTGTTGCATAAAACGTATCCCGGCACTGAGCTTTTCGCCGGAAAGTTTTTTGCAGCGGTCCTGCTTTTATAAGAAGAGAGAGGTATTGATATGAACAAGAAGCAGAAGAAAATGCTGATCAGAATTATCATAGCAGCAGTGCTGATCGTGGTCTTTTCCTTACTGCCGGCAGAGGGATACCTGAGATTTGTTCTTTTTATGATCCCATATCTGGTCATCGGCTATGATATCCTGAAGAAAGCATTTAAGGGTATTTTAAATAAACAGGTGTTTGACGAGAACTTTCTGATGGCTGTAGCCACAGTAGGTGCAATTCTCCTTGGCGATTATTCCGAGGGTGTTGCAGTTATGCTTTTCTACCAGATTGGAGAATTTTTCCAGAGCTATGCAGTGGGAAAGAGCAGACGAAACATCAGTGAACTGATGGATATCCGTCCTGATTATGCGAACATAGAGAAAGACGGAACACTGGAACAGGTTGATCCTGATGAAGTTGAGATTGGAACCATTATTGTTGTTCAGCCGGGTGAAAAAGTACCGATCGATGGAGTGATCATTGAGGGAATTTCTACATTAAATACAAGTGCACTGACAGGTGAGAGTCTTCCGCGTGATGCAAAAGCAGGCGATGAAGTGATCAGTGGCTGTATCAATATGACAGGTCTGCTGAAGATCCGTACAACAAAGGAGTTCGGTGAATCTACAGTATCCAAGATTCTTGAGCTGGTAGAGAATTCCAGCTCAAGAAAATCAAAATCTGAAAATTTTATTTCCAAATTTGCGAAATACTATACACCTGCAGTATGTTACGGAGCCCTTGCTCTTGCATTTATCCCGCCGATCGTACTTCTTATTATGGGAAAACCTGCCATGTGGGGAGACTGGATCTACAGAGCCCTTACCTTCCTTGTAATCAGCTGTCCATGTGCGCTGGTCATCAGCATCCCGTTAAGTTTCTTTGCAGGAATCGGCGGAGCCAGCAATCAGGGCATTCTGGTCAAGGGTTCCAACTATCTGGAAACACTGGCTCAGACAAAATATGTTGTATTTGACAAAACAGGTACTATGACTCAGGGTGTCTTCGAAGTAAGTGGTATTCATCACAATGAAATGCCTGATGAGAAATTGTTAGAATATGCAGCACTTGCAGAGTGTTCTTCTTCCCATCCCATCAGCAAAAGTCTGCAGAAAGCATACGGAAAACCAATCGACAGAAATCGTGTTACTGATATTGAAGAAATCAGTGGTAATGGTGTGATTGCCAAAGTTGACGGCATATCTGTAGCTGCCGGTAATACCAAATTAATGAACAGACTTGGCATTGCTTATCAGGATTGCCATCATGTAGGAACTGTTGTGCATATGGCCATTGACGGCAAATATGCAGGACATATCCTGATATCCGATATCATCAAACCTCATGCAAAAGAGGCAATCGCTGAACTGAAGAAAGCCGGAATCAGCAAGACTGTTATGCTGACAGGCGATTCAAAACGTGTTGCAGATCAGGTTGCCGAAGAACTGGGAATCCAGGAAGTATACAGCGAACTTTTACCTGCTGACAAAGTTTCCAGGGTAGAAGAACTTCTTAATCAGAAATCTGAAAAGGATAAACTTGCATTCGTAGGTGACGGTATCAATGATGCTCCTGTATTATCCAGAGCCGATATTGGTATTGCGATGGGAGCACTTGGTTCAGATGCAGCTATCGAAGCAGCAGATATCGTTCTGATGGATGATGATCCTCTGAAGATTTCCAAAGCGATCAAAATTGCACGTAAATGTATCCGTATTGTATATGAAAATATCTACTTTGCTATCGGTATCAAGGTTCTCTGCCTGATCCTTGGAGCTTTAGGTATTGCAAACATGTGGATGGCCATTTTTGCAGATGTAGGTGTTATGATCCTGGCAGTATTAAACGCGATCCGTACATTATTTGTAAAGAATTTATAAGAAACAGGCAAATCAGCAGAAACCTTTTGTGATAAGCCGGAAAGGTAACAGGTAAGAAAATGGAAGTATGCAAAGAAGAATTATGTGAGAGTAATGAAATACATGAAGATCTGCTTAAAATTGTAGATGAAACCCTGCCGGAAGAAACAGAGCTTTATGATCTGGCCGAATTATTCAAGGTTTTCGGAGACTCTACCAGAATACGCATTTTGTTTGTTTTGTTTGAGGCAGAGGTATGCGTCTGCGATCTCGCTAAAGCATTGAATATGACTCAGTCTGCGATTTCTCATCAGCTTCGTATTCTGAAACAGAATAAACTGGTAAAGAGCCGCAGAGAGGGAAAATCTATTTTCTATTCTCTGGCAGATGATCATGTCCGCACGATCATCAACCAGGGACGGGAACATATAGAAGAAGATTGAAAAAAGCATCAGTTATCTGAAAGATTATAAATTCAGATAACTGATGCTTTTAAAGTTATAGATGAACTCTTTTCAAAATCTCGTTAGTAAGTCCGCCGATTACTACCCCGGCAGCAACACCTGCCACCAGAAGTGCCGGTGCGTATACAAACACACTTGCATTTTGTACGATCAGCATGGCAATGATCAACTGACCGATATTATGGGAAACACCTCCTGCAACGCTGACACCGATCAGACTGAAGGAGGTTTTTTTCAGCATAAGTGTCATAACTGTCATACTAAGCGCGGCCCCTGCCAGACTGTACAGGATACTGAACAGATTTCCGAACATAAATCCGATCACCAGAATGCGGACAACAGAAACCAGGGCAGCCTCCCTAAATGAATATTTCTTCAAAATAAAAAGTACTCCCAGATTGGCAAGTCCAAGTTTAATCCCCGGAATCCCCGCAAAAACCGGAATCAGTGATTCCACATATCCCAGAATGATCGCCACAGCTGAAAAAAGCCCAAGGCAGGCTGTTTTTTGCTTCATAAATCTATTTTCTCCTCTCAAAAAAATCCAAAATGGAATTCTCGGAATTCTTCAGACATTTTAACACAGAAAAAATATTCCCGCAACCATAAGTTAGATGTGACTAATACTGATTTTTACTGAAGTATTTATTGAGAAAAAATGACGAATATCCCAGATAAAAAAGTGTGGATTTTCTCAGACAGACATGTTACTATTTTACAAGTTAGTAGTGACTAATTTATTTTATATAATTACTGCTGACAGCATACCTATAGCAATCCTATATGAATATCTTTGGCAGAAGTCACTCCCTTTTGGTAAAAGTAAAATCCCTTTGGTTAATAAGTTGATTAACCCTCTGGTAAGAGTGATTCCGCAAAAAAAATTTTAGAAGAGGAGAAAAACATGACAAACAAAAAACTTATGAAAAAAATAGCACCTGTTGTAATGAGTGCCGCAGTTGCTATGACCAGCATGCCATATGCAGTTCTGGCATCTGATTTCACAGACAGTGAGGTACTTACAGACAGCACAGATTTCTCTGTTTCCGAAGAGTTTGCCGCCGAGGATGCGCAGGAAGAATTTACCACCGAAGATGTTCAGGATGCTTTTGCTGCAGAAGCACAGCAGGGCGAAGCTTATGTGCTTATGAATATTCCATACGATGATTTCTACAAGGCAGAACTGAAAAATAATGATGTAAAAGTTGATGCTTTCACATCTGCAACTCTTAATAAATCAAGAACAGCAGGTATGATGAACGGAAATTCCGCTTATCACGTAGACCCCAATGGAACCGATGTAACAGGTGTTACTTTCCCTGTAAAGGTCAGTGATCTTTCCCTTCTGAAAGACCAGAAGCAGGTCACAGATTCCGACTCTGTAACGATCACAGTGACAAACAGAGGACAGACAAGCAGCAACACCTATACAGGAAAAGATTCCCTGATTGAAAATGCCTCTTACTCTTATTACATTTTAAGTGAAACACCGTCTTATTACAAAGAACTTACTGTAAATGCAGATGGCAGCTATTCTTTCTCAGCAATGAAAGGTGCCCAGACAAAGAACGTTACTATTGATGCTACATTAAAAACAGAGACAAATTACGGTGATTATGAGCTTGATCTTAACAATGAGGCTTTTGCAGCAGTAATTGATACAAATACAGATAAAATCTATGGTGTAACCGTAAATACTACAGACGGAACCAACTATGGCCTGCGTCATCTGGAGAATATCTGGCGTGGAAGTATGCTTTCCTGGGGAACCGGATATACAACAGAAGTTCACGGATGCCCTGTTTCTTCTGCACATTATAAATCAATCATGGGAAAAACAATTGACAGCGTTACTTATTACACAGATAAGGGTATGATCATTTTTGATGTCCCTGATGTAAAGGTGCAGACAACTACAGGAATTAAGGCAACAGTAGCAGATATTATGAATACAGACTCATCTGCAGCAGTTACCTTTGACCAGGCTCTGCCGGCAGACTTCAAGGCACAGTATACTGTAGACGGAACAGTGGTTTCCTGCACAGACGGAAAACTTGCAGTTGGAGCTCTTGCATTGGGAACACATAAGGTTGAAATTGCAGATGCCAGCGGAAAATATGCAGCCATTGTAACTGAATTTACAGTAAATACAGACAAAATGCCGGCTTCTTATGACAGTAACGAGACAAAACTGGTTGCAGCAAAAGGCATTACAGCAGAAGAGTTCTCTGCATACATTAAGAGCATCAGCAAAGTAAAAGTTGATGATACAGAATATGCCGCAACCGGAAGAGGAAGCAAAGTCATTGTAAAAGAAGATGGAACTCTTGATCTCACAGATCTTCAGGTAACAGATGCAACTGTATTTGAAATAACTGCTGTAGGATATAAGAATAATCTTACTTTTACTTACAAAGAAGCAGAAAATACATTTGAATTAAATACTTCTTCCAAGACTCTTTATACAAAAGGCAGCACAAAAACTACTCTCAAAGTTACAACAAACCTTACAGATAAAATCACATGGAAATCCAGCAATACAAAAGTGGCTTCTGTAAACAGCAAAGGTGTTGTAACTGCTAAGGCAAAAGGAACAGCAGTGATCACAGCATCCTGCGGAGAATACAAAGTAACCTGCAAGATAACAGTTAAGAATCCATCCCTGAAACTTACCAAATCTTCAGCAACTGTAAAAGTTGGAAAAACAACAAAGATTTCCGCAAAGGCAACTCCATCAGGAAAGGTTACTTACAAGTCAAGCAACAGCAAGATTGCAACAGTAAGCTCCAAAGGCGTTGTAAAAGGAAAGAAAAAAGGTACTGCCAAAATCACAGTAACCTGCAATGGTGTTAAGAAGGTATTTACAGTAAAAGTAAAATAAACGATAACAGGTAAATAATTCACACAATAAATGACCTCGGATTTTGCTCCGGGGTCATCTTAATGAGAAAAAAACAACATTAGCAGAATCTGTTATATATAGATTTTTGTATACGAAAATGATACACTTTTAAAGTTAGTTATGATTAAGTTTTGCTTTATCCAAAAACAGATATCATATCCGGCAAAATAAAAAAATGAAGGAGAGGAAACAACGTGAATAATCAAAATTTTTATCTGCGTCTGATCGCACTTTTGCTGATTATCATGGCGGTATTTTTCTATAACGGAACAGTAAAGGATAAAGAACAGGCCCAGGATATTGCAGATCTGACTGCCAAAACAGAGAGTCTGGAGAAACAGCAGGACCAGATCCTTACAGCATTAAAGGAAACTTATGAGGAACAGAAAACAGCAGCAGAAAGTAATGCTTCTTCTGATGCCTCTTCAGAAGCTGATAATAAATTCGAAAAGGATTCTGCAGAGGATAAAGAAAATGCAGATCAGGCAGATTCTGAAGAAACCGATGATTCTGATAATGTATATAAGAACGGTACTTTTGAAGGTTTAGGAACCGGATACGGTGGAACCATCACAGTCCAGGTAACACTGGAAGACGATACTATTACAGCAGTCAGTGTAGTCAGTGCGCCGGGTGAGGACAGTGCTTATCTGTCACAGGGCGAGAATGTCATAAACAGTGTCATCAGCGAGCAGAGCACAGATGTTGACACCATTTCCGGAGCAACTTTCAGTTCTACCGGTATCTTAGAAGCAGTAAATGACGCATTATCAAAGGCGGAAAACGCATGAAAAAGAAACAACGAAAGGTACGGCTGATCCGTGCCGCCATACAGCTTATATTTTTTATAGCAGCGCCCTCCCTTTTTTCCACGGCATTTGCAGGAGTCAAATCCATCTTTCTTGCAATCGGAGGACAGCAGAGCGTAACCTGGAACTCTTTTCTGGATATTACGGCGTTACTGTTAATTATTACCATTCTGTTCGGGCGTCATTTCTGCGGTTATGCCTGTGCGTTTGGCTCACTGGGAGATGCTCTGTATGAGCTTACCGCGTTTATCCGTGCGAAATGCTTTGGAAAAAAGAAAAAACATGGATATCCGGAGGAATGGGTACACAGATTGCAGAAAGTAAAATATGTACTCCTTGCGTTCCTGCTTCTTTCCTGCATGACAGGATTCTATTCTAAATTACAGGGAATGAGTCCATGGGATGTATTCTCCATGCTTACAACAGGCAGACTGCCGAAATCTACCTACATTGTGGGAACAGTTCTGCTGATCCTGATCATTGTCGGAATGTGTACACAGGAGCGTTTCTTCTGCCAGTTTCTCTGTCCCATGGGAGCAGTATTTGCAATCATGCCGATTATTCCGGGAGCACTTTTCAAACGAAATCGTCCAAACTGTGCATCAAAGTGCGCTCTCTGTAAGAAGAGATGTCCGGCACATCTGGATATTGACGGCGATACTGCACATTCAGGGGAATGCATCTGCTGTCACGCCTGCACTGCAGTCTGCCCAAGGAAAAATATTCATACAGGCACTGTTATTGATAAAAATTAGCAACTGCTAACTTATTGAAAAAATTTGATTAGTAAGAACTAACTATATTGGTAGACATACTATCCGTACAGTGATATAGTCTATAGAGTTAGTTGGAAACAACAATAAGAGGATAAGGAATCAGAAAATATATGACAAACAGACACTCTTTTGTACTGGGACTTTTTATTACAGCCTCCCTTTTATGCGCATCCCGGACTGTATGGGGAAACTCTGAAATAAACACATACACCAAAACAGACTTTGCTATGGACACTGTAGTATCAGAGACTCTTTACACAACAGGTGAAGATATCACAGCAGACGTAATTTCTGCATTAAAAGATGTAGAAGAGAACTGGATCTCCTGGACAAAAGAAAGTTCTCAGATATACCAGATCAATCAAAATGCCGGAAATACAACAACGGTATCTGATGAAACTGCCACCTGTTTAAAACAGGTACTAAATTTGTCGAAAGCTTCTGGCGGAGCCATGGATCCTACTATGGGAAGAGTGATCCGCCTGTGGGACATTGACGGAGAGGATCCGCATATTCCTTCAGATGATGAATTAAATTCCCTGCTTGAAAATGTAGGATATGACAAGGTGACTCTGGATGGAAATAAAGTTACCATGCCGGAGGGAGTAACTCTTGATCTGGGGGCTGCAGGTAAGGGAATCGGCTGCGATGCAGCACAGAAGATTCTTGATGCAGATAAAAATGTATCAGGCATGATCCTGAATCTGGGCGGCAGCAGTGTTATGAGCTATGGAAGCAAACCCGACGGCTCTGCCTGGCAGGTAGCTGTCACTGATCCGCGGGATACAGAAGGTGATTACCTGGGAGTAGTTACTCTGAATGGTACTGAATTTTTATCTACTTCCGGAGATTACGAAAAATACTTTATAGAAGATGGTGTTCGATATCATCATATACTGGATCCTGCTACAGGATATCCTGCAAGAAGCGGTCTCACATCTGTGACGGTTGTGTGTGATGACGGCCTGAACGCAGACGGACTTTCCACTGCATGCTTTGTACTGGGAAAAGAAAAGGCAGAAGAACTTTTGAAGAAATACAATGCAGACGGACTGTTCGTAGATGATTCTGATCATGTCTGGATGACGGAAGGCATGAAAGAAAGATTTCAATTACTGAAAGATACTTATTCCATCGGTGAATAGGTTTATCTTATATAAAGATCTCTGAACTGTCAAAAATTTCAGTTTTCCGGACAGTTTGGAAATATATTTATTAACTCATATTCAGGAGGATTTAAAGGTATGCGCAAGGGAAATTTAATCAAAATGGCAGCTCCTGCAATTTTAAGTGCAGCAATGATGGTTTCAGGATTACCGGTTATGGCTGCGGATTTTACATCTGATACTGCTGTGGAGACTGAGGCACAGACAGATGAGTTTGATGCAGCAGATGACACCGCTGATGCTTTTGCAGGCGATGAGGAAACACCTTTTGTTGACGATCAGGCAGCAGCAGAAGATGAATTCGCTGCAACAGCAGAAACAGGCTACAAATATGTCTATGCAGGTCTGACATGGGCACAGTACTGGGCATCTGAGGGAGTTTATAATGCTGCAAACACAGCTTCCAATGGAACAAAAGACAGCCATGATGAACTTGACAAAGGCGGTTTCGACACAGTAACCAGAGCTACTGTAAACCATGGCCTGCACAGAGGAAGCTACCAGTGTGAAGCAATCATGTATGACAAAAACGGCGGTTCTTATGAGATTTCCTACTGGACCTCAGCTAATGATGCAGTTCTTACAGACGGAACAACTGTAAAGCTGAATCAGCCTGAAAGAGGACAGATCACAAAAGCTGACGGAAGTGTTGTAGAATTCGACCATTATAACGTAGTAGGTCTGAAATATGTACCTGTCGCAGTAAAAGCAGAAGACTATGAAGCTTTCAAATCCCAGTTCAAGGTTGTGGAAGACGGAAGCACAGTTGCCGGAGGATTTGGAGAAAATAATTTACAGTCCTATAGTGCAGTTGCTGATGTTACCGCTGAAACAAACGGCTTAAAAGAAGCTGTAAAAGGTTCCGATGGAACATTCACATTCAAGGCCAGAACAAACGGTACAGGTTCCGGACTTAAAGATCAGGCACTCCAGACAGCATCCAATGTTACCGCAACAGTAAAAGAAGCAAGTGGAAGTTACGGCGAATTCTTAAGAGTAGATATTACAGGTGACGGATATGGTGCTCTTGGTGCTAAAATGTATGCTGTAAAATGGGATTACTACGGAAATGGTGATAAAGTTCTGGCATCTTACGGAACAAAATTCGCAGCAGATAACTGGATGCACAAAGTAATGGGAATCCAGCTTGGTCTGACAGATTCCTACCGTTGCCAGCTTCCAAAAGGAACAGACGGAACCGGAAAATGGAAAGTTACTGTATATGCAATGGGATATGCAGATACTGTATTTGAAGTTAATGCAACAGATGCAAACATCGTAAAACCGGAAGCAGGAGAAGCAGATACAACAGCATTAAAAGCAGCAGTAGAAAAAGCAGAAGCCTTAAAAGAAGCAGATTACACAGCAGATTCCTGGAAGGCAATGCAGTTAGAGCTTCAGGAAGCAAAGGATCTTCTTGCAAAAGAAAAGCCAACTCAGGCAGAGGTTGATGAAGCTACAACTCATCTGAACGCAGCAGTAGAGGCTCTTGTTAAAGCAGATACGAAGGTAACAGTAACTCTCAACAAGAAAACAGCCACTGTTTACAAAGGAAAAACAACTACACTGAAGGCAACTGTAACAGGAGCAGATGCACCAAAAGTTACATTTACTTCCAGTAACCCGAAAGTTGCAGCCGTAAACAAAACAACCGGTAAAGTTACTGCAAAAGCAAAAGGTAGTGCAGTCATCACAGCTAAATGCGGAGATGTAAAGGTAACCTGCAAAGTAACAGTTAAAAATCCAACTCTTACACTGAACAAAACATCTGCATCTGTAAAAGTCGGCAAAACAACTAAGGTCACAGCAAAAGCAACTCCGTCAGGAAAAGTTACATACAAATCCGGCAACAAGAAAATTGCTACAGTATCATCCAATGGTACAATTAAGGGTATTAAAAAGGGTACTGCCAAAATCACAGTAACATGCAATGGTGTAACCAAAACAGTTAAAGTAACTGTAAAATAATCTGAGCTGAGAAAAGAAATCCTGTATCCCACCAGAAAGGGCAGGGTTTCTTTTCAACTGTAAAACTTTATACAGTTGAAAAGAAATCATTTGAATATGATTTCCTGGAACTATTGAAGAAGGAGAAATTTATGGACAAAAATAATGAGCAGAAAAATAATAAGACTCCGGAAATGAAACCCAAACAGGACAGTTTCCGTTCATGGTTAAAGCTTATTCCTGCGGCAGCAGTTTTTGCAGCAGTCTGTGTAACCTGTTATCAGGCAGATAAAAGTCCTGTGGAGGCCACGACAGTTTCTGATAATAATATTATGTCTACTGACGAGATTAAAGAATTGATTTCACAAGGAACTGCAGGTAAGGATTTTGATTCAGAAGACTCTTCTGAAACCAATGGAACCTCAATTTCAAAAACATCAAAAAAGACAAAAAAAACAAGTAAGATTAAAACAGGAACAAAGAAAAATTCATCTACAGGTTCCTCTGCAAATGGAGGTACAGCAGGGGGTGGTGCAGGAAGCACAGTCACACCAACTACAGAAGTTCCTGCCGGTGGATATGCAGACGGTACCTATACAGGCTCCGGAACTGGTTTCGGAGGAACGATCACTGTTCAGGTAACTGTCACTGACCATAAAATTGCAGCTATCAATATTGTAGATGCATCAAACGAAACAGCCTCCTATTTTGCAAATGCACAGGGTGTGATCAGCAAAATTCTTGCAAGCCAGTCTCCGAACGTAGATGCAGTCAGTGGTGCCACTTATTCTTCAAACGGAATTATTACTGCGGTTCAGAATGCATTGTCACAGGCAATTCCATCAGGAAATCAGGCAGTTGTTACGCCAACTCCCACTCCATCACCGAAACCGACAAAGAAACCTTCTCCAATACCGAAGCCGGGAGACGAACAGATTTACAAAGACGGAACCTATACAGGAACCGGTAAAGGATACAGTGGGACAATTACGTTGACAGCTAAGATTAAAAAAGGTGTGATCAAGTCTCTGGAAGCAGAGCATACAGATACGCCTATGTTCTTTAAGAAAGCATGGGACATCCTGGAAAATGAGATCATTCAGAATCAGTCTGTCGATGGCATTGATACTGTCAGTGGTGCAACCTACTCTTCAAAGGGTATCATAAACGCAATGAAAGATATTCAGAAGCAGGCAGAAAAAGGCACCACAAAAGTGACACCAACTCCAACACCAGAAGTAACAGTTACGCCAATTCCTGAGGCAACCCCAATCCCGACACCGGAAGAAACTCCGACTCCAGAAGTCACTCCAACACCAGAGGAAACACCAGCTCCCACACCAACACCGGAAGAGACTCCGGAGCCTACGCCGGAACCTACAGGACCATATATTGACGGAACTTATACAGGCTCAAGCTACGGATACAGTGGAAGAGTAAATGTAACCGTAACGATTCAGGGCGGTCAGATTGCATCTATTGAACAGAGTAACAGTGATTCACCTGAGTACTTTGATTATGCATGGGAAACTATTTATCCTCAGATTATGGGAAATCAGTCAGCAGACGGAATTGATGCTGCAAGCGGTGCCACTTATTCCTCAGAGGGAATCCTTGGAGCAATTCAGAAAGCTCTTGCCCAGGCATTGGCATAAAATTATTGTAAGAGAAAAAATCATATGCTCTGGCTATTTCTAACTTATAACGTAAAAATGGAGGACAACAATATGATTAAAACAACTGTAAAAGTAGACGGTATGATGTGCGGAATGTGCGAATCTCACGTAAACGATGCAGTGAGAAAAGCCTTCCAGGTAAATAAAGTTACTTCTTCCCACAGCAAAGGGGAAACTGTGATCATCTCAGAGAAACCTGTAGACGAAGCAAAGCTAAAAACAGCCATCAGCGCAACAGGATATGAAGTAAAAGGTATCAGTTCAGAACCTTATGAAAAAAAGAAAGGTCTGTTTTCATTTCTTCATAAATAATGAGCATGTTCAGTAAATATCATTAAATCATAAACCTATTAAAAAAACAGGCAGAAACTTTGCAGATTATACTGCAGTTTTTGCCTGGCTTTCTCTGTGCCAACAAATTGATTTCTCGACAAATCTCGAATAATGGCGTTAAAAAGTCTGAAAAATTCCCAAAAATCAGTTGCTTAATTTGTACAAAACATGGTAGACTATTTGTAGTTAAGAAGTGACAGAAATTTACAATTACTTAACCGAATCAGGTGAGACAAATGACTCTATCTGCCTGATTAATCAGGAGATGAAAGAATGAAAAGAAAAATAGAACTTGTCTGCTGGATTTTATTTACCTTATGTTCCGGTATTTGCTTCTTTATCAATTTTATGAGCAAACCTCCTGTAGACGATACACATAAATTTACCTTATATATGATCGGTGCTGCAACAGTATCTTTACTTTATCCGGGAACTATGTTTATCCTTGGACTGAGAAACAGTTATCTGTATGATGAATTAAACAAATTTGCTAAAGAAAAGGGCGAGACGGAAACTGTCAAATCTACACAGATTTCAAAACCATCCGTATCAGGATATACAGTCTCTGATATGAAAACCCTTGTCAGCGCTCTGATCTCTGATAAGAACCTTACAGAGGAAGAGAAAGAATTCTTATTAGAATACATTAAGAAGAAATGATGTGATGTTTTAAATGGAACTGTTAGTCTGTATGTCCATTTCAGGAAGTATTCCTGTTGTGATTTGTTTGCTTTTATATGTGATTCAGCGTGAAAATTATAATTATATTCTTGGAAGAAGATTACTGATTACAGGAATTTTCTTTTACCTGATACCGATACAGTTGATAAAATATCTGATACCTGAAGAAGTCTATCCAGAGGCTCTTTTTAACGAAGAAGCTCAACTGTACTTATCCAACTCCTTATCTTTCTGGACTGAGCGAAAGGGAGAATACATATGGATGCCGCAATGGTTTGATATTATGGCTAAGCTCTGGCTTAGTGGAATTGTTATCTTTGCGGTTTATGAAATCATCAAATACTGGAGAGGTGCACATTATATCAAGAATTTCATTTTTGAAAAAGAAGAAGATCCGGAAAACAATCTTACCTATTATCTGATTCCGGATGATACTTATGGACCATGTACCATCGGCTTTTTTCGTCAGAAGATTGTGATTCCGGAAAGTTTCCCTCTGCATCCTGATTTTGTCATGGTATATAAACATGAAGGTGCCCATCTAAAGAATCATGACAATTTAGTGAAACTGTTATGTCTCCTTGTCCTGTGTGTACACTGGATGAACCCTGTGGCATATCTTTTACTTCTCCTTTACATCGATACAGCAGAAATAGTCAGTGACAGCGCGGCAGTAGAAGGCTGTCCAAAAGAAAA
>OLOB01001469.1_pt1 | contig 15430 bp, 8 predicted proteins | sample 1671911 | NCBI WGS metagenome assembly OLOB01 (sample SAMEA3136625, study PRJEB25190) | human gut metagenome | biome: human gut; feature: human-associated habitat; material: faeces | place: Austria | collected 2013
GCAAGAAGCCCCCACTTCAAAATCTGTGATTTAAGTGGTGGGAGCATGTCACTAATTCATTGCACTAAAAAGGAGATTTATACACAGATGAAGCAGAGAAAGCCTGGATGCTATATAGCTGCGGTGCTGCTGGCAGGATTAATGCTTGGGGGATGCGGTAATCCGAATGCTGAAGCGAATACGACAGATTCGGTGTCGGCGAGTGATTCAGAGATGGTGTCTGAATCACAGGAGACTGCGTCGGCAGAAACAGAGACAGAAAATGAGTTTGAGACAGAAACTGAAATAGAAACGGATCCGATTGTGATTGTGCTGGATCCTGGGCATGATTCGGAGTATTGCACGAGAAATCATCCGGATCTGGGAGTGAATGAGCAGGATCTGAATTTGACGATTGCGTTGGCCTGCAGAGACAGACTGCGGCAGTATCAAGGCGTGGATGTCTATATGACGAGGGAGGATGGCAGTTGTCCGGATGCCGAACATCAGGGAGAGTACTGCATTGAGAAAAGGACAGGATATGCCACGGATTTGGGGGCAGATCTTTTTGTAAGCCTGCACAATAACGGGACAACCGGTGTATACGGGGCAGAAGCCAATGGGACGGAAGTCTATGTGTCGAATTACAATGCCTATACGGAAGAGGGCAAAAAGCTGGGACAGATGGTGCTGGATAATTTGGCGCAGCTTGATCTAAATCCGAGAGGGGTTTTTGTCCGGACAAAAGAGGAAAAAGGACATTATGATGACGGCAGTGTACAGGACTGGTATTATCTCATCAGTTACAGTGTGGAGGGAGGACATCCTGGGATGATCATTGAGCATGCTTATATGGACAATCCACACGACAATGCTATTTTGAAAGACGAGGCGCAGTTGAAGGCAATGGGAACGGCTGATGCAGATGCCATTGCTTCCTATTATAATTTGCAGATAAAGACAAAAACTGAGAATTAATGGAGAGATTCAGAACAAAATTTCCAAAATAATAACGAAAACCTTAAGATTTTGCAGATTGCGCGGGGAAGGAACAGTTCAAATTGACTTTAAAGGGTGAATGGTTTATAATTTGTAATATATATGTAACAAGTTGAGAATGGAGGGGAATGAATGAACAATACAGAAGATAGAAACGATGAAACCATCAATTTGGATTTAGATGAGCATACATCTGCGGAAGATGCTGATATGGATGTGAATACAGAGGCGAATGCGAATGCAGATGATGATTTTGATTATCTGAAGGAAATAGAAGAGATTGAAGCTCAGGAGAAGGAGCTGGAAGAACAGCGCCAGAAGAAGAAAGAAGAATTAGAAAGACGTCGTGAAGAGCGTGAGAAGGACGAGAAGAAGAGTGCCGCACAGCGCAAACGTGAAATGAAGGAACGTAAGAAAGAGGCAGAATGGCTGGGAGAGCCTTTTGAAGATGACGTTGAAATCGTTCCGACTGCAAAGAAGAAAAAGAGCAAAAAGGGTCTTGTTGCAATTGTTGTTATTGTGCTGATTGCATTGGCAGGCGGTGCTGTTTTTGCTTACAAGATGCAGGCAGATAAGAAGGAACTGGCTGATTTTTCACAGAAAGTGGCTGCATTCCAGTCTGAGAAACTGGACGGCAGGGATTTTGGTTCCCATCAGTCCTATTTTACAGATTTCATGAAAGAGTGCCAGGATGCGATTGATGCCGGAGACCTCAAGAAGATGGAAGAACTGGACAAGAAATGGAGTGAAGTAGAGAATACTTACACAACCGTTTCCAACGGCAAGACGTCACTGGATGCTTTTGCTTCCGGTATTGATCAGGCACTTTCCACGTATTCCATCACAGATGATTATAAGGCCACATATGAGACATTGAAGAAAGATGTCGAAGCAGCTCAGAAGGACTGTGATTATGAGAAGGTCAGCGATTTCCAGAAACAGCTGGATGCCTTAGCTACGAATCTGAAGTCAGACAATCTGAAAGTGATCCAGAATCTGAAGAATGACATTTCCAGTGTCAGCCTCGACAAGGATTATGTCAGTGCGGATGACCAGAAGAAACTGGATGCCTACAGTACTGAAGTGGAGAAGTACACCAAAGAAGAGAATTACGCACAGGCAGTGACAACACTGAATTCCTGGAAGACAGATGTTACAGCCTTGAAGAAAACCATCGATGACAAGAAGGCGGCAGAGCAGGCGAAGGCAGAGTCAGAGGCTGAGTCGAAGCGTGCAGCTGAATCTAAGGCTGCAGAGTCCAAGGCAGCCGAATCAAAAGCGGCTGAATCCAAGAAGAATCAGACAACTGAGACGAAGAAGGACAGCAGTAAGAACAACAGCAGCAGTTCTAACAGCAGCGCATCGTCAGATTATGTTTTGCCGGGCAGCAGCAGTCAGTACCTGTCAGCTTCCGATGTGAAGAATCTTTCCAGCTATCAGCTAATGATCGCACGTAATGAGATTTATGCCCGTCATGGACGTAAGTTCAACGACAGTGAACTTCAGGCTTATTTCAACGGCAAGTCCTGGTATAAGGGCACTGTGAATCCGGAAGATTTCTCTACATCTGTATTTAATGATTACGAAATTAAGAATATTCAGTTAATTCAGTCTTATGAATAACACACAGGAGACTGTCGTACGAAGAAAGAAAAGTGCGGCAGTCTCTTTTTTTGTAAAAAAATTGTAACTGTTCAGAGCTAACCTCCAAAATGCTACGCATTTCGTCGGTGTGGCGTATCCGCCAAATAAAATTTCAAAAACAGTCTTAAAAATGCAAGCATTTTATACCTGTTTTTTGAAATTTTGCTTGGCTCTGAACAGTTACAAAAAATTAATTTACAGAACAGAAACTTGTTGACAGAACTTGAAAATTATGTTAGTATATATTACTGCATTATTATGGTATATTAGGCGCATTAGCCTGATAAGCAGATAGAACTTGTTGATTTATCATTCAGGGAGTGAAAAACGTCAATGAATAAAAGCAGAATTAAACCGGTTAAATCAGGTAGAAACATCCGTATGAGCTATTCCCGTCAGAAGGAAGTTCTTGAGATGCCGAATCTCATTGAAGTTCAGAAAAATTCCTACGATTGGTTCCTGAAGAAGGGCCTGAAGGAAGTTTTTGAAGACATTTCTCCAATCACAGACTACAGTGGTCATCTTAGTCTTGAGTTCACAGATTTCAGTTTATGTGAAGAGGAAGCAAAGTATTCCATCGAGGAATGTAAAGAGCGTGATGCAACATATGCGGCACCTTTAAAGGTGAAAGTTCGTTTAATTAATAAAGAAACAGATAGTTTCAGCGAGCATGAGATCTTCATGGGAGATCTGCCGCTGATGACAGCAACAGGTACATTCGTTATCAATGGTGCTGAGCGAGTTATCGTCAGCCAGCTGGTACGTTCCCCTGGTATTTACTATGGTGTGGGTCATGATAAGCTTGGTAAGGAGCTTTACTCCGCAACTGTTATCCCGAACCGTGGTGCATGGCTGGAATATGAGACAGATTCCAACGATATTTACTATGTACGTGTGGACAGAACACGTAAGGTACCTGTTACAGTGCTGATCCGTGCACTGGGTGTTGGTACGAACCAGGAGATCATCGATCTCTTCGGTGAGGAACCAAAGATCATGGCAACGCTGTCCAGCAACAAAGATGTATCAGACAGTTACCAGAGCGGTCTGCTTGAATTATACAAGAAGATCCGTCCGGGTGAACCTCTGGCTGTAGAAAGTGCTGAGAGTCTGATCAATGCGATGTTCTTCGATCCTAGAAGATATGATCTGGCTAAGGTTGGCCGTTATAAGTTCAACAAGAAGCTGGCATTGAAGAACCGTATCACAGGTTTTGCACTGGCTGAAGATGTTGTAGATGAGACAACAGGCGAGATTATCGCAGAAGCAGACACAATGGTAACAGAAGATCTGGCTCAGAAGATCCAGAATGCAGGTGTTGCTGCTGTGTATGTTCAGACAGAAGAACGTGTTGAGAAGGTCCTCTCCAACATGATGGTAGAGCTTACTAGTTTCGTGGATGTTGATCCGGAAACACTGGGCATTACTGAGAAGTATGTTTATTATCCGGTTCTTCGTCAGATCCTTGATGAGAACGAAGACATTGAAGATATTAAGGATGCAATTAAGAAGAACGCAGCAGATCTTGTTCCTATGCATATCACAAAGGAAGATATCTTTGCTTCTATCAACTACAACATGCATCTTGAATATGGTGTGGGCAATGCAGATGATATTGACCATTTGGGCAACCGTCGTATCAGAGCTGTCGGCGAGCTGCTTCAGAACCAGTACAGAATCGGCCTTTCCAGAATGGAACGTGTGGTACGTGAACGTATGACGACACAGGATCTGGAAGGTGTTTCTGCACAGTCTCTGATCAATATCAAGCCTGTAACTGCAGCAGTGAAGGAATTCTTCGGAAGCTCCCAGCTGTCACAGTTCATGGATCAGAATAACCCACTTTCCGAGTTAACACATAAGAGACGTCTTTCTGCCCTTGGTCCTGGCGGTCTTTCACGAGACAGAGCCGGTTTCGAAGTTCGAGACGTACATTATACACATTACGGCAGAATGTGTCCTGTCGAGACGCCTGAAGGTCCTAACATCGGTCTGATCAACTCCCTTGCAAGTTTCGCAAGAATCAATCAGTACGGTTTCATCGAGGCACCTTACAGAATCCTTGACAAGACAGATCCTAAGAATCCGCGTGTTACAGATGAGGTTGCTTATCTGACAGCCGATGAAGAAGATAAGTTCAGAGTTGCACAGGCCAATGAGCCAATCGATGAGAACGGTTACTTCGTGAACAAGACAGTTTCCGGTCGTTATCGTGAAGAGACAACATCTTTCCAGCGTTCACAGGTGGATCTGATGGATGTATCTCCTAGAATGGTATTCTCTGTTGCGACATCTATGATTCCTTTCCTGCAGAACGATGATGCGAACCGTGCCCTGATGGGTTCCAACATGCAGCGTCAGGCCGTTCCTTTGATGCTGACTGACTCACCGGTAGTCGGCACAGGTATGGAAGCCAAAGCAGCCGTAGACTCAGGTGTCTGCGTTGTTGCAAAACGCGGCGGTGTTGTAGAGCGCTCCGCATCTAATGAAGTCATTATCAAGGCTGATGACGGTACAAGAGACACTTACAAGCTGCTCAAGTTCTCCGGATCCAACCAGGGTGCATGCTACAACCAGCGTCCGATTGTATTCAGAGGCGACAGAGTAGAAAAAGGCGATGTTCTGGCCGATGGTCCTTCTACATCACAGGGTGAATTAGCCCTTGGTAAGAACCCACTGATCGGTTTCATGACATGGGAAGGCTACAACTTCGAGGATGCCGTTCTTTTAAGTGAACGCCTTGTACAGGAAGATGTTTATACATCTATCCATATTTCCGAATACGAAGCAGAAGCCAGAGATACAAAGCTCGGACCTGAAGAGATCACACGTGATGTACCGGGTGTCGGCGATGATGCGCTGAAGAACCTGGATGAAAGAGGTATCATCCGTGTTGGTGCTGAGGTTCGTGCCGGAGATATCCTTGTTGGTAAGGTTACACCAAAGGGTGAAACAGAGCTGACAGCAGAAGAAAGACTGCTCCGTGCCATCTTTGGTGAGAAAGCACGTGAAGTCAGAGATACATCCCTGAAGGTACCGCATGGTGAATATGGTATCATTCTGGATGCAAAGGTATTTACAAGAGAAAACGGTGATGAACTGTCACCTGGTGTTAATCAGTGTGTACGTGTTTATATTGCACAGAAGAGAAAGATTTCCGTTGGTGATAAGATGGCCGGCCGACATGGTAATAAGGGTGTCGTTTCCCGTATTCTGCCTGTTGAAGATATGCCATTCCTTCCAAACGGTCGTCCGCTTGATATCGTGCTGAACCCTCTGGGCGTGCCTTCACGTATGAATATCGGACAGGTCCTGGAAATCCATCTTGGTCTTGCTGCAAGAGCACTTGGATTCAAGATTGAGACACCTGTGTTCAATGGTGCCGATGAAAATGACATCATGGATACACTGGAACTGGCCAATGATTATGTCAATACATCCTGGGAAGAATTCTCCGCGAAGTGGAAAGATACCCTGGATGAAAAAGTATACAATTATCTTGATGAGAACAAGGCTTACAGAGAAGAGTGGAAGGGTGTTCCGATCAGCCGTACAGGTAAGGTTCAGTTAAGAGACGGCCGTACAGGTGAAGAATTCGACAGCCCGGTTACAATCGGTTTCATGCATTATCTGAAACTGCATCATCTGGTTGATGATAAGATCCATGCACGTTCCACAGGTCCTTATGCCCTTGTTACACAGCAGCCTCTTGGTGGTAAAGCTCAGTTCGGCGGACAGCGTTTCGGTGAAATGGAGGTTTGGGCACTGGAAGCATACGGTGCAGCATATACACTTCAGGAAATCCTGACATTCAAGTCCGATGATGTGACAGGTCGTGTGAAAGCATACGAAGCCATCATCAAGGGCGAGAATATTTCCGAGCCGGGTATTCCTGAATCCTTCAAGGTATTGCTCAAAGAGCTGCAGTCACTGGCACTGGATGTCAGAGTCCTTCGTGATGACCAGACAGAAGTTGAACTTGGTGAAACGGTTGATTACGGTGATGACGATTTCAACAGCATCATGCAGGGCGATGGCGGTTTCAGATTTGATACAGAAGAATCCCTTGGCGATTATGTCCACAAACAGCAGACTGTCAACAGTGATGGTGAGTTTGTAGATGTTGAAGATGAGGGCAGTGCCGATGACGATACAGAAGAGTTTTATGGAGAAGATTCTGACAACGAATAGAGAAGGGAGTGCCATTCATGCCAGAAACAGTTAGTAATGAAGCTTATCAGCCAATGACTTTCGACGCCATTAAGATTGGTCTGGCTTCCCCTGAGAAGATCAGACAGTGGTCCCATGGCGAAGTCAAGAAGCCTGAAACGATTAACTATAGAACATTAAAGCCTGAGAAGGATGGTCTGTACTGCGAAAAGATTTTCGGACCTAGCAAGGACTGGGAATGCCATTGCGGTAAGTACAAGAAGATCCGTTACAAAGGCGTAGTCTGCGATCGATGCGGCGTTGAAGTTACAAAATCCAGCGTTCGTCGTGAACGTATGGGCCACATTGAGCTTGCAGCTCCGGTTTCTCATATCTGGTATTTCAAGGGTATCCCTAGCCGTATGGGTCTGATCCTGGATATGACACCGAGAAACCTTGAGAAGGTTCTGTACTTTGCATCCTATGTTGTGCTGGATAAAGGCAGCACAACACTGGAGAACAAGCAGGTATTATCTGAGAAGGAATACCAGGAAGAGTGCAAGAACTTCGGTGAAGACAGTTTCCGTGTAGGTATGGGCGCTGAATCTATCAAAGAGCTTCTGGAAGCAATTGATCTTGAAAAAGATTCTGCAGAACTGAAAACTGAATTAAAGGATGCTACAGGCCAGAAACGTGCCAGAATCATCAAACGTCTGGAAGTTGTAGAATCCTTCCGTGAGTCTGGAAACCGTCCTGAGTGGATGATCATGACAGTGATCCCTGTAATCCCGCCGGATCTTCGTCCTATGGTTCAGCTGGATGGCGGACGTTTTGCTACATCTGACTTAAATGATCTTTACAGAAGAATCATCAACCGTAACAACCGTCTGAAGAGACTTCTGGAATTAGGTGCACCGGATATTATCGTTCGTAACGAGAAACGTATGCTTCAGGAAGCTGTTGATGCCCTGATCGACAACGGTCGTCGCGGACGTCCTGTAACAGGTCCTGGAAACAGAGCTCTGAAATCCCTTTCTGATATGCTGAAAGGTAAATCCGGACGTTTCCGTCAGAACCTTCTCGGTAAACGAGTTGACTATTCCGGACGTTCCGTTATCGTTGTAGGACCGGAACTTAAGATTTATCAGTGTGGTCTTCCGAAAGAGATGGCCATTGAGCTGTTCAAACCTTTCGTTATGAAAGAGCTTGTTGCCAACGGAACTTCACACAACATTAAGAACGCCAAGAAAATGGTTGAGAAGCTGGAGCCTGCTGTATGGGATGTTCTGGAGGATGTTATCAAAGAACATCCGGTTATGCTGAACCGAGCGCCTACACTGCATCGTCTTGGTATCCAGGCATTCGAACCGATCCTTGTAGAAGGTAAAGCGATCAAACTGCATCCGCTGGTTTGTACCGCATTCAACGCTGACTTCGATGGTGACCAGATGGCCGTACATCTTCCGCTTTCACAGGAAGCACAGGCAGAGTGCCGTTTCCTTCTGTTATCACCGAACAACCTGCTGAAACCTTCTGATGGTGGTCCTGTAGCCGTTCCTTCACAGGATATGGTACTTGGTATCTACTATCTGACTCAGGAAAGACCTGGAAACAAGGGTGAAGGCAAGTTCTTCAAGAGCGTAAACGAAGCAATCCTTGCTTATGAGAATAAAGTGATCACACTGCAGTCCAGAATCCATGTTCGCTGCAGCAAGACAATGCCGGACGGATCCGTTCTGACCGGTACAGTAGAATCTACACTTGGACGTTTCCTGTTTAACGAAATCCTTCCACAGGATCTTGGTTTCGTAGACAGAAGTGTTCCGGGAAATGAACTTCTTCTTGAGGTTGACTTCCTGGTAGCCAAGAAACAGCTGAAACAGATTCTTGAAAAAGTTATCAATACACACGGAGTAACAAAGACAGCAGAAGTTCTTGATGATGTTAAGGCAATCGGATACAAGTTCTCTACAAGAGCAGCTATGACTGTATCTATTTCAGATATGACAGTGCCTGAAGCTAAGAAAGAGCTTCTTGCAAGTGCTGAAGCAACAATTTCCAAGATTACAGCACAGTACCGTCGTGGTCTTGTTACAGACGAAGAACGTTACAAAGCTGTTATCGAGACATGGAAACAGACAGATGACCAGCTGACAAAGGCTCTGTTGGATGGTCTTGACAAATACAACAACATTTACATGATGGCCGATTCAGGTGCCCGTGGTTCCAACCAGCAGATCAAACAGCTGGCCGGCATGCGTGGTCTGATGGCTGATACATCAGGCCGTATCATCGAGTTGCCGATCAAATCCAACTTCCGTGAAGGTCTTGACGTACTGGAGTACTTCATTTCTGCCCATGGTGCCAGAAAGGGTATGTCCGATACAGCCCTCCGTACAGCCGATTCAGGTTACCTGACACGTCGTCTTGTTGATGTATCCCAGGATCTGATCATTCGTGAAATCGACTGTAGCGAAGATTCAGAGAACATTCCGGGTATGTGGATCGATGCATTCATGGATGGCCGTGAAGTTATCGAAAGTCTGGAAGAACGTATGACTGGCCGTTACGCTGCTGCCGATATCGTAGATCCTGCAACAGGTGAAGTCCTTGTAAAAGCAGATCACATGATCACACCAAAGCGTGCAGCTATGGTTGCAGAAGCAGGCGTGACAAAGGTGAAGATTCGTACAGCACTTTCCTGTCGTTCACATCTTGGTATCTGTGCGAAGTGTTACGGTGCCAACATGGCAACTGGTCAGGTTGTTCAGGTGGGTGAAGCTGTCGGTATTATCGCCGCTCAGTCCATCGGTGAACCTGGTACACAGCTGACCATGCGTACTTTCCATACCGGTGGTGTTGCCGGTGATGATATCACACAGGGTCTTCCTCGTGTCGAAGAACTTTTCGAGGCAAGAAAACCAAAGGGTCTTGCCATCATCGCAGAGTTCGGCGGTACAGTTTCTATCCGCGATACGAAGAAGAAACGTGAAATCGTTATTACAAACGACGAGACAGGTGATTCCAAAGCATACCTCATCCCTTACGGTTCCCGTATCAAGGTTCAGGAGGGACAGGTACTTGAAGCCGGTGATGAACTGACAGAAGGTAGCGTCAACCCACATGATATTCTGAGAATCAAAGGCGTGCGTGCGGTTCAGGATTACATGATCCAGGAAGTACAGCGTGTATACCGTCTGCAGGGTGTTGAAATCAACGATAAGCACATTGAGGTTATCGTTCGTCAGATGCTGAAGAAGATTCGTATCGAGAACAGCGGAGATACAGAATTCCTGCCTGGTACACTGGTTGACGTCCTTGACTTCGAGGAAATCAACGAGAACCTCAAGGAACTGGGTGAGAGACCGGCTGAAGGTGTCCAGGTTATGCTTGGTATCACAAAGGCTTCTCTTGCTACAAACTCCTTCCTGTCAGCTGCTTCCTTCCAGGAGACAACAAAAGTCCTGACAGAAGCTGCTATTAAGGGCAAGGTTGACCCACTGATCGGTCTGAAAGAAAATGTTCTTCTCGGCAAGCTGATTCCTGCCGGTACAGGTATGAAGCGTTATCGTACAATCAAACTGGATTCAGAAATCGACGAGAATGAAGAACTGACACTGGCCGATGATGATGAAGCATATCTTGATCTCAGCGACGGCATCTCAGGTGAAGAAGCAGATGAAGATATGGCTGAAACAGAAGAAACAGCTGTTGAAACTGCACCTGAAGAAGCAGAAGATGATGCATTCGACGGTGAATCTGAAGACGATACAACAGATGAAAACTAATCGTTATGAAGGTTTTGAACTTTCATTAACATAATACAAGTCTAAGAAGCAGTATGGTTGCTGATCACATCGTATCAAAGGCCATACTGCTTTTTTTACTATCTGCTTTCATAAAACAGGCCTTTGCGGGATGACGACAGGCCTGAATCATGGATACGGAGGCGTAAAGGTGAATAAAAAACTGAATGTGAAAGGTTTTTGTACGGATCTGGCCTATGATCTGGTTGGTTCCGTATTGTATGCAGCCGGTATTGTCTGCTTTGTTAATCCGGCGAATATGGCTCCGGGCGGGATGTCCGGTGTGGCTATTTTGTTAAATTATCTTTGGGGACTGCCAATCGGTACCATGACCATTGTGCTGAACATCCCTCTGCTGATTTTGTCCTATATTTTCCTTGGCAAATCTCTGACATGGAAAACAGTGAAATCACTGGTGATCAGCAGTTTAATGGTGGATTTGGTCATGGCCAGATATGCACCGATTTATGCAGGTGACCGAATGATTGGCGGCGTTTTTGGTGGTGTACTGATGGGTGCCGGTTTGGCGATTATTTTCCTGCGGGGTTCCACAACCGGCGGTACGGATATTATTTCTTTCCTTGTGAAGAAGTGGTATCCTCATGTACCGATCGGCCGAATGATTATGGTGGTGGACTGCATTATCATTGGTGTATCTGTCCTTGTATTCGGCAATCTGGAATCTGCCCTGTATGGTCTGATTTCCCTGTATTGCTGTTCTATGGTCATTGACAGTATTATTTATGGTCTGGACAAGGGCAGTATGGTGATGGTAGTTTCAGAGAAGAATGATGAAATCGCGGCACAGATCATGGATGAACTGGAACGCGGCGTCACCTTGCTGAAAGGACAGGGAGCCTATACCGGTACGGACAGGGATGTGCTGATGTGTGCAGTACGCAAGCAGCAGTTTGCCAGAGTCCGGGCGATTATTTACGAAAAAGACCCGAATGCTTTTGTGATTGTCAGTGAAACCAGTGAAGTTTTGGGCGAGGGATTCAAACAAGTGTCCGGCTCATAAAGACAAATGTCTAATTGTCTTTAACACGATGACAAAGTGAAGAGATATGACTGGAAACTGTTGACAAATGAAAGTCATAATAATAAAATTGAACGTAAAGCATGAGAGAAGGAGGATTTAAAATGAAAAAGTTAGTTAGTTTCATGTTAGTTGCTGCTATGGTAGCGGCAACATTAACTGGCTGCGGCAGTTCAGATAATGCAAAGTCAACTGAGGCAGCTGGCGAATCAAGTGCCGCTGGCGAATCAAGTGCCGCTGCAGGTACAACATTTAAGATTGGTGGTATCGGTCCTGTGACAGGCGGTGCTGCTCTGTACGGTCTGGCAGTACAGCGTGGTGCGCAGATCGCTGTTGACGAGATCAACGCAGCAGGCGGTATCAATGGTACTCAGATCGAGTTTAATTTCCAGGATGATGAAGCAGATGCTGAGAAGTCAGTTAACGCTTACAACTCCCTGAAAGACTGGGGTATGCAGATGCTGATGGGTACAGTTACAAGTACACCATGTGTTTCTGTAGCTGCTAAGACAGCAGAAGACAATATGTTCCAGTTAACACCATCCGGTTCATCCGTAGAATGTGTACAGAGCGACAACGCATTCCGTGTATGTTTCTCTGACCCAGACCAGGGTAAGAAATCCGCACAGTACATCGGCGAACACAAACTGGCTACAAAGGTAGCAGTTATCTATGATAGCTCTGATACTTATTCAACAGGTATCTATGAATCTTTTAAGAGCGAAGCAGCTAATCAGGGTATCGAAGTTGTAGCAGAAGGTGCATTCACTGCTGATAACAAGACAGACTTCTCTGTTCCTCTTCAGCAGGCACAGGCAGCTGGTGCAGAACTTGTTTTCCTGCCAATCTACTATACAGAAGCTTCTCTGATCATTACACAGGCTAACAAAATGGGCTATGCACCACAGTTCTTTGGTTGTGACGGTCTTGATGGTCTGATCGGTGTTGAAAACTTTGACCAGTCTCTGGCAGAAGGCGTTATGCTTCTGACACCATTTGCAGCAGATGCTCAGGATGATCTGACACAGAAATTTGTTTCTGCATACAAGGATCAATACGGCGAAACACCTATCCAGTTCGCAGCTGATGCATACGATGCCATCTATGCCATCAAGCTTGCAGCTGAGAAAGAGAATGTGACACCTGATATGAGTGTTTCTGATATCTGCGAAGCTATGAAGAAGGGCATGACAGAGATCTCTCTTGAAGGTCTGACAGGTACAATCACATGGACAGCATCCGGTGAACCTGATAAGGAACCTAAGGCTGTTAAGATTGAAAACGGTGCTTACACAGCCATGGAATAATCGGTGTGTCTGACGCGATTGTACAATCGATTTAGATTTTACTAAAAGATAAAGGGGACAGGATTTTCCTGAGCGGGAATTGAAGTGGATTCCTGAAGGAAGATCTGTCCTCTTTTTTATCAGGGACATGGAGAATTACCGGACAGGCCGGACGGTCGGACTGGATACCGAACTGCGTTGGCAAGACATCATAGCATAGCTATAACTTCTGATTAGAGCTGATATCAGTAATCGTTATAACCTGCATTTATGAGGCGGAAGTCAAGAGGTTGAATTCAGATTTTTCATGTGCTATACTTTTTGATAAGTATCCAAAAAAATACAACAGAGAGGTGTTATTATGCAATTTATTTCTTATTTGATTAATGGCATCAGTCTGGGAAGTGTTTATGCGATTATTGCTCTGGGGTATACAATGGTATACGGCATTGCCAAGATGCTGAATTTTGCCCACGGTGATATCATCATGGTCGGCAGCTATGTGGTTTACATTGCTGTCAGCTCTCTTGGACTGAATCCGATTCTTTCGGTGGTTATATCAGCCATTGCCTGCCTTGTTCTGGGTGTTGTTATTGAGAAGGTGGCCTACAAGCCTCTGCGACATGCATCCAAATTGGCCGTATTGATTACTGCCATCGGTGTCAGCTATTTTCTTCAGAACGTAGCACTGCTGATATTTGGTGCCAATACGAAGTCCTTTACATCCGTTGTACCGGCTGTTTCTGTGAAGCTGGGCGGTATTACAATCACAGCTGAGACAATTGTTACCATTTTAGCCTGCGTGATCATCATGATCTGTCTGACTTTATTTATCAATAAGACAAAGGCCGGACATGCCATGCAGGCTGTATCTGAAGATCAGGATGCGGCACAGCTCATGGGTATCAATGTCAATGCGACAATTTCCCTGACATTTGCTATTGGTTCAGCACTGGCTGCCGTTGCCGGTGTGCTCCTTTGTTCCGCATATCCGTCCTTGACACCTTATACAGGTGCCATGCCGGGTATCAAAGCCTTCGTTGCCGCTGTATTTGGCGGTATCGGCTCTATTCCGGGTGCGCTGATCGGCGGTATCCTTCTTGGTGTGATCGAGATCCTTTCCAAAGCCTATATTTCTTCACAGCTGTCAGATGCCATTGTATTCGGTGTCCTGATCGTTGTTCTGGTTGTGAAGCCGACAGGTATCCTTGGTAAGGTAATACAGGAGAAGGTGTAGGTGACAGTGATGAAGAAGAAATTGAACAAAACAACAAAGAGCAATCTGATTACATATGCAATGGTGGTCATTGTCTATATTATTGTACAGCTGCTTGTTTCAGGCGGAGCCGTTTCCAGTCTGATGAAAGGCCTGCTTGTGCCATTATGTGTTTATTCCATTCTGGCTGTTTCACTGAACTTAACAGTCGGTATTCTCGGTGAGCTGAGCCTTGGTCATGCAGGTTTCATGTGTATAGGTGCTTTTACAAGTGCGACATTCTCAAAGCTTACCAATGGTGTGATCCAGCCTGCAGGGTTCAGATTTTTCCTGGCAATTCTTGTGGGTGCGGTATTTGCAGGTATCTTTGGTCTTTTGATCGGTATTCCTGTTCTGAGACTGAAAGGCGATTACCTGGCCATCGTTACACTGGCTTTTGGTGAGATCATTAAGAACATTGTCAATGTTATTTATCTTGGCCGTGACAGTCATGGTATTCACTTTTCTATCAAAGATGCTGCCTCCCTTGGAATGGATGCGGACGGTGAGATGATCATCAAAGGCCCTCAGGGTATCACGGGTACACCGACGGATTCCACATTTACCATCGGTATTGTCCTGATTCTTGTGACATTATTCATTGTTTTGAATCTGGTTCATTCCAGATCCGGACGTGCGATTATGGCGATTCGTGATAACCGTATTGCAGCTGAGTCCATCGGTATCAACGTAACAAAGAATAAGCTGCTTGCATTTACTATTTCCGCTGCAATTGCCGGTGTAGCAGGTGTACTTTATGCCCACAACCTTTCCCTGCTGAAGGTTTCTGTATTTGATTATAATATGTCCATTCTGGTTCTGGTTTATGTAGTTCTGGGTGGAATCGGAAATATCCGTGGATCTATTATTGCAACCATCATTCTTTATGCTTTACCGGAGCTTCTCCGTGGATTTGCAAATTATCGTATGCTGATTTATGCCATCGTGCTGATCGCCATGATGCTCTTTAACTGGGCACCTGCTGCCAGAAACTGGAGAGCAAGGGTGATGGAGAAAGTTCGTGGATCAAAAAATAAAAGGGAGGTGGCCTGATCATGGCAATGCTGGAAGTAAATCATCTGTCTATTCAGTTTGGCGGTCTCCGCGCAGTGGACGGATTTAATATGACCATTGAAAAAGGTCAGCTCTATGGTCTGATCGGACCTAACGGTGCAGGAAAGACTACCGTATTTAACCTCCTTACAGGTGTGTACAAACCAACAGAGGGAATTATCCGTCTGGATGGCGAGGACATTACCGGAAAAAGCACTAT
>OLOB01001501.1_pt1 | contig 15190 bp, 13 predicted proteins | sample 1671911 | NCBI WGS metagenome assembly OLOB01 (sample SAMEA3136625, study PRJEB25190) | human gut metagenome | biome: human gut; feature: human-associated habitat; material: faeces | place: Austria | collected 2013
CTTGGCGGGTGTAGGGTTCGTGTTCTCCGTAGCTTGTCAGTCCTGCCGGGAACGAGCAGTGGGCTGTTTTGATGGCGTAGTAGCCGTGGTCGATGCCGATAATGATGCTCATGGGAAATACCTTCTTTCTTTTTAAAATTGTTCGGGAATGTATAATAAACGGTGGGGGAGACCTTATCTCCCTCGCCGGAATTTTCTTCGAGAATGGTAGCGTTTTATCCGCCACCACTGGTGTTCCACTCTCAAAATCACCCTACCAGCAGCGAAATTTTACGCTGTAATAAAAAAGCGCCCGCATAGGTGAGCGCTTAGAATTAAATCGGCTGTATACTTTCATTGGTCGAAAAAACATCATTGCGCAAGAACATCGTACAGTTCAATTTCGTAGATGGCTCGATACAGCTTGTCGGGGTAAAATTGCAGATAGGGGTCTCTCTTGTCAAATATTTTCCGTCAGTCTACATTGAGTTGTCGAATTTACTTTGATATAGTTTTCTACTATTAAAAGCGTGACAAATTGTCACGCTTTTAATAGTAATCGGTGGATAAATATAGGGTGCCCCGACTCTCTATTTCACGATAATGCTTCTTTCAAAATTTCATGTTGTTATTTCGCAGAAAAACGTTTATACTTAGTGTATGCCAGTATAGCAATGAAAGTTGGGGTTATTGTGGACAAGACATTCATGACAGAACTTCGCATCAACCATGTTCGCCATTTAAAGGATATTACGATACCTCTTTCTAACAGCCAGCCTAAGCATTTAGTTTTGACCGGTAAAAACGGCAGCGGAAAAACGAGCGTTTTGAAAAGTGTTGTTGACTTTCTGACTTATGTGGTTTCTAGTAATTTCTGCTCACAAGCAGCTTGTTTAGAGAGTGTTACCTTTAACCAAAAAAGGCTCCAAGAATTAGACAACTCTGAACAAGATAAGCAAAATCGAGAAGGCATTGAAAGGGACATCGCGTTCTGGACTCGGTTCCTAGACCATTGGATTGATGGGACTGTTGCCGAATATTTATCCTATGCTGACCTGCGTGAGAAATACCTAAAGGGCGAATACATCCTCGCCTATTACGGCGACGACCGCGAAATCAAAGTCCAGATTTCCAAGAACATTGAAAAGGTTGATTTACAGGATGTCTACTCTCTCCAAGATCATCCAAGTAAACAACTTGTCAAATATCTTGTCAATCTAAAAACGACGGAAGCCTTTGCTAAAACTAACGGGAATGAAGCCCGCGCCGCCGAAATCCATGCTTGGTTTGACAGATTCCAAAATGTTCTGCGCTCCATTTATTCCGATGATACTCTTGAACTGAAATTCGACATCGAAACTTTTGCCTTTACCATTTGCCAGGCAGGGCATGACCCGTTTGATTTCAACTCTATGTCAATGGGCTATGCTGCTGTTTTTGACATCATTGGTGATCTAATCATGCGCATGGAATCCAAGCGTCGCTATGATTTAGAGGGCCTTGTGCTGATTGACGAAATCGAAACTCATCTCCATGTTGATTTGCAAAAGAAAATCGTTCCGATTTTGACACAGCTGTTCCCAAATATTCAATTTATTTTAACCACACATTCTCCGTTCGTCTTAAACTCCACCGCGAATGCAGTCGTCTATGACTTGGAAAAGAAGCTTCTGGTAAAAGATGGCTTAACCGACCTGCCTTACGAGGGCGTTGTTGAAGGGTACTTCGATACGGATTTGTTATCAGCTGAACTTCGTCAGAAGTTTACCGAGTACAAGGGAATTGTCCAAAAGGCCACATTGACGGATGAGGATTTTGCTCGTGCATCGGAATTAGAGACTTATTTGGATGAGGTTCCCGATTACTTGGCGCTTGATTTTTCGGAAGAATATAGTCGTCTCAAGTTGGAGTTGATGAACCGGGAGTAATAAGTATGGTGAAAGTAAATCGTACTAAAACGGCTCCCGCATCGCTTGCGATTGAAAAGGAAAAGGGAACCGAAAATTATAGAGAACGAGATGTTGTTTTTCAGCTAAACAAGGACTTTAACGGAAAGTGCTATCTCTGTGAAATTGACAAATTGCAAAGCATCCACATTGAACATTTAAAGCCGCATCATGGTAAAGACCGTGATTTGATGTTTGATTGGAATAATCTGTTTCTTTCTTGTCCACATTGCAACAGTGTAAAGAACCAGAAAAAATATGAGGAGCACATCATCGACTGCTGTAAAGAAGACCCCGAAGCATCCATCCGGCAAGAACTTGTAGACAGTCATGTAGTCGTGACCGCAATCGAATCCACTGAGGATGCCATCCGCACAGCAGGGTTACTAACTGAGTGCTTTGAAAAAGAGAACACCGGAATCCGAATCCTTGAATGCCAAACACGGGTAAACGCTTTACAGACTACTATGACAACATTATATCGTTGTCTTGCAAATTACAAACAAAATCCCAGCCAGAGAAATTACAGAACCCTGCGTGGAATGCTGAACAGAAGCCATAAGTTTGCAGGCTTTACCCGTACATATGTGCGAAATCATATTGACGAGTATCCCAATCTTAGTGAATTGGTCGCAATCGCCTGACCTTCTGAATCTTCTTGCGCCGGGCCAAAAATAAGGGTAAACAAATGTGTTACGTTATTGCTAAAGAACGCTATGCCCACGGCTGCATAGCATTTGAAACCGTACATGGGAAACATTTAGCCGATTTGAAACGGTCTCTGAACGAAGCCCTTGGGAATACCGGTGTAGAGATTATGACCATCAGTCGCCCCGAAGCCTATGGCGAGTATGCGCCCTATCACTTTGTGCAGACTGAGGATGAGTTTGTTGCACAGGTATTAGCCTTACGGCCATAACCTCTAATTTCTGTGTGTGACTTTTAATCCTGCTTTGCTACAAAACCCATCTACGAACTCATCTACCAATTTATCTACGGCTCTGCATTTTGGTTGAGAAACGCTGCGAAAATTACTACACATTACCTAAAATCAGTTGCTCTTATTTGTAGAATACCAACAAATTTTTACGGTGATTCTAGAATTTTTGCCAGCGATACTTTCTCATAACCGGTTCAGTGGGGGTTCGAATCCCTCACGGCCCATAAAAAGAACGCAACTGTGTTATTTTTTAAGATAACACGGCTGCGATTCTTTATTTTTCGTACAATTCACGGCTCAACTGATTGCGTATCGACTCCCGGCGTTTTTTGTATTGCTGGGTGTAGATCATTAAAGTCGTGCTCGGCTGGGCGTGACCTGCTTCAGCGGCAACCGTTGCAACGCCGATGTCAGGATTCGACATGAGCAGGCTGACAAAGGTATGGCGAAACATGTGTGGGTGAATCCAGCCTGAAAGGGCGATGCTCATTTTTTTCGGGTGGCAATGTCCTGAAAGCAGAAATAATCAGGCTGGTGACGGGACTGCGTAAATTCAAACAGCATCCCGGAGGCATTGAATGTCTGGTTTGTGACAACGGCAACGCAGTCATAGCTGTCCATGGCAAGTACTTTTTCATCCTGCGCGGTTGCGTGTTCCACTGTGATACGGCGCTTACTGGTGATAATCTGCATACCCAGTGTGTTTTCTATATAATCGTAGATGGAGTTGGCCGCAATCTCGGGGGTCAGACCGTGAACAAACTCTGTCAAAAAATAGTTGATATCCAAAATGAGTGCTTTTCCATCCAGATACCGCACCCGGCGAATGTACCACAATTCATCGCCCACGGAAAACCCGCTCAGCGAGGCAAGGCGCTCATCGGCAATAACTGTTTTAAATTCCAAAACCTTTGTCACTGCGCGTAACCGGTTTCGCCGCGCGGTTTCCTGAAAAGTTTCAATACCTCCGATGGTAAAGGTGGTTTTCCCCACCGGTTGATAAATCACCCGTACTCCGCGCCCCTGCATGGCCTGCACATAGCCATCGTTGGTCAGTTCAGCCAGCGCACGGCGAACCGTGTTGCGGGAGCAGGCGTATTCCTCGAGCAATGTATTCTCACTGGGCAGCAGGGACTGATAGGGATAGTCCTGCGCTTCAATACGCTTTTTTAAGCTGTGATAAATTCCTTCGTATTTTGCTTTTGGCATAGCGGAAGTCCCTTTCAACTTGTTCAAACATTTGATTTAGTATATCGTATTTTCAGCCAAAATTCAAGAGGAGAATTTGTGCGCTGCACCGAATTTCATGCCTACACATAAAATTTCCGGAAAAGCGCTTGACTTGTATGAACAAGTTTACTATACTGAGGCTGTAAGGCAAACTTGTTCATACAAGTTTGAATATCCGCTTTAGCGGGATTCTGAAGGAGGAAAAAATAAAATGGGTAAGTACGAACAGGATGCACGGCTACTGCTTGAGTATGTCGGCGGAAAAGAGAACATTGCGGCGGTATCTCACTGCGTATCGCGTATGCGCTTTGTTCTGAATGACCCTGCCAAGGCAGATGTTGCCAAAATCGAGTCTCTGAAATCTGCCAAAGGTACATTCACACAGGCCGGGCAATTTCAGGTGATTATCGGCAACACGGTCAACGATTTTTACAATGATTTTATCGCGGTATCCGGCATTGATGGTGTTTCCAAAGACGCCGTCAAGAGCGCGGCCAAGCAGAATCAGAACGCACTGCAAAGAATTATGAGCGTGCTGGCTGAAATCTTTGCCCCGCTGATTCCCGCCATCATCACCGGCGGCCTGATTCTGGGCTTCCGCAACTGTATTGACAGTATTTATTTGTTTGGCAACGGCACACAGACGCTTTGTGATATCAGTCAGTTCTGGTCCGGTGTTGACAGCTTCCTTTGGCTGATCGGCGAGGCCATCTTCCACATGCTGCCGGTCTGCATCTGCTGGTCCGTTACCAAAAAGATGGGCACCACGCAGAGCCTTGGCATCGTGCTGGGCCTGACGCTGGTTTCCGGCCAGCTTCTTAACGCCTACGCGGTGGCCTCCACGGCGGCAGCCGACATCCCCAAATGGGACTTTGGCTTTTTTACTATCAATATGATTGGCTATCAGGCGCAGGTCATTCCGGCTATGCTGGCCGCGTTTACGCTCGTGTATCTGGAGCGCTTTTTCCGTAAAATCTGCCCGCCGGTCATTTCAATGATCGTGGTTCCGTTCTGCTCTTTGGTGCTGTCCGTTATCATCGCCCACACGGTTCTCGGCCCCATCGGCTGGAAAATCGGTTCTGTCATCTCCGATGTGGTTTATGCAGGTATCTCCGGCTCTTTCCGCGTTGTGTTCGGTGCTATTTTCGGTTTTGTTTATGCGCCGCTTGTTATTACCGGTCTGCATCATATGTCTAACGCAATTGATATGCAGCTGATTGCCGACTTTGGCGGCACCATGCTGTGGCCGATGATCGCACTGTCCAACATTGCACAGGGTTCTGCCGTTCTCGGTATGATTTATCTCCAGCGCAAAAATGCCGCCGCACAGGAAGTCAATGTTCCCGCCTGCATCTCTTGCTATCTGGGTGTCACAGAGCCTGCCATGTTCGGCGTCAACCTGAAATATAATTTCCCCTTTATCTGCGGCATGATTGGTTCCGCAACAGCCGCAGTGGTCTGTGTGGCAACCTCCACCACGGCTAACGCAATCGGCGTCGGCGGTATCCCCGGCATTCTGTCTATCCAGCCGACCTATATGCTCAGCTTTGCGCTGTGCATGTTGATTGCTATTGCCGTCCCCTTTGTGCTGACGGTTGCCATCGGCAAGAAAAAAGGCGTTGCCTGATTCGGTTCTGAATGTAAGTGGGGTTTGCAATGTACAATTTCAAGGACAAGGTTGTCTACCAAATTTACCCGAAATCCTTTCATGATTCCAACGGGGATGGCTTTGGCGATTTGAAAGGCGTCACCCAAAAGCTGGACTATTTGGCGGATTTGGGTGTGGATTACATATGGCTGACACCGTTTTTCCCTTCACCCCAGCGGGACAACGGCTACGATGTGGCCAACTACCGTGCAGTGGATTCCCGCTACGGCACGATGGATGATTTGGACGAATTGATTCGGGAAGCCGACAAGCGCGGTATTGGCCTGATGCTGGATATGGTGTTCAACCACACCTCCACCGAGCATGACTGGTTTCAAAAAGCACTGGCAGGCGATAAAAAATACCAGGACTACTACATTTTCAAGGACGGCTCTCCCGACCGCTGCCCCACAAACTGGGTGTCCAAATTCGGAGGCTCCGCGTGGGAGTATGTGCCGCAGTTGGGTAAATGGTATCTGCATTTGTTTGATGTCATGCAGGCTGATTTGAACTGGGAGAATCCTGCTGTGCGTGCCGAAATGGCCGACATCCTGCGCTTTTGGAAAGCGAAGGGAATCAAGGGCTTCCGCTTTGATGTAGTCAATCTTATCTCCAAACCGGAACTGTACGAAGACGACTTGGAGGGCGATGGCCGTCGCTTCTATACGGATGGCTGCAATGTCGGCAAGTATCTGAAAGAACTGGTGGCCGCAGGCGGTATTGACGGTATGATGACTGTCGGGGAGATGTCCTCCACTACGCTGGAAAACTGCATCGGGTACACATCAGAGAAAAACCATGAACTGACGATGTGCTTCAACTTCCATCACCTGAAAGTGGACTATAAAAACGGGCAAAAATGGGAGCTGATGCCCCCCGACCATGGGGCGCTGAAGCGTTTGTTCCAGACCTGGCAGGAGGGAATGCAGGAACACGGCGGCTGGAACGCTTTGTTTTGGTGCAATCACGACCAGCCGCGTGCCGTCAGCAGGTTCGGCAGCGACACGACCTATTGGAGAGAAAGCGCCGAAATGCTGGCCACGGCGATTCATTGTATGCGCGGCACACCCTATATTTATCAGGGCGAGGAACTGGGCATGACGAATCCTCATTTTACCGAAATTGACCAGTACCGTGATGTGGAGAGTCTTAACTACTATAAGATTCTGCGTGAGCAAGGTAAATCCGAGGCTGAGACGCTGAATATTCTGGCACAGCGCAGCCGGGATGACAGCCGTACTCCCATGCAGTGGGACAGCAGCCCCAACGCAGGCTTTACGTCAGGTACGCCGTGGATTGGTGTGGCGGATAACTATAAGAGCATCAACGCTGCGGCGCAGACGAGTGATGCGGATTCGATTTATAGTTTCTACAAAGCGATGGTACGCTTGCGGAAGGAACACCGGGTCATAAGTGAGGGAAAAATTGAATTTCTTTACCCCGACAACACCGATCTGCTGGCTTATCGGCGCTATGGCTCGGCGGACAAGGAAGAACTTCTTGTACTTTGCAACCTGACAGAGCAAGAAATCCACGCTGAACTGCCTGACGCTTGGGCGACTGCAGAAAAACTGATAGGAAACTACGCAGATAACCCTTCAGAAACTCTGCGTCCGTATGAGTGTGTTGTATTGCATACCACAAAGGAATAAAAAGTAAAGCAGCAAGAGTGTCTACTACGAAGGCAGACGCTCTTGTTGCTTTTTTTGCATTTTTTATATGAGAGGACTTGAACAGGACACAATTGACAAACCACCCTGAATACGTTTTAATGATAGTACAATAAACCTGAAAAAACCAGAAAGGGGAACCCATATGAAACATGCCAAGAAAACCCGTGCACCTTGGATTCTGCTCGCCTGTTTGGCGGCCATTGCACTGTGCATAGTGGCAGCTGTTACACTATTACAACCCAACACCAACCCAAAGAACATCGAGATCCCCGGTACGCGGGGCAATATCCCGGCTACCATCCAGCTGCCTGCCAAATCTGCCCGGGGCGAGGAACTGCCGCTGGTGGTGCTGTGCCATGGCTTTACCGGCAACCGGCAGGGAGACGGCCACTTCGCGCCCCTGGCTGAGGACCTGGCCGCCAATGGCATTGCCACTGTGCGGCTTGATTTCGCCGGCTGCGGCGACAGCACCGAACCTTACGCCAACTACACGCTGGCCAATATGGCGGCGGATGTGGACAGCGTGATCGGCTACATGCAGGCCACCTACGGCACCGGCAAAACGGCGTTGGTGGGCCACAGCATGGGCGGGCGGTTGGCCAGCCTCTACCCGCAGCTGGGGCAGTACCCCGTCACGGCACTGGCCCTCTGGAGCCCCGCCAACGGCACGGGCCTGCAGGGCTTGGAGTTTTTAAGCATTGATAACTTTGCCGCCGTGGAAGAAATGGCCGCCCGCGCCGACGCCGAGGGCAGTGTAGCGGCTTGGGGCGTGGAGCTGAGTGCCGCCTACATCGACGGTATGCGGGACAGCGACCCCAACGCGACCTTGCAGGAAAGCGGCCTGCCGGTGCTGCTGACCTACAGCGGCAACGAGCGCATCTTGAGCGACACTACCCAAACCGAAACCAAGGCGGCCGTCGAAAGCCTGCCGGACGGCCAGGTGGTGCTGGACCCCTTCGTGAACGGTGACCACAATTATACCAGCGAGGACCCCGCCACCAACACCCAGCTGGACGCTGACCTGCGCCAGGTTACGGTAGATTTTTTGACGTCCCATCTGCAATAAATACCAATAAGCACAAAAAGCGCCCCCGTTCGGTTGCGGCTCCGAACGGGGGCATAAGGGGTATCGATTGGTGTGAGGAGGAATCATGTTCCAGAATTACGGTTGCGGCTCCGTAACCCTGTGCTTATACAATACAGGACATCTGCTAAAAAACTATGATACTGGTATGAACATTTTGTAAATTGCATAAAGCAAACAAAAACCTCCGGCTTTCGGGCCGGAGGTTTTGTTTGCTTGTGGTTTAAGCTGCGATTAGCCGAACATGTTGATCAGAATACCAGCAGCAACGGCGGAGCCAATAACACCGGCAACGTTGGGACCCATGGCGTGCATGAGCAGGTAGTTGCGGGGGTTGTACTCCTGGCCGACTTTCTGGGAAACACGGGCAGCCATAGGAACGGCGGAAACACCGGCGGAACCGATCAGCGGGTTGATCTTGCCGTGGGTGATGACGCACATGATCTTGCCCAGGATGACGCCGCCAGCGGTGCCGACACCGAAAGCAACGATGCCCAGGACGATGATCTCGACGGTCTGGATGTTCAGGAAGGTAGAAGCGTTGGTGGTGCAGCCAACGGAGAAGCCCAGGAAGATGGTGATGATGTTCATCAGTTCGTTGCCGGCGGTCTTGGTGATACGCTCAACAACGCCGGACTCCTTCATCAGGTTGCCCATCATCAGGCAGCCGACCAGAATGGCGGCGTCAGGCAGAGTCAGGGCAACGATGATGGTAACGATGATGGGGAACAGGATCTTCTCGGTCTTGGACACGCGGCGAGGCGCCGTCATGACGATCTGACGCTCTTTTTCAGTGGTCAGAACCTTCATGATGGGCGGCTGGATGACCGGCACCAGCGCCATGTAGCAGTACGCGGCAACCGCGATGGAACCCAGCAGGTGCGGGGCCAGGCGGGTGGTGACGAAGATAGCGGTCGGGCCATCGGCACCGCCGATGATGCCGATGGAAGCGGCTTCCTTGTTGGTGAAGCCCAGGATTTTGGCGCCAACGAAGGTGAAGAAGATGCCCAGCTGTGCGGCAGCGCCCAGCAGCAGGCTGGACGGACGTGCAATCAGCGGCTCAAAGTCGGTCATGGTACCGATGCCAAGGAAAATCAGCGGGGGATAGATACCCAGCTTGACGCCTAAGTAAATATAGTCCGCCATACCGCCGGATGTACCCAGCAGTTCCCAGTTGATGTGCTGCGTTTCGTTGATGAAGATGTCCATATGGAAGATGCCGTCCAGCGGCAGGTTGGTCATCAGCATGCCGAAGCCGATGGGCAGCAGCAGCAAAGGCTCAAACTGGTGGACAATGGCCAGGTACAGCAGCACGCAGGCCACGCCGATCATGACGGCATACTTCCAGCCGCCCTCGGCAAAGAAGATCTGCGCCCAACCGGAGTTGGCAAAGATCTCAGCGATGTTGGTAAAAATTGCTCCCATTGTTTCGTCCCCTTTCCATCACATAAACGGCGTGGTGTTCTGGGTAACGCCGGCGTCGCCCCAGGCGCCGCGGCGGGAACCAGTAGCCGTCTTTTTCTGAACGCGGTGAATGCCGCGGATGGTCAGGTTTTCACCCAGAGAGGCAACGGCTGCAGCAATGGCAGCAACGATCTCGCCGGGGATGGAGCCGTCAGCAGCGGGTGCTGCGGGGGCGGCAGGAGCAGCCTTGGCGATGTTCTGTGCGGCCGGTGCAGCGGGCGCTGCAGGGGCGGCAGGTGCCTTGGGGGCGGCTTTGGTGCCATTCTTTTTATTCTTGATGGCGTCAAAAATCTTGCCTTCCACAGTGATAATGAGGCAAAGCGCAACCAGCATGGCGAACACCAGCGTAATGCTGGTCAGAACCACAGTGCCGTCAGCGGCCTCAAGGGCGAGCAGAGCGATAGAATTGCTCATTGGGCAATATCCTCCTTTAGCTTGCGGTGCACAGCACCGTTGATTTTCCCCCGTACACGGTACAAAAACCGAGCCGGGCAAATTTTACCCAAGTATGGTTTTATTATAACACAGCGGCTCAATTTTTGGTAGCGGGTTTTGAAAAAATGTGACAAAAATATTGTGAAACCGTGTCTTTACGATGAAAAATGTAAATTTGCGCGCAAAGCACCATACAGAATAAAGTTGGCAGCCGGGCAGAAAATGCAGGTTGCACAAACGAGCAGAAGAACAAAACGGGGAACGCTGTGCAAACTGCACATTTTGACAAAAAATGAAAAGTTTTGCTTGACGGCGGGGCTTGCCGGGGTTACAATGTGGGCAAATCAAAACCACGGCAATGGCGCCGGGCAGGTACATCCTGCCCGGCGCTTTTGTTATTTAAGCATCTGGCTTAATGCGGCTTAATGCGGCAAGAAAAAATAGAGGAAGCGCCGTGGTTTGATCTTGAGAGGAGTGGTTTGAATATGTACAACTCATCAACCGTCATTTGGGTGCTGGTTGCGGCATTCCTGGTGTACTTTATGCAAGCAGGCTTTGCTTTGTGCGAAGCTGGCCTGACCCGTGCAAAGAACACCGGCAACATCCTGATGAAAAACATGATGGACTTCTGCATCGGCACACCGTGCTTCTGGCTGGTCGGCTTCGGCATCATGTTTGCAGGTTCCGGCCCGCTCATCGGCGGCTTTGCCCCCTTTATGAGCGGCGACTACAGCGCCATCCTGCCGGAGGGCGTGCCCCTTTGGGTTTATGCCGTGTTCCAGACCGTGTTCTGTGCAACGGCAGCAACCATTGTTTCCGGCTCCATGGCAGAGCGTACCAAGTTCAGCGCTTACTGCTGCTACTCGGCCGCTATCAGCCTGATCGTTTACCCCATCTCCGGCCACTGGATCTGGGGCGGCGGCTGGCTGGCACAGCTGGGCTTCCATGATTTTGCCGGTTCCACCGCCGTTCACTTTGTTGGCGGCGTTACCGCCTGCCTGGGCGCCTGGATGCTTGGCCCCCGTATTGGTAAGTACGGCAAGGACGGCAAGGCCCGCGCAATCCCCGGCCACAACCTGACCGCCATGGCCTTGGGCGTGTTTATCCTGTGGTTCTGCTGGTTCGGGTTCAACGGTGGCTCCACCGTGGCAATGGCAAGCGATGACGCCATGGTTTCCGCTGGTCTGGTCTGCTTCAATACCAACCTGGCCGCTGCGCTGGCTACCGTTGCCGCGCTGATCACCAGCTGGGTGCGTTACGGCAAGCCTGATGTTTCCCTTACCTTTAACGGTGCTCTGGCCGGTCTGGTTGCCATTACCGCAGGCTGCGATATGGTTGATCCGTTCGGCGCTGCCATCATCGGCATCGTTGCCGGTGTGCTCTGCATCTTCTCCGTTGAATTTTTTGATAACGTTGTCAAGATTGATGACCCTGTCGGCGCTGTTTCCGTGCACTGCATGAACGGCATGTGGGGCACCATTGCAACCGGCCTGTTCTCCACCAGTGAGGGCCTGCTGTACGGCCATGGCTTCCGTTTCTTTGGCGTTCAGGTTTTGGGCGTTATCTGCGTGGCTGCCTGGGTGCTGGTTTCCATGACCGTCATCTTTACCATCATCAAAAAGACCATCGGCCTGCGTGTGACCGAAAAAGAAGAAATCGACGGCCTGGATATCCACGAGCACGGCCTGACTTCCGCTTACTCCGGCTTCTCCATCTCTGACCCGACTTACGCTGAGATGAGCGTGAACGAGAACACCGACCTGGGTGAAGACGACATCACCATGGCCAGCGAAGCCAAAATCAATGCCGCCGTCAAGGTCGTCAAGGAAGAACCTCTGCCCGCTGAGCTGGATTCCGGCATGCACAAGGTCGTTATGATCGTGCAGCTGGCCAAGTTTGAAGCTTTGAAAGCTGCCATGAACGCTGTCGGCGTGACCGGCATGACCGTTACCCAGGTTATGGGCTGCGGCCTGCAGAAGGGCAGCGGCGAGAAATACCGTGGTGCTGAGGTCGACGCAACCCTGATTCCCAAGGTCAAGGTTGAAGTTGTTGTCAGCAAGATCCCGGTAGACAAGATCATCGACACCGCCACCAAGGTTCTGTACACCGGCCATATCGGTGATGGCAAGATCTTTGTTTACAATGTGGCCAAGGTGGTCAAGGTCCGCACCGGCGAAGTAAACTACGCCGCTTTGCAGGACGTTGAGTAATTTTCCTACCTTATATATAGCAGCTTGCAAGCGCTGCTGGTATAAGTGGGAAAAGCAATTTTAACAGCCTCCAACATACTCTCTCCGATACAATACAACAAAATCCGGCACCCTGACTTTTGCGGCCAGGGTGCCGGATTCTTTATGCCTTATTTGCGGTTCGGGCAGTTCAGCTGGTGCGCTTTGAAAAACAGAGCACCGTTGCCGCGCTTGCTGGTAAAGACAGCCCCCACGATCAGCATACCCAGCCCAATGCCCAGGCAGGCACCCTGGATGCCCTGCAGCACGGGCGAACCGGAAAAATCAAAGTGGTTCATGACCAGGTAGATCAGGACGGTGGCAATCGAGATCAGGTACATGTAATGGAACCGGTGGGTCACTTTTTCCATCACGTCATTGCTGTAGTCCGCAACCTTGCGGGCGGTCTCTTCGGTGGCACTTTTGGTTTCGGGGGTGTTCATTGCATCAGGCTTCCTTTCTCCGTCTAACAGTTCACGCAGCTCCACGCCGTAAAAATCGGCAAGCTGGATGAGGGTGGGGAGGTCGGGCAGGTTGACACCATTTTCCCAGCGGGAAACACTGCGGTTGGTCACGCACATGATTTCAGCCAGGTTTTCCTGGGTGAGCTGGCGCTCCTGGCGGAGCTGCTTCAAGAAAGTGCCGATTTTCTGTTGATCCATTGGATTCATCCTCCCTATAGCTGCATGATACCACAGCCGAAGCAAAAAACACCATGACACAGTGCGGGAACCGGGGCAAAAATGGCCGGACATGGGGCGTCGGGTTGGGAAGAGTATAGCATAAATGGGGGAAAGATTGAAGTTAGGAGGGAAAACAGTTAAGAGTTAGGAAGTAGGAGTTAGGAAGTAGGAGTTAGGAGTTGAATGGGGCGGGGCGAGTGGCAAATAAAAGAACCCGGCGTGGGGCCGGGCGGGATTAGACGTTGAGTTTGACGGTGCGCTTGTAGACGAGAGCGGCGGCGAGGGCACTGAGAAGCTCGGTGACCCAGAAAGCGTGCCACACGCCGACAGGTCCGAACAGGCGGCAGAGAATCCACGCAGCGGGGATCATGATGATGATGTAGCGGCACAGCGAGATGATGAGGGACTGGGTGCCCTTGCCCAGTGCTTCCAGCGAGCCGGAGGCCGTGACCGAGAGGGTGGATACCAGGAAGCCCGCGCTGATGATGCGCAAAGCAACCTGACCGGCGGCGATGGTATCGGCGTTGGTGGTGAACATGCCGATCAAAGCGGGGCTGCCCACCAGGCAGATGATGGTGCCGGCGGCCATGATGGCGGCGTTCATACCCATGGCAAGGTTGTAAATCTTTTTCACGCGGCCATGCTCCCCGGCGCCGTAATTATAGCTGATGAGGGGGCGCATGCCCTGCACAATGCCGCCCGCGGGCAGGTACAGGAAGGTTTGCAGCTTATAATAAATACCCAGAATGACCACATACCCCTGCGAGTAAGCGGCCAGCAGAGAGTTGAGGAAAGAAACCAACACCGAGGGCAGCGCCAGGTTGAGAATGGCGGGAACGCCGATGGAGTAAAGCTTGGCATCCAGCCGCAAGTCCGGCTTGATGCAGCTGAGCCGCAGCTGTACGGGGAAGCGGTGGGTGCAGTAAATAATAAGGTAGACGCTTAAGGTGACGCACTGTCCGATGCCGGTTGCCAGCGCCGCGCCGGAGATACCCAGCATGGGAAAAGGCCCAAGGCCGAAGATGAGCACAGGGTCCAGAATGATGTTGGTGATGGAACCGCACAGCAGGGCGGCCATCGTTTCGTTCATGCGGCCAACGGCCTGGAACAGCTTTTCAAAGCAAAGTTCCGCCATGATGACCGGGGCAAAGAAGAACGCAATACTGGAATACCGCACGCCGAGGGCAATGACGGCTTCATCGCCAGTGAAAAGCCGCAGAAAGCCGGGCATCATGGCGATGCAGACAACGGCAGCAATCAGGCCGTGCAGGATGGAAAAGACCAGGCCGTGGGTGGCGGCGGTATCGGCACGGCAGCGGTCCCCCGCGCCGGAATACAGCGCGATCAGGGCGTTGATGCCGACGCCGAAGCCAATGGCAATGGCGTTGATCATGTTCTGCACCGGGTACACCAGCGAAAGCGCCGTCATGGCCTGCTCACTGATCTGGGCAACAAAAAAACTGTCCACAATGTTGTACAGCGCGTTCACTGTCATGGAAAGCACCATGGGCAGCGCCATGGAAACCAGCAGCGGGAAAATAGGCCGCTCTTTCATAAAAGTATCGTTCACGGGTAAAGTATAGCTCCTTTTTGGTTGGAATGCAGTGGAAATGGCGGGCAAAAATGGCACAAAAAAACCACACAACCACGCGTTAGCACGGTTGTGTGGCGAAAAGTAGCAGTGCTGTAAAAATCCACACCGGGTTTTAGTAGGTATAGAATAGCATACACGGTGCGGGGTGTCAAGGGGCGAGGCGGAATGTTTTTGCGCCAGGGGCTTTGCAGGCGGGCGGGGGCGTGGTATAATCAAAATGTTCCAACATTATTATGGCAATACCGCATAATTCTAAGTGCCGATACGGCGAGCGAGGTGCGGCAGA
>OLOB01001504.1_pt1 | contig 15181 bp, 11 predicted proteins | sample 1671911 | NCBI WGS metagenome assembly OLOB01 (sample SAMEA3136625, study PRJEB25190) | human gut metagenome | biome: human gut; feature: human-associated habitat; material: faeces | place: Austria | collected 2013
GAGACGCCGCAACTGGCCGCAATTGCCTGCTCCCTTTCGGGCGAACTCTACGGCATCTCGATGGGTTCGGAATCCACCCTCTACCGCATCAACAAGAGCAACGGCGAGTGCACAGCCATCGGCCGCACGGGGCTGAACCCGGCCTTCGTGCAGTCGGCCACCTTCGACCCGGTGACCAACAAGCTCTACTGGGCTGCGTGCCAGGCGAACTTCACCACGGGCCTCTATGAGGTGAACCTCTCCACGGGCCATGCCGAGAAGATTACTGACTTCGACAACATGGAGGAATATGCCGGCCTTTACATACCGAAGCCCGACGTTGCCGCCAAAGCCCCGGCGGCAGTATCGGCCATCACCCCGTCGTTCAGCGGCGGCGCGCTCAGCGGCAGCGTCACCGTAACGGCCCCGACCCTCGCCTACGACGGCTCGCAGCTCAGCGGCAACGTTACGCTCCACCTGCTGGTGGACGGCGCCGAAGTGGCCTCGAAGCAAGTGCAGCCCGGACAGCAAATCTCACACGACCTGACCCTTACGGAAGGCATCCACGGCTTCGTGGCATACGCCGGGAACACATCCGGAGCGGGCCCGCGCACCGGCATCAGCAAATATGTGGGCATCGACGCCCCGGAAGCACCGCTCAATATTGCGCTCGTCCACAATGCCGACGGCACGGCCACCATCTCGTGGCAAGCCCCGCAGAAGGGGCGCAACGACGGCTACATCGTCCCCTCGCAGGTGCGCTACAACGTAACCCGTATGCCCGACGCCGTCCGCGTGGCCTCCGGCATCGCCACAACCACCTTCACCGACCCGCTGGACGTGGACGCCGGCTCATATTATTATGAAGTCACCGGCGTGATGGACGGCCGCGAAGGCCCCGCCGCAGTCACCGGGACAATGCCCCTGGGCCGCGGCTCCTCGCTCCCCTGCAGGTTCAGCTTCGACACCAAGGAGCAGTTCGACCTCTGCACCGTAATAGACGCCAACCAGGACGCCGACACGCAGTACCACTGGGGCTACTGGATGTATTCGCCGGAGTTCCCCGCCGTAGCCGGCAAGGAAGACGGCACCGGCTCATCGCCCTGCGCAGTATACGGCTACAGCCCGGAGAACGCTGCCGACGACTGGATCATCTCCCCCTCCTTCACCGTGGAACAGGGTAAGAAATACCGCGTTACCTACACCCTGTGGACACGTGGCGACAAGGAGAAACTGGAAGTTACCGCCGGCCCGCACAACACAGTGGCCGCACAGTCCGTTATCCACCCCGCCACCGAATACAACCACAAGGATAAACAGCAGTTCAGCCACGAGTTCACCGCCTCGGCTTCTGGCAACTACTATGTGGGCTTCCACGTAGTCTCGGGCAAGAAACGCTACTATCTCTTCATCGACGACATCACCGTCGACGCCGTGGCCGATGCCTCGGCACCGGCACCCGTCACTGACCTTACCGCCACTGCGGGCGAGCGAGGCGCGCTGACAGCAACGGTTTCCTTCACCGCCCCGACCAAGACGAAGGGCGGTGCCACGCTCGGCTCCATCTCGCACATCGACATCTTCCGCGGCAACGCGCAGACGCCGCTCCACTCCTTCTCCGCTCCCGCCAAGGGCACCAAGCTGACATGGACCGACAACAACCCGCGCGGCGGCTGGAACGACTACCGCGTGGTGGCCTACAATAACGGCGACAATGCCGGCGAGAAGGCCGAAACCCGCGTATTCGTGGGCGTTGACACCCCGCTGCCCGTCACCGGCCTGACGCTCAGCGACGCCTCCGGCAAGCCCGTAATCTCGTGGCAGGCTCCCACCGAGGGCGAGAACGGCGGCTACATTGACCCCGCCGCGCTCACCTACCAGATAGTGCGCAACGACGGCGTCACAATGACCCGCAACGCCACCGGCACCTCCTTCACCGACGAGACACTCGACCCCGCCGAGAAGCAATACTTCATCTACTATGCCGTGACGCCGATGAGCACCACCGGCCAGGGAGAATATGCCGTCACCGACCACCTCGTTTACGGCGACCCGTATCAGCCCGACTTCTTCGAGTCCTTCTCCGACGCCGCGGTGCAGAACGACCCGTGGACGCTCCACCGCGTCAAGGGCAACAACCAACTGTGGACCCTCATGAGCGCCAGCAGCGACCCGCAATGCGACCCGGCCGACGGCGACGGCGGACTCGCCGTATTCCAATCCACTTACGGCAACCGCGACTCGCAGTGCCGCATGATTTCGCCCAAACTGGACCTCTCGGCCTACGACGTGCCGGAGTTCTCCTTCTGCATCTACCACAGCCTCAGCGTGAACAATGTCTATGACGACGACCCCTTCATGGACAACCTGACGGTAGAGCTTCTCGGCCCCGACGGCGAGTTCCGCGCCTTCACGTCGCCCATCTACATCGACGACAAGGAGCGCGGCAGCGGCTGGTACCAGTACACCTACGACCTCTCCGATTTCAAGGACTTGGGCTGGGGACGTATCTCCTTCCTGGGCAAGGGATACTCCGGCCAGGACATAGCCATCGACCGTGTGCAGATGCAGTCGAAAGCGCTCTATGACCTCGGCGTCTACACCTTCGCCGGCCCGGCGGAAGTAGCCGCCGGCAAGAAGGCCGTCTACAAGGGAGTCATCGCCAACTACGGCGTGGAGAAAGCAACCCGGTTCTCCGCCGTGCTCCTGCGCGACGGTGTGGAAGTGGCACGACAGGACAACCCTGCCGTCATAGACAAGAACACCACCGCACCGGTGCGCTTCGAGGTAATTCCGACTGAAGCAGAGATAGGCAAGACTTACGTCTACACCCTGCGCATAGAGTATGCCGACGACAACCACACCGCCAACAACCTCTCCTCGCCCGTCACCACCCGCGTAGTGGCACCCCAGTACCCGGAGGTGCACCGCCTCGACGGTAACGCCGACGAAGAGGGCAACGTGGTGCTCACATGGGGCGACGCCGACGTGCTCCGCATCAACGACTCGTTCGAGAACTACACCGCCTTCACCATCGACGAGATAGGCGACTACACCCTCGTTGACGGCGACGGCGCCAACACCTACGGCTTCGCGCAGATGAGCTTCGACAACAGCGGCGAACCCATGGCGTACATCGTCTTCAACCCCGACATCCTGGGCGTAACGGGCGTGCTTCCGGAGTTCGGCGCACGCACCGGCAGCCAGGTGCTCGCATCCTTCGCCGCCGTGGATTATGCTACCGGCAAGGCCGTGCAGAACAACGACTGGCTGATAACCCCGGCGCTCGTGCCCGGCACCACCCTGTCGTTCTTCGCCAAGACCGCCAACTACGAATGGGGTTACGAGAGCTTCGAGGTGATGTACTCCACCGGATCGCTTTCCACCACCGCTTTCCGCACGCTCGACGTCGTAAGCGAAGTGCCATCCGACTGGACCAAGTACGAGTTCACGGTTCCCGCCGACGCGAAGTATATGGCCATACACTACAACTCCGAGGACAAGTTCCTCTTCTACGTGGACGACCTCGCCTTCATACAGCACTACGAGGGGAACGCCTTCACGCTGACCGGCTTCCGCGTCTACCGCGACGGCCGGGCCATAGCTGACCTCCCCGCCGACATCCGCACTTATAGGGACAAAGTATCGGCCGGAGAGCAGCACCGCTACACCGTGCGTGCCCTCTACGGCACCGCCGAGTCGGCACCCTCCGACCCGTATTATGCCTACGGCACCGGCATCTCCACGCCGACAGCCGATGGCGTGGCAGTGCGCGTCAACGCCCGCACCGTCACCGTTGACTGCCCCGCCGACGCCTTCGTCACCGTCAGCGACGCCAAAGGCCTGCGCCTGCACGAAAGCCGCGGCTCCGCCTCGCGACGCTTCACGGCTCCCGCCGCCGGCGTTTACATCGTGACCGTCGACAACAAACCCTACAAAGTCATGGTGAAGTAAGAACCGTGGCCTTCCCCGGAAATAAAAAAATCGTTGCCCGGAATCACCCGCGGCAACGATTTTTTTATTATATTTGCGCCATTATGGAAAAGAAACCCGTATATACGCCGGTGCTGTTGCTCACCGGATACCTCGGCAGCGGCAAGACCACGCTGCTCAACCGCATTCTCCAAAACGAAAAAGGAATACGCTTTGCCGTGATTGTCAACGACATAGGCGAGGTGAACATCGACGCGTCGCTCATTCAGAAAGGCGGCGTCGTGGGACAGGAAGGCGACGACCTCGTGGCGCTCCAGAACGGTTGCATCTGCTGCACGCTGCGCACCGACCTTGTACGCCAGATAGCCGGACTCATCGACTCCCGCAAATTCGATTATATCGTCATCGAAGCCTCAGGCATCTGCGAGCCGGAACCCATTGCGCAGACCATCTGCACCATGCAGCAGATGACGGCCGGCTCGCCGCTCGGACTCGGCCCGAGGCTCGACTGCATCGTCACCGTCGTCGACGCCCTGCGCATGAAGTCCGACTTCGCCGCGGGCTCCGACCTGCAGAAAGCCGACATCGGAGACGAGGACATCGAGAACCTCGTGATACAGCAGATGGAGTTCTGCAACATCATACTGCTCAACAAGATATCGGAAGTTTCGGAGGAGGACGCGCGCCAAATACGCGCCGTCATCCGCGCCATACAGCCGAAAGCCGAAATCATAGACTGCGACTACTGCGACGTACCCCTGCAGCGACTGCTCAACACCGGCATATTCGACTTCGAGAAGACCGTCACCTCAGCCACCTGGGTACAAGGAATAGAGGGCGACGTGCCGCACGCAGAAGAACATGAACACCATCATCACGAACATCATCATGAACATGAACATGATGAGCACGGCGAACATGAGCATGGACACCATCACCACCACCATCATCACGACGAAGGGGAAGCCGAAGAATACGGCATCTCCACATTCGTATATTTCCGCCGCCGTCCTTTCGAACTCGACAAGCTCGACGATTTCATAGCGCGCCGCTGGCCCAAGAACGTTATCCGCACCAAAGGGGTGATATACTTCAGCGAGAACCGCAATATGTCGTACCTCTTCGAGCAGGCGGGCGTGCAGAAAAACCTCACGGAAGCCGGCCAATGGTACGCCACGGCACCCGAGGAAGACCGTGAACGCCTCATGGCCATGGACCCGAACTTCGCGCGCGACTGGGACCCCGAATACGGCGACCGCATGATAAAGCTCGTCTTCATAGGCCGCGACATGGACCGCCCGGCCCTGACCGCCGCCCTCGACGCCTGCCTCGCCCCCGCCTGATACCCCCTTATAAAACAATACCAAAAGTCCCGGAAAGCCACACCGCCTTCCGGGACTTTTATATTATAAACTCCGCGTTAGGGCAGAGGGAAGTAGCGCGTGTGGCAGAGGGGGCGGGAGTCGGAGGTCAGGATGGTGACGTCTTTGGTGCCGTCGGGTTCTACGGTGAGACGCGTCCGGAGGGTGTCACGCTCAAGGGGAGCCTCCGTCAGCAGTTCGGCCTGCAGAGCGTCCTCGAGTATGGTTAGACGGAACTTTATGGGATGGTTCAGGTTGTTGCGCAAGCGCAAATCCTTGTATCCGAAAAACACCGTGGCGTCGGTGCCGAGCGGGGCGAAGCGCGTTTCATCGGTGTAGAATGGCCGTAGCGTTCCAAAACGGTGAGGTGGCCGAGAAGCGCCACGTGGTGTAGCAGACCTGAAGCCTGGCACAGGCCGCCGCCCATACCGCGTGTGGGTTTGCCGGCGTGGATGCTTCGCCCTTCGCGGAATCGCTTGCTGTCGTTAGGGTTGCCACGGTGTGCCAGAAGCTGAACACTTCGCCGGGCAGCACGGTGACGGCATTGATGCGACGCGCGGCCTCGCGAAGGTTGGCTTTCTTGTTTTCGAGCGTCGGCGACGGCTTGAAGACATGCCGCTCCGTTATCCTTACCGGCATGGAGTCGGGTTGTCCGGCGCGCGGCCGGGCGAAGGGGACTCGGCGCAACGTGTCGCGCAGATCACGCAACCGCTGGCGCAGCAGCGAGCGTGTGGATTGTTTCGGAAACATGAGGTGTGTCAGTCTTTTATGAGTTCGTAGATCAAGTAGGAGCTGTAGGCTTTCAGCGGCGAGGCGCAGAGCGCTTTGTCCACGCCGAGCATCATGGGGCGCAACCGCGCGGGGAGTTTGTGTACCGGAAGCATCATTATGCCGGCACTTCGGCGCAGGGTGAAGAGGCCGCGCGACATTTCCTCGACGTCGCGGCGCGAAAGCGAGGTAGAGCCGTGCCAGTCGCTTCGCTCTTTGTGGAGGAGACGGCGCCGCGGAGCAGACGGTATGTCGAAAATCAGGCGTCCGCCGGGACGCAACAGGCGCGATGCCTCGCGGAGGATGCTCTTTATTACCTGCGGCTCCAGGTGCATCATCAGGTGGAAGGAATAGATGGTGTCCAGCGAGCCGTCTGGCAACGGCATGGCCTCCACGCGGCTGCAAATCAGCTCCTTGCCGGGATGCTTTTCGCGGGCCACGGCGAGCATTTGCTGCTGGCGTCGCATCCGGCCGCGGCAAAGTCGAGCAACCTCCCGGTGCCGCACGCCACTTCGAGAACGCGTCCGGAGTCTTTCACTTTCCACCGTGAGAGCACAGCGCGTTCCTCGGCGTCGATAAAGCGCCCGTAGCTATTGCCGAAACGGTCGCGGTCGTAATCTTTGGCCAGATGGTCGTAATATTCCACCACCTTATCTTTGTTTTGTGACATGTAAAAGTGGACTTTATGATCAGTAACCCCTATGACGGTTACTAAAAGATTTTTACCTTATGTCTCGCAAAGTCAACAAAAATCCCGCACCTCCGCAACTTTCCGTCACAAAATTACAACTTTAAAAGCGGAGTTTTTACAGTTCGGGATGGGCGGCGAGGAGGGCGGCGATGGTGTCGGAGATCTGGCGGCGGGATTCGAGCTGCTCGCCGCGGTGGCAGATGGCGGCGCGGGTGTAGTACGGAAGGCGCGCCGTGAGGCCCGCGTGGATTTCGGCGGCAAGTTCTTCCTCTTTCTTTTCGGCCATCAGGGGTCGGCGCGCGCGGTTGCGGAGCAGGCGTTCCAGGATGCGGCTTTCGGCCGTTTCGAGATAGATAGTGGTGCCTCGCGAGAGCATATAGTCCATATTGCCGTGGAAGCATGGCGTCCCGCCGCCGCAGGCTATCACCACATCCTGCATCTCCCCTACTTCGCGCAGCATCTCTCGTTCCATGCGGCGGAACTCCCCCTCCCCTTTGGTGGCGAAAATCCGGCGTATCGTGGTGCGGAAGCGTTGCTCTATGTAGAAGTCGAGGTCAATGAACCCGCGGCCCAGGGTCTTGGCCAGGGCGCGACCGAGCGTGGTCTTGCCGCTGGCCATATATCCCATTATGAATATCGGTGGTTTCATGGTTTTCAGAAGTCGGGGAGTTGCTGCAGCCAGTCGCTGTCAGAGGGTTTCTCGGGCGGAAGCGTAACTGCGGGTTTCGGTTTGGGATGGCGCGGCGGAAGCACCTTGGGCAGCGGCGCTTCTTTCTTGGCGGGACGTTGAGCGGCTGGTTTCGGGGCCGGAGCAGTTTCGGGACGCACCGTTTCGGTCATCGGGATGGAGCGCGGCTGGTCGGCGAAGTCAGGTTGACGCAGCGTTTTCAAGGCGTCGCGCGCATCCTGGAGGTGAAGTTTCAGGCGCTTTATGCGGTCTTCATATTTCGCCTTGACAACCTCGAACTCTTCGAGACGTTTGAAGAGTTCGTCGAAACGTGCGTCCTCGTCCTCAACCTCGCACATTTTTTGAGTAAGTTCCTCATTTTCAGCCTCAATAGTGGCAACGCGTGCCTCCAGCACCGTCTTCTCTGCCGTCAAAGTCTCCACGACCAGGCGTGCCTCTTCAAGGCGACGGTCGCGCCCCGCCAGCTCGACGGCTGTGCGTTCGCGCTGCTCGCCGAGGCGGCGTTCGGCATCTTCGGCGCGCCGCTCGGCGTCTTCCACCCGGCGTGCGGTCCGCTGCGGATGCAGCAAAACTTCAAATATCGAAATCATCGCTGCGGGACTTTCCGGCTTCCGGTTTCGACACTATGCCGGTGGTTTTGCGACCGTTGATGGCGATGGTCAGCGGCTCCTTGAAGCTGACGATGCGGATATGCTCCGACTCGTAGTCGGCCGGCATGGCGTCGAGGTATTCAGAGTCGAAGAAACCGTTCCCGGCCGAAGAATCGACGGTGAAGTATCCCACGCCGAAAGAGGTGAGGTTCTGAAAGAAATGGGTTCCCTGACTCGGCTCGATGCGGTAACCGGGGATTGCGGTCTCCACTATGAGTCGAGCGCCGGCTATCTGCGCCCATTTCACCGGAATGCCCAACGCCGGGTCGGACCTCCCCCAACGACCCGGCGCCACAAGGATGTAAGGGGTGTCGGTAGCGCAGAGGCGTGCGTTTATCTGTTCCACCTCCTTGGCGAGTTCCGGGTTGAGGCGCGAGTCGAAGTTCTGCGGCTTCACGTAGACAACGGTCTTTACGCCCTCCATCAAGCCGTGGCCCAGTGCGGTGTCAGAGCGCAGCAACAGTTCCGAGTCGGGACGGTCCATTATCTTGTCGTCGAGCATCTCCTTGCGGTCGACGATGGGGCGCATCTGCAGCCAGTAGAGCCTTCCCTTCTCCTCGCCGCGCATAGCGTCGGGGCTTATCATGCCGGCGAACTCTATCTCTACGGGACGGCCCATCTCATACTGTCCGCGCTTGAGCATGAAGTCCACGGCCTCGGCCAGCGGGAAGACATCGTGGTTCAGGACGTTGGCGAAGGTGACGACCTTGCGTCCCGGGCCGGCGTCGGTGTCGCGTAGGCAACGGTCGTTGACATCGAAAGTGGACACCATGAAGCGCAGCGCGCCGGTCTTGGCGGCGTCGCCCACGGGCACTTTCACTATGTTGAAGGAGTCGTCGGTGGAGAAATTGTCGCCCGAAGTTCGCGGCAGGGCGTAGAGCGAGGTCTGCGTGTCGCGCAGGGCGAGGTCGAGCGTCGAAGTCTGAAGCACATTGCGCGGATGCAACGGCGAGAAACGAAGCGCCATGCCACCGTCGACGATGTATTTCCCGAGTCCTACGGCCACTTCCGCCACGCCGTCCTCGCTCGTCTCGTTGCCCAGCGGGTAATAGTTCAACGAACGTCCCACGCCCGAGAAGGAGGGGTAATAGAGGTCGTGGTGGTACATGCCGACCACTTCCTGGAGGATTACGGCCATCTTCTCCTGGTCTATGACGTTGCGCGTGGCGGTCATGTAAGCCTTCGAGTCGGCGTAGAATACCGAGGCGTAGACACCCTTTATGGCGTCGGTGAGCTGGCGCAGCATGGCCTTGCGGTCGTCGAGGTGCGGTATCATGTAAGTGGCGTATACGCCGGCGAAGGGCTGGTAATGCGAGTCTTCGAGCAGCGAGGAGGAGCGCACCGCCATAGGCGTCTCCATAACGTCGAGCAGAGCCGCGAGGTCGTCGCGCACCGCCTCGGGGAGGCGTGCCCGGAGGAAGGCTTCCAGTATCTCGGCGTCGGGTATGTCGCCGAGTGCCACGGGGTAAAGGTTGTTCGTCTCCATGAACTCGTCGAAGACGTCGGTACATAGCACCACCGTGCGGGGGATGGAAATCTGCACGCCGTGGAAGTCGTCGCAAATCGAGTTGCGCTTTATTATCTGGTCAATGAAGGCGAGGCCGCGCGCCTTTCCGCCGAGCGAGCCTTGCCCTATGCGCGCAAAGTTGCTGTAACGGTCGAAGCGGTCTTTCTGGAAGATGGCCACAACGCCGCGGTTCTTGAGGCGCCGGTATTTCACTATCGACTCGAAGATGGTCTGCCTGACGGCCGGCGCCTGCCGCATGTCGGTGAAGCGGAAGTTGGAGATGGTGTCGCCTATTGCGAAGAGCGCCCGGGCGTAGAGCCACCGCGAAAAGTCGTTCTTCGAGCAGTGGGAATAGAGCGCGTCGGCCGGTATGTTGAACACATTCTTCTGCAAGTCCTTGAGGTTGTGCAGGCGCATCACCTCCTGCCCCGTCACCGGGTCCCGAACCACGAAGTCGCCGAACCCGAAGGCGTAGCTGACGGACTTCACGAGGTCCTGCGGGAAGGTCTGCGCGTTCTTGTAGAGGAAGGTGCTTCCGAAGTCCTCCACCGGGCGGCGGTTGGCGAGCTCGCTGCTCTCGAAGATGATGGGGATATAGGGGTCGCGTTCACGCACGGAACGGGCAAACTCCAGTCCGGCGCCGGCATTCTTCACGCCCCCGAGGGGGAACCGCACGTCGGAGATAATACCAAGCATCTTGTCGCCGTATTTGCCGAAGAGGTATTCCGCCTCCTCATAGTTGCGTGCCAGCACTATCTTGGGGCGGCCGCGCATTCGCAGCATCCGCTCGTGGTCGTTCAGCGCTTCGGTGGAGAAGAGGAGCGACTGTTTCAGCAGGTATTTGTAGAGGTGCGGCAGCATCGAGGAGTAGAAGCGCACGGAGTCTTCTATGAGCATTATCATGCGCACCCCGGTCTCGCCGACGTCCTGCGGGGTGTTCATGCGGTCCTCTATAAGCTTGATGATGGCCAGGATGAGCTCCACGTTGCCGAGCCATGAGAATACGTAGTCCACGCCCGAGAGATCTTCCGACGCCAGACGGCGGCTCACCTCGTGGGAGAACGGAGTAAGCACCACGAAAGGGATTTGCGGGTAAAGGGCGTCGATGCGCTTTGCCTGCTCGAAGGTTTCCGAAACGTCCACCCCGGGCATCGCAATGATGAGATCGAACTGCTGTTCCGACAGTCGCGGGTAGGCCTCCTCGTAGTTGGCCACCTTGGTGAAACGCGGCGGCGAGGAGAGGTTGAGGTTGGCATACTCGAAGTAGATCTGCTCCTCGACGCGGCCGTCCTCCTCCATCATGAAGGCGTCGTAAGGGGTGGCGATGAGCAGAACGTTGAAGATACGCTTCTGCATCAGGTTGCGGAAAGGCGTCTCCTTGATGCGCAGCGACTTGAATGACAAAGCGTTGAAATGATCCATATCGCAAAGTTACGAAAAATATCCCGAACCGCCAAACCTCCCTGAGTTAACTTAGCTAAAACAGATGAGTTAGCCAACCAACGGTGGAGGTTTATTCCTCCGTTGATTCTTCGAAGGCGGTTATGTCACGGGCCAGGTGGCGCTCCGTGGCGCCGGTCATGAAGCGGCGGAAAATGTCACGGTCTTCCGTTTCGCGGGTTTCCACCAACGCCTTTATATATTCCTCTTTATCGTCGGCGAAAATGCGCGAGGGGATAAGGCCGTATTCAAACTGTAACCAGTTCATCAGCAGATGCGCCATGCGCCCGTTGCCGTCAGCCCACGGATGGATGGTTACAAGGTCGGAATGCGCTTCGAAACTCATGTCATAAAGCTCCTGCATAGTCATATTTCCGGCACTGCGGCGCTGCTCGTTAATCCTGTCGCACAGTTCCGCAAGGCGCGCCGGCACCTTGTTGAAACTCATATACGACCGTCCGCCAACGTCCGCCGTAACGTTGAGCAAGCGCAAGTCGCCGGCAGCCGCCGAGAAGTCGCCAAGCATGGTATGGTACACTGTGCCGGTGTTTTTCATCGTCAGCGCCGAGAGTTCCTTCAGCCTTTCCACGGTAACATCGACGTGCGTCCGGGCAAACTCCAGCACTCGCTCGTAGGCGGCTTTCAGGTCCAGGTTCATGTTCAGTTCGACGAGGGTTTTCCCTTTCAGCGCAATGCCGTTGTCGAACATTATCTGGTTTTCAAGCTCTGTGATAGTCGAGCTTTCTATGGCAGTGGATTGAGTGATAATGGAATAGAGATAAAACTTGTCATAGTCCAGCTGCCGGTCTATGCCAAGTGCGCGGTACCTCACCACCAATTCCTCCAGTTTATTTTCCATTGCCGTAATTTTTTGCAAATATAAGCATTTTCCACCGTCTAAAACAAGTTTTTAACTGTACTTTCTCAGTATTTTACTTACCGACGCCCGTGCGGACTCAAAATGGGGCGGCGGAAATTGCGGGATTTTGGGAATTGGAGGCAAATTATTAACTTTGCGGAAAACATCTTACTTTATGAAATATTCTTACTTCCCGGTCCTCGCCGCGCTCGCTTTTGCCTTCGGCGCGCAGGCCGCTCTCGTCAGGGGTGACATCCCCCGTCACTGTGTTAAAAGCCACACCGCCGCCATGCCGCAGCGCCAGAAGAAAGCCGCGTCGGCCAAACCCTCGCCCCGGCGCGTTGAGGACGCCTCGCTGGCCAACCACACCTGGACGTCGATAGGCACCGGCCGCTTCACCGACGACATCATAACTTTCTGCTTCGAGGTGCCCACCTATACCTACGATGTGGAGGTGCAGCAGGCCACCGATATGCCCACGCTCTACCGTATCGTCAATCCGCTGCAAAACCATCCCGAGAAAGCCGAGATGGAAGCTGCAGAGGGTATCTTCCCCACAGACAAAGATTATTACATCTACTTCGACGTCACCGACCCCGATTTCGTGAAGATTCCGCGCGCCGAGTTCGGCTACGAAGACAGCGACGGCAAGGCTGAAGTAGTCTCCCTTACAGCCGATTACGAAGGCCTCGGATACACCTACGACGACGCCATGCAACACGCCGGCGCCATGCGCGACAAAATCATCACCTTCCCCAACGAAGCGTCGCTACGCATCTTTCAGGGCTCACACATGTATTACGGCGACGATAGCGGTGCTCTGAAACTCGTGCTCCCCGGCGGCACTGACTACTCCGTGGAGTTTGACAACCGGGACGGCTTCTGCCCCGGCGAGGACGGTTGCTACCACGTGGCCATAAACACCGGCGCCACCGTTCCGACTGTGCGCTACGGTATCTTCGACTCCTACAAGGATGAACACGTGATGCAGCTCATCAACGGCGGCAGCGAATGCCAGCCGGGCGCCACCGTTTCGCTCGACCTCTCCACCAACCCCGAACGCCGCGCCTATCTCATAGCCATCACCCTAAACGCCGACGGCGAGTTCCAGGACGGCCTCTACACCGTGCTCTACAACCCCGCCGACAACTCCCCTAAATGGCAATATTACTGCAAGGCTGACTTCACCGACGGCCTCCTCTCCCCCTACCTCTACACCGAGCCGGAAACCGTGGAAGTGGAAGTGCAGCAATACACCGAAAAGCCGGGCTATTTCCGCATCAAGAACCCCTATGCCGGCCTGGCGCACGATTACATGCAGGACCCCGGCCATAGCCACGGCCACTATATCTACATTGACGCTTCCGAGCCTGAAAACGTAATCATGCAGGAAAGCCCCGTGGGCGTTTACGGCGATGAATACGGCGAAATACTCGTGGGCAGCGACTATTGGAACCTCATCGAGACTTACGGACGCGAATTTGCCGACGAATACGGCATCACCTCCGGCGGCCTGCTGGCCGACAACACCATCACCTTCAACGCCTCAGCCTCGCTGACCATCTACCCGACGCTCTACGCAGACTGGTTCGAGACCAACGTCAAGGAAGACGGCTCGGCCGGCGACTTCGCCCTCGTCCTTAAAGACCCCGCAACCGGCATCGGCGCCGTAGCCACCGCCGGGGAGATAGTGCATTACTACAACCTGCAAGGCATTCCCGTAGCCGACCCGCAGCACGGCCTCTACATAGAGCGCCGAGGCACCCGAACCCGCAAAGTCCTCCTCCCCTGACCCACGCTGAATAAGCTCTTCTTATACCACTTATCACAAGGAACGCGGCTTCCCGGCTGCGCTCCCTGTGATTTCGGTTTTATTTCAGGGCGGCGAGGAGGCGCCGGTTGGCACGGTCTATGGCGGAGGTGTCGAGGGTGGCCAGATAGATGCGGGTGGTTGTTTCGCTGTCGTGGCCCATCCCTTCGCTTATTATGCCCAACGGGATTCCCTCGGCGCGAGCGGCGGTGGCCCAGCTGTGCCGCGCCACGTAGAGTGTCAATGGAACGGAGAGGCAGGCCAGGGCCGCTACCTCTTTCAGGTGGCGGTTTATCTTGTAGGCGGCGTTGCGGTAGGCGCAGCGTTCGTCGTCGGCGCGTTTCGTGATTACAGGCAGGAGGTATGGTGTCGGGTTGCGCGGATACTTGTCAAGGATACGCTGCATGGCGGGTTCCCAGGCTATGGCGAGGCGACGGCCCGTCTTGCGCCGCCGGTAGGTGACGCGGCCGTTGCGCAGGTCGCTCTTTTTCAGGAAAGCCATGTCTATGAAGCTCATTCCCCGCAGATAGAAACTGAGCATGAAGATATCACGGGCATAGTCGAGAGCGGGCATGGCGGCGAGGTCGAGTGCCTTGATTCGGCGGATGGCGTTCAGCGGCAACGCGCGTTTCACGGTTTTTGCAATGCCGGTGTATATGTGGCGGAAGGGCCGCAGGTCGTCTATGGCACCACTTTCGACGGCACGGTTATAGACGGCGCGCAGTATGCGGGCGTAGAAGGAGACCGTATTGGGCACCACGCCGCAACGCTTGAGCCAGATGCCGTACTGCTCCATCGTCGCCGGTGTTATGGCGTCGAGCATGATGTCGCGGCCGAGGCGGAACTTACGGAAGCTGTTAAGCGCCGAACGGTAGGTCTCGGCGGTGCGTATGCGGCCGTTATCCTTCAGCGCGCGGATGATTCCCTCCATGAAGGGGAAGAGGGAGTACTCCCGGCGAAACCGCCGGTATTCCTCCACTATGTCGTCGGCCGAATAGTGCGGGAGGGCGGCTTGGAGGCGACTCTCTATTTTTGCGAAACGCCGCAGGTCGCGGCGAATGTTTTCGCGGATTTCAAGGAGTTGTTCGCGCCGCGTGCCGCAGGGGGGGAATGACGATATCGGCATGCCGCACGTCCCATTCGGAGCTAAGGAGTTTACAGCCGGAAAGCTGTTGGCGCACACGACGCTCGTGCGTGATACTGTAGTAGAGGATTCCCTCGACGCCGATGACTGCGGAGGGCCGGAATTTTACTTTTATTGTAGCCATTTTTCTTAAAAATTTGAGTAAATTCCGGGGCGGAGGGGTGCAGTCCGGGTCTTTAATGGCCTTATGGATCTTAAAGACTTTAGGGTCGGCGGACTATAGATTGCGATAAAGGCGCTGGAGGCGGTTGGCGCATTTTTGCCAGGAGAAGTGGGAGTCGAAGGTGCGGCGTGCCTCCTCCCCCATGCGGCGGCGCGTGGCGGGGTCTTCGATGAGGGTTTTAAGGGCGT
>OLOB01001506.1_pt1 | contig 15173 bp, 15 predicted proteins | sample 1671911 | NCBI WGS metagenome assembly OLOB01 (sample SAMEA3136625, study PRJEB25190) | human gut metagenome | biome: human gut; feature: human-associated habitat; material: faeces | place: Austria | collected 2013
CGTAGCCGTCCTCGGTCACAAAGACCTCGCCATGCTGGAACGGGCTCATGGTGCCCGGATCGACGTTCAAGTACGGGTCCATCTTCTGCATGGTCACCTTGTAGCCGCGCGCCTTGAGCAGATGCCCCAAAGACGCCGCCGTGATGCCCTTGCCCAATGATGAGACAACGCCGCCCGTCACGAAAATATGCTTGGCCATGATTCTCCTTCTGCTGCGCAACCGAAATGCTATCCAACCTCATGAGTTACGGCCTCAGGCTGCGCGAGCCGATACGCTCGGACGCGGCCAGGCGAACTCCAAACGTTCGTTCATTTTACTCGAACGGAAAAATCGCGCGGGGAGCGCGCCTGGCATTTAACACATCAGTAACGAAGAAGAGCGGCGCACTACCCCAGTGCCAGAACGTCGCGCGCAAGGACGGTGACCATCTTCGCCGTCGCCGCACGATTGGCCACGAATTGCGGAAGCGCATTGTTCGAGCCGTTCGCGGGCGAGCCCGTCAAAACGCCCGCCTGGGCGCACCAGGCAACCGCATCGCGCGCCCAAGGCGAGATCGCGTCCGCGTCATCGAAGATGTCCAGGTTCGACTGGTCGGCTGCGGTGTTCGCACCTGCAATCTTGTTCGCGTAGTTCGCGATCATCTTGGCGAGCTGCTCGCGCGAGACCTCCATGTCGGGCGCGAAATCGTTCGTCCCGTCCCACCCGTTCACGACGCCGACCTCGCGTGCCCAGGTAAGCGCCTGGCCGTAGAAGTCCTCGTAGTTCGCATCATCGAATTGAGGCTTTTCAGAAGCGACCTGGGGCTTGCCCGCCACGCGCCAAAGAATGGTTACCGCCTCGGAGCGCCGCAAGCCGTTCGCAGGCCCGAACAGGGTCGTGCCCGCATAGCCGGTGATGTAGCCGTGGTCGAAGACGTAATCGACGACGCCCGAGTCAACGAACCAATCGCCGTAGAAGCAGTCGCTGAAATGCTCGGAGGGAACACGCCCGTCGTCGACGTCGGCCGACGCATAGGAAATGCGCACGTTGCCCATCCAATCGCCGTAGCGCAGCGTGAGCCCGCGCGAGGAGAGAGACTCGGGCTCGAGACCGGAAGTCCTATCAGGGTCTAAGATGATGAAGTTGTCGGTGGAGAGATTGTCCGGGTTGTCCACGCCCTCGTAGCCGATGACAGTGACCCAGTGCTGCGAGCCGCTTCCCGTGGTCACGTAGAGGACGACCGGGTGACCATCGTTGATGGCATTATAAAGCGTGCGGAGCACCTCGGACTCACTCCCGATGACGCGGCAGTCGAACTCGTCGGTCATGTTCTTGCCGTAAAACCCGCTCTCGCCATAGGCGCCGCCGTTGTAGTCGAACTCCGCCCACGTGTGCACCGTGCCCGTCGTGATGGTCTTCGCGTACGCCGCGGCATAGCCCAAACACGACCCGCCCGTGTGCTGAAGCCCCACCTGATTGATGAGGGCCTGGTCGAACTTGAGCATGCGCCCGTTCGACTGCAACGTGATGCGAGCCTCGCCCGCATCCAGCGAGGAGCCATCGCTTGCCGCCAGAGCGACAGGCGGAAGGGAGAGCGCGGAAGCGAGGGCTATCGTGCAGGTGACGACGACGGGGCCCTTGAGAAAGCGAGACGGTCGAGAAGCCATGAAACCTCTTATCCGGACGAAAGGCCGCGCCCCTCGTCCTGCAGCGGGAATTCGCAAACCCGCCGATCGCGAGAACATACAACAGCGTCGATTGTAGCATGAGAGCCCCACGCCACCGCCCGCGCCTGCGTGCCCCCTCCATAACGCCAGTTGAAAACCTCTTCACCCCGCAAGGACCGCAAGAAAGGCCGCGCTCGTGCGTCCCATTCCCGACCATCGACACCCCACGACGGAGGCGAGTTTCTTCGCATCTTTGAATCTTCGATTTAGAGCGCAAGCCCGCGCGCCGAGCGTCGCGGCCATCCTATATAATGGTTCGGTTCATGGGTATGCAAGGGTTGCGGAAAGCGAAAGGTCTCAATCATATGCGCCAAGGATTCGACAACGACAAGTACATCGCACTTCAAGCGGAGCACATCAGAAGCCGCATCAACCAGTTCGGGGGCAAGCTTTACCTCGAGTTCGGAGGCAAGCTCTTCGACGACTACCACGCAAGCCGCGTGCTCCCCGGGTTCGAACCCGACAGCAAGTTCCGCATGCTGAAGACTATGGTCGACGAGGTCGAAATCATCATCGCGATCAACGCGAACCACATCGAGAAATCAAAGACGCGCGGAGATCTGGGCATCACCTACGACGAGGAGGTCCTGCGCCTACTCGACGTGTTCCGCTCGCGCGGGTTCGCCACCTCAGGCGTCGTAATCACCCACTTCGAGAACCAGCCTTCCGCCGTGGCGTTCCGCTCGCGCCTCGACGGCCTGGGCATCAAGAGCTATCTGCACTACCCCATTGCCGGGTACCCCTACGACACCGCGCGCATCGTCTCCGACGAGGGCTACGGCAAAAACGAGTTCGTGGAAACGACGCACCCGCTCGTCGTGGTGACCGCGCCCGGCCCTGGATCGGGCAAGATGGCCACCTGCCTCTCGCAGCTCTACCATGAGCACAAGCACGGCAACCTGGCGGGATACGCGAAATACGAGACGTTCCCCATCTGGAATCTGCCGCTGAAGCATCCCGTCAACATCGCCTACGAGGCCGCGACAGTCGATCTGGACGACGCGAACTGCATCGACCCCTTCCACCTGGAGGCCTATGGGAAGACCACGGTGAACTACAACCGCGACGTGGAGATCTTCCCCGTACTTAAGACCATGATGGAACGGATCGCGGGAGAGAGCCCCTACCAGTCGCCCACCGATATGGGCGTGAACATGGCGGGGCTCGCAATCGTGGATGACGACGCCGTGCGCGAGGCCGCGAAGATGGAAATCGTGCGCCGCTACTTCCAAGCCGCCGTTGACGCGCGCCGCACCGGCATTCACGAGGAGCGCGTCGAGCGCCTCGAGCTTTTGATGAACCAGGCGGGCATCGACTCGAGCTTCTCGCCCGCGCGCTCGGCCGCTCTTCTTAAAGAGGAGACGACAGGCGGCCCGGCGGGCGCTATGGTGCTCGCCGACGGGCGCGTGGTCACCGGCAAGACCTCCCCGCTTTTGGGCGCCGCATCCTCCCTTCTGATGAACGCGCTCAAGGCGGTCTCGGGCGTCGACGACGACATCTACGTCATCAGCGACGACGTGATCAAACCCATCTGCACGCTCAAGACCTCGACGCTGCACTCGAAGAACCCGCGCCTGCACTCGGACGAGACGCTTCTCGCGCTCTCGGTGAGCTCCGCGACCGACCCGCTCGCCCAGCAGCTCCTCGATCACGTCGACGACCTGCGCGGATGCGACGCCTTCTTCAGCGTGATCCTCTCCGCCACCGACGAGAGGCTCTATCGCACCTTGGGCATCAACGTATGCTGCGAGCCGAAATACGAGCAGCGCCGCTACTATCACAAGTAAGACGCCTGCAAAGCCCCAGCGACCGGCACAAGGCTTCCTCGGAATGCGCCGGCGTCCCACGAATAACGAGAATCGCCTGCAAAATCACGTGTTTTGCAGGCGATTTTTCTTTTTCCCTTTCCCTTGCCAGCCGCACGGCCTATACTGTCCAGCTGCACAAGGAGTGCGGGTGACCCGGCACACGGCCAGGCATCCAGCCTCGAAGCATACAAATGAAAGGGACGGCTATGCCTGTTTCCAAGCAGACCGTCGCCACGTTCCAGCGCGCGAAAGCCGAGGGCAGAAAGTTGGCAATGCTGACCGCCTACGACTATTCGACCGCGAAGCTTCAAGACGAAGCGGGCGTTGACGGCATCCTCATCGGCGATTCCTTGGGGAACGTCATCTTAGGGTACGAAGATACCCTCTCAGTTACCATGGAAGATATGATCCACCACAGCCGCGCGGTCGCGCGCGGAACCTCGCATGCACTCATCGTATGCGACATGCCCTTCCTCTCCTACGAGGTGAGCGTGGAAGACGCGGTGCGCAACGCCGGCCGCCTTTTGAAGGAAGGCCGCGCGAACGCCGTGAAGCTCGAGGGCGGGCGCGAAGTCTGCCCGCAGGTACGCGCCATCGTGGCCGCAGGCATCCCCGTGATGGGGCATCTGGGCCTGACGCCGCAATCGGTGAACGCCTTCGGCGGCTTCAAGGTGCAGGGCAAGACCGAGGAATCCGCCCGAGCGCTCCTCGACAACGCCTGTGCGCTTGAAGAAGCCGGCGCCTTCGCCATCGTGCTCGAGTGCGTGCCCGCCGCCTTGGCCGAGCTCGTCACCAGCCGCGTCTCGATTCCCACCATCGGCATCGGAGCCGGCGCGGCATGCGATGGGCAGATTCTCGTCTACCAGGACATGCTCGGCATGACGAGCGGCTTCTCCCCCAAGTTTGCGCGGCGCTTCGCCGAGGTGGGCGACGTGATGCGCAAGGGCTTCTCCGACTACATCGAGGCAGTCGGTGCCGGCACCTTCCCCGCCGACAGCGAGACCTTCCACTCAGGTGACGACGTCATCAAGAAACTGTACTAATTGAGCAAGAAAGACAACTCTCCTATGAATATTGCAACAACCGTCGAGCAGGCGAAGCGGACCGTGCGCCAATGGAAGGCCGAGGGGCTGACCGTGGGCCTCGTCCCCACGATGGGGTATCTCCACGAGGGTCACGAGAGCCTTATCAAGCGCGCCGTCGCCGAATGCGACCGCGTGATGGTGAGCGTGTTTTTGAACCCCATTCAGTTCGCGCCGAACGAGGATCTGGCCACCTACCCGCGCGACTTCGCCGCCGACACCGTGCTCATCGAGAACGCCGGCGCCGACCTGGTCTTCCATCCCGAGCCCTCCGAGCTCTACGCCCCCGATGCGTGCACGTTTGTGAACGTAGAGGAAATCACCTCCGAACTCTGCGGCAAGACGCGCCCCACGCATTTCCGCGGAGTGTGCACCGTGGTCTCCAAGCTCATGAACATCTCGCAGGCCGACCGCGCGTACTTCGGCCAAAAGGACGCGCAGCAGCTCGCTGTCGTTCGGAGAATGGTTCGCGACCTGAACATGAACGTCGAGGTCGTCGGATGCCCCATCGTCCGCGAAGAAGACGGCCTTGCGAAAAGCTCGCGCAACACCTACCTCTCTCCCGCCGAGCGTGAAGCGGCGCTCGTGCTCTCCCGCGCGGTGCGCGAGGGGCATCGTCTTATGGAAGAAGGCGAGCGCGACGCGAAGACGATTCTAGGCGCTATGCGTGCGATCATCGAGGCAGAGCCGCTCGCACGTATCGACTACGTCGAGATGGTGTCGTGGGACGGCATCAAGCCCGTTGATGTCGCCACTTCCTCGGTCCTCGTGGCGATGGCGGTCTACATCGGCAAGACGCGCCTGATCGACAACTTCATCTTCGAGATGTAGCGCGCGGAAAGGAGAAGACCCATGCTCTTGCATATGTTGAAGGGAAAGATCCACCGCGCGACGGTCACGCAGGCCGAGCTCAATTACGTCGGCTCGATCACCGTTGACGAGGCGCTCATGGAGGCGGCCGGCATCCGCGAGTACGAGAAGGTGGCGATCGTCGACGTGAACAACGGCGCGCGCTTCGAGACCTACGTCATCGCAGGCGAGCGCGACAGCGGCACCATCTGCCTGAACGGCGCGGCCGCACGCTGCGTCTCGGTCGGCGACAAGATCATCATCATGTGCTACGCGATGATGACCGAGCAGGAGGCGGACGCAAACCCGCCGCGCGTCGTGCTCGTGGGCGCGAATAACAAACCCGAGCAGGTTGCCCGCTACGAACGCCACGGGGTGCTCGAGCAGTAAAACCATTCGAGGGCGGTGCCTACTCCGAAGCAGGCACCGCCCTTTCTGCAAGAGATGGCCCTCGGCACTCGGAGCTTCGTTTCCGCCCTCTCGACCAGCGACGCCGCCTCTAGAAGAACACCGAGGACGCGTATTCGTAGAAATTCTCGCCCTTGTAGCGCAAAAGCGTCGTCGGCTCGGCGCCGCGACGCACGTACATGTGCTTGATGGGCGACGGGAGCTTTGCCATGTCGCCGTCGATGAACAGCGTCGCCTCCCGCCCCGCCGCATTCTGCGACAAATCCATTTCCACCACATCGTTCTCCGAGGTGAGCATCGCACGGGCGCGAAGCGAGTGCGGGGCTATCGGCACGGCGATCAGCCCGTTGAAGCCGGGTGCCACAAGCGGCCCGCCGACGGAGAGCGCATAGGCGGTCGAGCCCGTCGCCGTAGCAACTACAAGCCCGTCGCCGCGCATGTCCGCAATGGGAACATCGGAAATGGAAAGCGAGAAATCGATGATGCGCCCGTTCGCACCGCGCGTCACCGCCGCCTCGTTCAGCGCGAAGAAGGTATGGCCTGGGGCGTCCTCGGCCGAGAGGCCCGCATCTGCATCTTCCTCTTCGTCGAACCAGGCAGAAACCTTCTCGTGAGGCGATATGCCAAACGACCCGTCCGCATCGCTTGATGCCCACGGGTCGACCTCCCCTTCGCAGACGATGTCGACGCGCAGATTGCTGCGCCGCTCGCTCACCGTCTCTCCCGCGAGCGCCGCCGCCACGATGGCGACCACGCCGTCGTCGCTCTCGTTCGCGAGAAAGCCCAATCTCCCGAAGTTGATGCCCAAAATCGGGACGCCCGTCGTGCCGATGGCTCGCGCCGTGCGCAGGATCGTTCCGTCCCCACCGAGGACGACCGCCAGATCGACGCCGCGGGCAAGCTGCTGAGAAACGAGAGGATTGGGATCGAGCCCCTCAAGGTCGGACGAATCGAATATCGCGTAACCGATTCCCTGTGTTCCCAGGTAAGTGGCTAAAAGAAGCGACGCATCTATCGCTTGCGAGTTGGAGTTATTGCGTACGATGAGCAGGTTCATGAAAGCGCTTTCGTTGTGTTTGCTAAGATGAGATGATTATATCCGAAGAGAATTGGTCGTTTGCATGTCAGACAAGCTCGCACGAGCTCAACATAGGCGCGCCCCTGAGCAAAACGGTGCCCATCGTGCAAACGAGACGCAATCAGCACAGCCTCGCACCTGGGAAGCAGGCGAGACTGGCCGCATCCCCGTCATAGGCAAGCACGCTGGCACCGATAAGGCAGCCGAGCTCGACGCCCGTCGCGAGCGACTGGCCCTCATGCGCAGTGCGGCCCCAGGCGAAACCTCGGCGATTCCCATCGTGAGCAAACACGCAGGCGTCGACAAGACGCTTGCCGCATCGTCGGGCGCCCGCACGAACGCGTTTGGTCGAACGTCCGTCCAAACGGGCAACGCCGTACGCACCCCCGCGCCCGCGCCCGATGCCACCATCGTCGGCGAAGAGCCCGAAAGCAAGGCATCTTCCGTCGGCGCGTCGGCGGCGCTCATGAGCGTCTGCGTACTCTTCTCCCGCATCACCGGGTTCTTGAGAACATGGGCGATGGCCTTCGCGCTCGGCTCGTCGTTCCTCTCGAGCTCCTATCAGGTTGCGAACAATCTGCCGAACATGCTCTATGAGCTCGTCATGGGCGGCATGCTCGTCACGGCGTTTCTCCCGGTCTATATCTCGGTCAAGAAGAAATCGGGCACCAAGGCGGGCAACGCCTACGCATCGAACCTGCTCACGCTCGTAACTATCTTCCTCGGCGTGCTGTCTGTCCTCTGCATGGTCTTCCCCGCCCAAGTCATCTACACGCAGACGTTCTACTCCGACCAATCGTCGAGCGCGCTTGCGACGTTTTTCTTCCAGTACTTCGCCATTCAGCTCGTCTTCTACGGCGCCTCGTCGATCGTGTCGGGCCTTTTGAACGCAAACCGCGACTATCTGTGGTCCTCGATCGCTCCGGTGGCGAACAACGTCATCGTCATCGCAACCTTCCTCATGTATGCCGCGATCGCGCCCATAAACTCCGACGCCGCGCTCTTCGTCATCGCCATCGGCAACCCGCTCGGCGTCTTCGTGCAGATGGCCATTCAGCTCCCCGCGCTCAAGCGAAACGGCATCCGCCTGCGCCCCCGCATCGACCTTCACGACCCCGCACTTCGCGACACCCTTGCCATCGGCGGGCCGACGTTCCTCGTGATGATCATCTCGTTCGCGACCGTGTCGGTCATGAACGCGGCCTCCTATTGTTTTGCCGTCGACGGCCCCTCGATACTCGCATACTCCCGTTTGTGGTACACGCTGCCCTACTCCTTCCTAGCCATCCCCATCACGACCGCCATGTTCACCGAGCTTTCGGAAATGAAGGCGGAAGGCGACATGAAGGGCGTCGTATCGGCCATCACGAACGGAACGGCGCAGATTATGTTCCTGCTCGTACCCTTCGCGCTCTATCTCGCTGTGTTCTCCGTCCCGCTCGTCACGCTCTACCACGTCGGCGCCTTCACGATGGAGAACATCCAGTCCATCTCGAGCTACCTCGTGGTGCTCGCCTTTGCATTGCCGTTCTACGGCGTCAGTTCCTATCTGCAGAAAGTTTTCTCGAGCCTGCGCAAAATGGGTGTTTACGCGGCGCTGAACTTCCTCGCGGGCATCGTGCAGGTCGCGCTTACGGCCTTTTGGGCATGGACGACCTACAACGGGGACCCGAATCCTGCAACCATCGAGTCCATAGCACTCGCCTCGATCGCGTTTTACGTGGTGGGAGACGTGGCGATGTTCATCTACCTGAGGGTGCACCTCGGGCATGTGGGCGCACGGAAGATCTTCGGCGCCTCATTCGCCGGCCTTTTGCTCGGCGGCATCGGCGCGCTCTGCGGCTTTGGAACCTTGACCGCGCTCGAAACCTTAGCAGGCCCGCTTTCCGGGTCCCTTATCCAAGCATTCGGCTACATCGTCGCCGGTGGGCTTGTAAGCCTTATCGTGACCTTTGGCCTTGCCCATAAGCTGCACATCCCCGAAGCGTCGTTCATCACCAACATCGCCGGGAAGGTTTTCCGCAAGCTGCGCCGCCGTTAGCGCATGCTCACTATGAAAAGGAACGTCATGACCAACTTGAAACCTCGCATCGCGCACAAAGAAGAAGTCGGGAAGCTGCTCAAGCCCATCGTCGTGGGAGGCGACATCCTCGCTTACAGCTACGTGCGCGAGCTCAACCGGGCATTCGGCATCGAACAAACCATCGTGCTTGCCGCCGCCGACATCAAGATGCTCTCGACGAGCCGCTTCACCGATTACCGCCTCATCCCCGACGTGCACGACGCGGAAGTACTCTATGCAACTCTCGAAGGCATCGCCGCCGAATTCGCTCGCGAGAACCCCGATATCGTCCCGATGGTGTTCGGCTGTGACGATTGCCATGCGCGCATGCTCTCCGAGGCAAAACCCCGCCTCGAGGCTGCAGGCATCGTTGTCCCCTACATCGATTTCGACTTGCTCGACGACATCACGCAGAAGCGCCGCTTCTACGAACTGTGCGAGGAGCTCGACATCCCCTATCCCAAGACCTGGTACTTCGACTGCAGCGATGCCGGCCCCGACGAGCTTCCGCTTGACGAGCTTCCGTTTCCTCTCATTGCGAAGCCGTCAAACTCGGCACAGTTCCAGAACGCCGAGCCGACGGTGCGTGGATGGCGCAAGATTTACGAAATTGAAGATGCTGCCGAGATGGCCGAGGTTTGGAAATCCCTACGCGAATCGAGCTACAACAACCTCATGGTGCTCCAAGACTTCATCCCCGGTAGCGATGATGCGATTCGCACGCTGACGACCTTCTCGAATGCGGAAGGCGAGGTTCGCTGCGTGTCGGGCGGCGTCGTATGCCTGCAAGACCACGACCCGACGGCGATCGGCAACCCGCTGTGCATTCTTGGCGAAAGAGAGGACGCCATTGTTGAGTGCGCAAAGCGATTCGTGAAGCGCGTCGGGTACTGCGGTATGGCCAACTTCGATATCAAGCTCGATGAGCGCGACGGATCGTTCCGCTTCTTCGAGGTGAACACGCGCTGCGGCCGCAACACCTATTACATGAGCCTTGGCGGGAAGAACTTCGTCGAGCTCATGGTTCAACAGTTCGTTCTCGGCGAGGACATTCCCTACCACGAGGCCTACGATCCGTTCGTCTACTGCTGCGTACCTGCATACGTACTGAAGCGCTCGATGGAGAACAAGTCGCGTCTCGCCGAAGCGCTCGGGCGCCTGCGCGTGAACAAGGAGTCCTATCCGCTGCACTATGCGCCCGACACTGCGTCCCACAACCTCTGGGCGAAGATCATGTTCATGAACCAAATACGCAAGTTCAAGAAGTTCTATTGGGATACGAAAGGAAAGCAGCTGAAGTAGCTATTCACTCTCAGTCGAGACTGGCCGCTTGAAATCGGGCTCGGTCGTAAGAACGACGGGGCCGTCCTCGGTGATGGCCACAGTCTTCTCGAAATGAGCCGATGGCTTGCCGTCCTTGGTACAGACAAGCCATCCATCAGGCATGGTGACGAACTTATGGGTTCCCGCGTTGATCATCGGCTCGATAGCAAGGACCATACCTACACGCAACGTGAGCCCCCAGTGACGAAACCCATGGTTGGGAATATGCGGGCTCTCATGCATATCGCGACCAATGCCATGGCCTCCGTAATCGCGCACAACGCCGAAGCCCGCCCCCTCGGCAATGCTTTGAATGGCATGACCAATATCACCTAGATGATTGCCCGCGCGAGCAGTATCGAGACCAGCCCACATGCATTTCTCAGTCACGCGCAACAGCTTCTTCTTTTCTTCACTGACCTTGCCGATTGGGAAGGTCCACGCGTTATCGCCAACCCATCCGTCAACCGTGGCGCCTGTGTCGATCGAAAGGATATCACCATCGCGAAGAATCGCTTTCGCGGAAGGAATGCCGTGGATAATCTGATCATTGATCGAGGCGCAAATCGAACCAGGGAATCCGCCGTATCCCTTGAAAGCAGGGATACCCCCTTCAGAGCGGATGGTCTCTTCCGCAAGCTCGTCAAGCTCAAGCGTCGAAACACCTGACTTCGCATGCTCGCCCAGGATTCGAAGCACCTTCGCAGAAAGGCGCCCCGCCTCGCGCATCGCGTCGATTTCGTCAGGAGACTTCAAGATCACAGCATTAGCTCTCATCGATACCATCCCTTTCGTTCGGCTACAAGCAGTATAGCCTGCAAAAACAAAAAGAGCGCGGCACGAATGCCACGCTCTTCTATCGATAGATTGAGTAGCCTAATAAGCTATTCAGCAGCTTCGGTGTACGCGCGGGTCACGGAAGAATCGACCGCAACGCCCGGGCCCATCGTAGAGGAGACGGAGATGGACTTCACATACTTGCCCTTGGCAGCAGCCGGCTTCATGCGAAGAACCTCGTCATAAACGGTGCCGTAGTTCTCAGCGAGCTGCTCAGCAGTGAAGCTGGCCTTGCCGAGAACAACATGAGCGATACCGTAACGGTCGGCGCGATACTCAACACGGCCGCCCTTGAGCTCCTTGATAGCCTTGGCAACATCGGTAGTCACCGTGCCGAGCTTGGGGTTCGGCATGAGACCGCGGGGGCCGAGGATTTTACCGAGACGGCCAACCTTGCCCATCTGGTCCGGAGTAGCCACAGCGGCGTCGAAGTTGAACTCGCCAGCCTGGATCTGCTGGGTGAGCTCCTCGGTGCCCACGATGTCGGCGCCAGCTTCCTTGGCAGCCTCAGCCATGGCGCCTTCGGCGAACACGGCAACGCGGACAGTCTTGCCAGAGCCGTTGGGCAGGGACACCGTGCCGCGGAGCTGCTGGTCAGCCTGGCGGGTGTCGATGCCGAGACGGAAGTGAACTTCCACGGTCTCGTCGAACTTCTTGGTGGCGACCTCCTTGACGACCTTCATAGCCTCAAGCGGGGCCACGGCCTCAGAAGGAACCTTCGCGATTGCCTCGCGATAAGCCTTGGATTTCTTAGCCATTCTTTAAATCCTTTCGTGGTATTGGCGAGTTGTTAGCTCTTCCACTTAAACAAACAGGTAGGTGCGATTAGGCATTGCCCTGGAGCATTGCGGCAACCTTGCGAGAAGGAACGTACTTGATCTTCATCTCGCGGCCCTCGATGCGAACGCCCATGGAACGAGCGGTGCCGGCAATGATTTCCTTCGCGGCATCGATATCGTTGGCGTTCAGGTCGGGGAGCTTGATCTCGGCAATTTCCGTGAGCTGAGCGTCGGTCAGCGTGCCGACAGTCTTCAGCTGGGGGATGCCGGAGCCGCTCTTAATACCGAGCTTCTCCTTGATGAGCACGGCCGCGGGCGGGGTCTTGCACACGAAGGTGAAGGACTTGTCCTCGTAAACCGTAATCTCAACAGGGATGATGGTGCCGGACTGATCCTGCGTCTGAGCGTTGAACGCCTGGCAGAACTGCATGATGTTGACGCCCTGCGCACCAAGAGCAGGGCCTACCGGCGGAGCCGGGTTGGCAGCGCCAGCCGGAATTTGCAGCTTGACGAAGCCGGTTTGCTTCTTTTCAGCCATCTGTACTACCTTTCAGATGAATCGCTTACTGGTTACTCTCTATCGCAAAGCATATACACGGTGAGAAGCCCCGGTCCACGCGGGCACCGACGCATACGCTAGTGCACTCAACTTAAATGCGAGCGACCTGATCGAAGGAAAGTTCGACCGGCGTTTCGCGACCGAAGATGGATACCATGACCTTCACCTTGCCGGATTCAGGCGCAACCTCGGAGATAACGCCATCGAACTCGGCCAGAGGACCGGAAACCACCTTGATAGTCTGACCCACTTCCAACGTGGTGGAAGTCTTCTTCGGAGCCTCATGGCTCGTGCGCTTCATGATCTTGTTGTACTCATCGCGCGTGAGCGGAGCGGGCTTACCATCACTACCGACAAAACCCGTAACACCAGGGGTGTTGCGAACCGCAGCCCAGCTACGGTCGTCGAGCTCCATACGGACGAGAACATAGCCGGGGAAAACCTTCTTCTCGCTTTCCACACGGCGACCGCCCTCTTTGATCTCAGTCACCATCTCCGTGGGGATCTCAATTGCGAACACGTTGTTCTCAAGCCCCATGGTCTCGACACGAATCTCAAGATTGGTCTTGACCTTATTTTCATAGCCAGAATACGTGTGCAGCACATACCACTTCTTCGACATGACTTAAGCTCCCAGCCCCGAGACAAAGACGAGCAATGGCGTGGCGATCAAGTTGTCGAGAACAGCAACGTAAACACCGAAGAAAATCAAAGCGCAGACAACAACGACGCTCCAACGCGCAACATCCTGCTTCGTCGGCCACGTAACGCGCTTCATTTCAGCCTTCACATCGCGGAAGAACTGGAAACGCTTCTTTTTGGGCTTCGCGTCCTTTTTGTCCTTGGAGACAGCTTTAGCCGCCGATTTCTCAGCGGTTTCCTTTGAATCCGTATCCTTTTTAAACAAAGAACGCTTCGGCTTCTCCTCGGCGACCTCTTTCACATTCTCAGAGGCTGGCGATTCGTTTCCGAGCTCCTCGCGCGCCTGCTTACGCTGGGCACGAGCAGCGGAAGCCTTCGCTCGTTGAGTCTTAGATTTCTTTGCCATGTGCTTCCTTTATTCGGGAATTTATCATTCCTTCTAAACGCCAAACAAGCAGCCTTTCAAGGCTGCTCGCATACGACAAGCTGGCAGGCCAGGAGGGACTCGAACCCCCAACAAACGGTTTTGGAGACCGCCGCTCTACCAATTGGAGCTACTGGCCTGTACCTGATTCTAGACCGATCCTCTAACGAGTTTCACGATGCACAGTGTGCTTACCGCACCACTTGCAATACTTATTAAACTCGAGGCGGTCGGGGTTGTTCTGCTTGTTCTTCTTGGTCGTGTAGTTGCGGCGCTTGCACTCAGTGCAGGCCAGGGTGACCAACGTACGCATTAATAACTCCTTTTACCAATCACTTCTAGCAAGCTGTCGCATACACATGAATTCGAACAGCGAGGGGATACTATATCGCATCCCCTCGCCATAAGCAACTACAAACTTAAGTTACTTGATGATCTTGGTCACGCGACCAGAACCAACGGTGCGGCCACCCTCGCGGATAGCGAAGCGGAGGCCTTCCTCCATGGCGACCGGGTGGATAAGCTCAGCGGTAATGGTGACATTGTCGCCAGGCATGACCATCTCGGTGCCCTCGGGCAGGTGCGCAACACCGGTGATGTCGGTGGTGCGGAAGTAGAACTGCGGACGATAGCCATCGAAGAACGGGGTGTGACGGCCGCCCTCTTCCTTGGTCAGGATGTAGACCTGGCCCTCGAACTTCTGGTGCGGGGTCACGCTACCAGGCTTGCAGAGAACCTGGCCACGCTCGATGTCCTCGCGCTTGATGCCACGGAGCAGGCAGCCGATGTTGTCGCCAGCCTGAGCCTCGTCGAGCAGCTTACGGAACATCTCGATGCCGGTGCAGACCGTGTTCTGGGTCTCCTTAATACCGACAATCTCCAGCGGGTCGTTCACATGCAGAACGCCACGCTCGACACGACCGGTAGCAACGGTACCACGGCCGGTGATGGTCATGGTATCCTCGACAGCCATCAGGAACGGCTTGTCAACGTCGCGCTCCGGCGTGGGGATGTAGGAGTCAACAGCGTCCATGAGCTCCTTGATGCAGGCATAGTCAGGGGCGTTGGGGTCGTCGGACTCGCAGGTCAGGGCGTTCAGAGCGGAACCCTTGATGACGGGCAGGTCATCGCCGGGGAACTCATACTTGCTCAGCAGCTCGCGGACTTCCATCTCCACCAGCTCCAGCAGCTCCTCGGCGCGGGCAAGCGTATCGTGGACGCCCTGTCGGCTGATCCCGGCAGCGGATGCGATCTCGCTGAGAGAATAGTCCTGATTATAGTAGAGATCGAACAGACCCCGCTGCTTTTCGGTCAGCAGCTCGCCATAATAGTCGTACAGCAGCGACATCGTAAGCGCGTCGGCCCGCATGACAAGCCCCCTCTGATCCAGCATTCTTGTCAACTATACACGATTTCTCCGCCGCTGTCAAGTATTTTTCCTTGACAGATCCTCCGGTCAGGAAAATTCTGTGGCATCTTTACTTTTTCTCTTATTTATGTTAACATAACCTTACTCTCTCATCCAAAATTCCCTGAAAGGAGCATCCCGATCATGAAAACCTGGCTGAAGCGGGCTGCCGCGGCGGTGTTATCCCTGTCGCTGCTGGCCGCACCC
>OLOB01001510.1_pt1 | contig 15164 bp, 11 predicted proteins | sample 1671911 | NCBI WGS metagenome assembly OLOB01 (sample SAMEA3136625, study PRJEB25190) | human gut metagenome | biome: human gut; feature: human-associated habitat; material: faeces | place: Austria | collected 2013
TTCGGAACAATGTGTCTGCCAAACTCACGAAGCACTTCATCTTCATAGTTCAGGATACAGTAATCCTCTGCTGTCTGATTTTTGACGATCAGTTCTTTGACGCGGATATATTCTTCCATCGTATGGTGTCTGTTCAGATGGTCTTCCGTAATATTCAGGATTGCACTTACCTTCGGCGCAAACTCTTCGATCGTTTCCAGCTGGAAACTGCTGATCTCGGCCACTGTTGTGGAGCTATCTTTCATTTCCAGTGCCTTTGATGTATATGGAGTTCCAATATTTCCTACTACAAAAACAGAATCTTCTGCATCACTCATAATCTTTCCCAGAAGAGCTGTTGTAGTTGTTTTGCCATTTGTTCCTGTAATTGCCAATACTCTTCCCTTGCCGGTACGATACGCAAGTTCTACCTCACCCCATACCGGAAGTCCCTGTTCATAAAAGCTCTTTACAAGCGGAATATCCGTCGGTACACCAGGACTCAGCACTGCCAGATCCAGTCTCTTCTGCACTTCTTCCGGAAGTTCTCCTGCATATACTTCAATATTGTTGCAATCTGGAACTTTTTTTATTACAGTCTCTTTATCAAGATCTTTATTTCCATCATAAATGACAGGTTGCGCCCCTACTTTTGCCAGAAGCTCTGCTGCACCGATTCCACTTTTTCCGGAACCAAATACAAGCACTTTTTTCCCCTGTAAATTCATTTTAATTTCCTCCTTATTACCTATGAGCAAGCTCATGTGGATTTTGACCTTTTTGTCCGGACATCTTATAATGCCAGAAGTGCGATCAGGCACATAACAGCAGTAATTACAGAAAATACTGCTACAACTCTCGTTTCTGACCATCCACACAGTTCAAAATGATGATGGATTGGCGCCATTTTAAAGATACGTTTGCCATGAGTGGCTTTAAAATAAGTTACCTGAATCATGACAGAAAGTACTTCTACCAGATAAATCAGACCGATCAGCAAAATAAACAGCGGCATCTGCATCATATATGCAGCACCTGCCACAAATCCGCCCAGTGCCAGAGAACCGGTATCTCCCATAAACACTTTTGCCGGATATACATTAAACAGAAGGAATCCCATCAGTCCACCGACAACGGCTCCTGTCACAGGTTCGATCCCGCTCTTTGTTCCAATGGAAACTACGGTAAAAAATACCGCTACGATCAAAGTCACGCTGGAAGCCAGTCCATCCAGGCCATCTGTAAAGTTCACACAGTTTACAGTACCGATCACAGCAAAAAACAGCACCGGAATCGCAAGCCATCCAAGGTTCAGATAATGATCCGGCCAGAATGGGATACGCATTGCAAGATCAATATTTGTATAGTTCAGGATATAAAAAACAAAAATACCGGTCACAACGACCTGCAGTCCAAATTTCTGCCATGCCAGCAGTCCGTCTGAACGTTTCAGTACAACTTTCAGATAATCATCCAGAAAACCGATGATTCCAAATCCAAGTGTCAGAAACAGTACCGGAATAATTGCCGGATAGTCTTTTACATAGAACAGAGAAGTAACCACTGCAGCGATCAGAAAGATCACTCCACCCATTGTCGGAGTTCCTGCCTTTTTCAGATGCGACTGCACACCTTCCACTCGTTCTGTCTGTCCCATCTTGAGTTTTCTCAGAAACGGGATGATGACTGGTCCCAGGATCACACTGATCGCAAATGAGATCAGTACCGGGAATACAACTTGAATATTCATCCTCACACCTCTTATCATTCTTTCGTTTTTTATTACGTTTGATTATAAGGCTTTTCGTCTGATTTATCAACTCCCAGATACGGGAGTATATTTTCGAAGATACTTCTCACAACGGGAGCTGCGATCGTTCCTCCATAATAAATTCCCTGTGGATCATGGATAATACACAATGCAAGAACTTTCGGATCATTTGCCGGTGCGAATCCCAGAAACGAAGAAATATAGCGATTTGCACTTCTGGGAAGCGTCTGTGATGTTGCAGTCTTTCCGCCAATCCGATATCCCTCCACTGCTGCATTACGCCCGGATCCCTCCTCAACTACCTGCTCCAGGATATACCGGACAGTTTCAGAGATCTTGCCATCCAGAATCTTTCTGCCACTGGAATATTCCAGTGCCTTTACTGTTTCTCCATCTGATGACTCAATCGCCACTCCAAAATGAGGAGTGATCAGCGTTCCACCATTGATCAGGGAACTCACAGTTGCTGCCAGACGAATCGGTGTGATCTGAAAAGACTGTCCAAACGATACCGTCGCAAGTTCCACTTCTCCCATATTTTCTTCCTGATGCATGATCGTTCCCGCCTCTCCCGGAAGATCGATCCCGGTCTTTTCCATCAGTCCAAACTGTCGAAAATACTGATAGTACTTATCCGCACCAAGCCGTAATCCCACCTCAATAAACACTGGATTGCAGGAATTTTCCGCACCTTTCACAAAATTCTGTGCTCCATGGCCTCTTCGGTTCGCACAGTGGATTCGCCGGTCCTCCACCAGCTTATATCCCGGGCAGTAAAAAGAATCGTTCAATGATACTACCCCTTCCGCAAGGCCGGCTGCCATCGTAATGATCTTAAAAGTCGATCCTGGTTCATATGTATCATTCAGACACGGATTTCTCCACATCTGATTCAGAAGATCCTGTTTTTTTTCTTCACTCATCCCTTCTGCATCCATGCCTGAATTCAGTTCAAAAGGCTCATTCAGATCAAATTCCGGAACATTTACACAGGCATAAATTTCTCCATTCTGCGGGTTCATAAGGAGTATGGAAACCCTTTCGGCCTGTTTTTCTTCCATCACTTTCTGTGCCGCCTGCTGTACATATTTCTGTATATCTGCATCCAGACTTATTCTCAGTGTATAGCCTTTTTGTGGTTCTTCTCTGTTTTCACCGATTCCGTCCAGTTCAATCCCTCTCGCATCCGTTGTTGTCAGGATTTTTCCAGGTTTTCCCTTTAGAATATCATCATATTCCACTTCCAGTCCAATGATTCCCTGATTATCCCCGCCTGTAAACCCAAGCACCTTCGACGCGAGTGTCCCCATCGGATAGTAACGCCTGTAATCTTCATCTACTTTTATCCCCGCAAATCCTGCATTTCGAATTTCATCTCCTGTTTCTTTCTCCACATTTGTACGTATTCTTTCTATGGAAGAAATTTTTTCTACTTTTTTCCGTACAGTCTGCTCAGATATCCCCAGTTTTTCTGTCAAAAGAGCGATCACTTTTTCCGGCTCTTTTATCTGACTGTGAATTACAGAAATCGTACACACTGTTTTATTTGCAGCAAGTACTTTTCCCTTTGCGTCCACAATTTCACCACGTGCGGCCTTAATGTCTCTTTCCCGTTCATGAAGATCCTCCGCTTTTTCATAATAATAATCCGAACGAAAGCCCATAAGATAGATCAGTCTGCCAATCAGACACAAGATCATCAGCAGACACAAAAAGAAAACGATCCACACTTTCCTTTTATGAAATGTATAATTTTTTTTCATAAAAAAATCCTCTGGAAAACAGTCTTAACAATATATGACTGTTCTCCAGAGGAGATGTGTACGACTCTTTATTTAATCCAGCCCGGCCTCTTCGTTTGTGATGCCTTCGCTTTCCATATCGTTATTTTCTGTAGTGTCCGATTCATCCTCTTCCGGTGGTGCAGGAACATTGGTATCTGAAATCGCTTCCTTCAACGTAGTGTCTGAATCCGAAGAAGACGCAATCAGATATGTGGACATGATATACTGTCCATTATCATCCAGCTTGTGTTCTCCGTTGTCATTTAAAAGATAGCCATTTTCATCAATACGGTTTCCTTCAAGATCCACGCGGTTTCCACTGCCATCCACCAGATTTCCCTTTTCATCCACACTACTTCCGGATACATCTACCAGGTGGCCTTTAAATCCTTCCCAGAGTTCCGTCTCAGGAACACTGCCGTCTTCAGATTCATCCGGAGTAACATTCAGATACGGAAGAAGTTCTGACAGAATTCCCTGTGCGATATACTGTGGATATTTACTGTCCGCCTGCTCATCTGCTTTCGGCTCATCAACAACCACGTAGAGAAGGATCTGCGGATCATCCACCGGTGCAAAAGTGATAAAAGAAACCAGGTATTTGCCGTTGCCTCGCGGAAACTTTTCGGCAGTACCGGTCTTACCACCAGAACTGTATCCCTGTACCTTTGAAGTACCACTGGTACCTTCCTGCACACTGGCCTGCATGTAAGAACGGATATCTGCTGATATCTCTGAAGAAACTGTCTGTTTCATAAGAATCGGATCAAATTTCTTTACAGTTGAACCACTGCTGTCTTTGATCTCACTTACCAGATGAGGCTGATAATAGGAGCCTCCATTGATAACAGAACACATTGCATTGATCTCCTGGATCATCGTACAGGTAAATCCCTGTCCAAATGCAGAACAGGCAAGTTCTGTTTCACCCATGGTATCTGCCGTATGAATAACACCTGATCCCTCATTTGGAAGATCGATTCCCGTGCGGCTTCCAAAGTTGAACAATGTCTGTGCCTTCAGGAACTGTTCTGTTCCCATTTTTGCTGCGATCTGCATCATCGCATCATTACAGGAATTTGCAATAACATCCCGCAGTGCCTCTGTACCATGCGCATCCGGCCATACCGCACACTTGATATACGTATCACCATTCGCACCAAACGTCTGTCCACCATCACAGACAAAAGTATCTGTTTCTGAAATCTTGCCTTTTTCCAATGCTCCTGCCATAACGATCGGCTTCACAACAGATCCCGGTTCATATGTCTCAGTAACACAGAAATTACTCCACATGGCATTCAACGCTGTCACTGTATCTTCATCACTCATTGCCGCAATTTCTTCTTCGGAACACTTGCTGGAAAGATCTCGCGGATCATTCAGATCATAGCGGTCCCCGCCATCCATGGCAATGATCTCACCGGTAGATGGCTTCATTGCGATCACACCGATATTTTTTGCTCCCATGGCTTCTTTAAATCCATTAACATATTTTTCAACAATCTGCTGTACACCCACATCCAAGGTTGTTACAATACTCTGTCCGTCTTTCGGATCGATGATCGTCTGTTCCACATCTGCATTGTCATTGATATATCCATACTGACGGCCATCCGTCCCCATCAACGTACTGTTATAGTAACTCTCCAGCCCTACGTCTGCCGTATCTCTGGAAAGTGTAAATCCAATCGCATCATTTGCAAGCTCATTAAACGGATAACTTCTCAGATAATCTTCTTCAAACCATACCCCTTTTATATTTGCCCGCTCTGCTTTCTGTGCATCTGACAGCTCGCTGTCTTCAGCCGGAGATTCATAATCTTCAAAAGCTTTTTTCTCATCCATGGAGAGCTGCTTCTTCAGGATCTGATACTGGCTGTTCTTCGTATCCTCGGCGGAAAGGATCGACCGAATCTTGTCTTCATCAAGTCCCAGCACGTCTGTCAGTGCTCTTACTGTCGGTTCTACATATTTTTCATCAGAGTTGACGGTCTTGCAGTCAAGGATCACAGAATACACTTTCTGACTTGTCGCCAGGATATTACCGTTACGGTCATAAATATCTCCTCTTTTCGCTGGAAGAGTACTGCTCTGATACTTCTGCTGTGCCTGTGTCAGAACCTGTTTTTTGTATTTTTTGCCACTGGTAGCATTAATATAAGTAATTCTGCCCAGTAAACCAACTAAAGCTAGCAGCACTACAGCGAATAGTCCTACTAGCTTTCCTCTCATTTTGTGATTAATTTTTTTCTGAGGTCTTCTTCGATTCCTCGTATTGGTATTGCTCAATGATCTATCACCTCTTGGACTCAGGAACTTCCTGATACTGTCTTACATAACTGTTACTCGGCATAGTATAAGTCTTTTTCTGGTCATCTTTCGGATAATTCATTCCCAGACGCCCTATGGCAAGCTTCTTGATCGTATTCAGATCCACATCTGAAGTTACCTGACTCTCATATGCATTGTTGTCTTCTTTAATCTGTGACAGTTCTGTTTCCAGAGAAGCAACTGTTTTTATCTTACCTGTCAGCTCCGATTTCAGCTGAAGATAATTGACACAGCAAAAAAGTACGGCAACACTTACCGCTGCAAGGAACACCACAAAACCGCGTCCCATGCTCTTTGCTTTTTCTCTGTTTCTCTGTGCTTCCCGACTGAGCTGTCTCGGTTGAGCTGCCGGTCTCTCCGGCATATTTTCACGAACTCGCCGCGCGGTCTGCACTCCAGGAGCCTGATACGGTCTCGCAGGAACTTCCTGCAGTCTTCGCACCGCATTCCCATCCACATACATTCCACGGGCATTTCTGGCATTTGTTCTGTTTTTTCTGGATGTGACTGCTCTGTTCGTCCTCTCCATCTACATCTCACAACTTTCTACTTCTATACTTAATTAAAGATATCTTCTTTCAAAGATTCTGAGTTTTGCACTCTTAGATCTCGGATTCTCTTCCATTTCTGTCTCACTTGGCAGAATCGGTTTTCTCGTGATCACTTTTCCCTTGGATTTCTTGCCACATACACATACTGGGAAATCCGGTGGACAGGTACATGGATTTTCATTTTTTCGGAAAATTGTTTTTACAATCCTGTCCTCAAGAGAATGAAAGGTAATAATACAAATTCTTCCGCCATCATCCAGAAGATCGATCATCCCATCCAGTGATTCTCTCAGAACATCAAGTTCCCGGTTCAGTTCAATTCGGATTGCCTGAAAAGTTCTCTTTGCAGGATGTCCTCCAGTTGCCTGGATCTTCATCGGAATCGACTGCCGAATAATCTCGGTCAGTTCTCCGGTTGTCTGAATCGGTGCTTTGGCTCTCGCAGCCACAATATGTTTTGCAATGTTTTTTGCAAATTTATCTTCACCGTAATCACGAATGATACGGTACAGTTCTCTTTCATCATAACCATTCACAATATCCGCAGCTGTGCGGCTCTGTCTCTGGTCCATTCTCATATCCAGCGGTGCATCCACACGATAGGTAAATCCACGCTCTTCATTGTCTAACTGATAAGACGAAACTCCCAGGTCCAGAACAATTCCATCAACTTTCTGAATTCCCAGGTTCTTCAGCTCATTCGCCATGTAACAATAATTGCTGCGAATAATCTGAACTCTGTCACCATAGGCGGACAAACGTTCACTCGCAGCAACTATTGCATCTTGGTCCTGATCTATGCCAATAAATCTCCCCTTGGCAGAAAGTCTGCGGCACACTTCCTGTGCGTGCCCTGCTCCTCCCAGAGTTCCATCCACATAAGTACCATCAGGTTTTACCCTTAAACCATCGATGGTTTCTTCCAGTAATACAGATTTGTGTTTAAATTCCATATCCGTCTCCTGTTGGATTTCTTTCCGGCGTAATGCTTAGATGATGATACCCATATCCTGCATTCCCTCTGCGATACTGTCCATATCATCATAATCGCAGTTCTCGCTCCACTTTTCTTTGCTCCAAACTTCAATGCGGTTCAGATTTCCGGTAAGTACAACGTCTTTTTCCAGACCAGCGAATTCCCGTAACGTCTGCGGTACAAGAATTCTCCCCTGCTTGTCCAGTTCACAGTTTGTCGCACCTGCTACAAAGAAACGTGTGAAGGTTCTGGCATTTTTGTTTGTAAGTGGTAAGGCTCTGAGTTTTTCTTCAAAGGCATTCCATTCATCCATAGGATAAATAGAGAGACAACCATCAAGTCCCTTTGTCAGAACAAACTCCTCTCCCAGGAGTTCTCTGAATTTGGAAGGGATGATCAGACGCCCCTTCGCGTCGATTGTATGATTGTATTCGCCCATGAACATATAAACTCACCTACTCTCGTGAGATACGATTCTCCCCTTCGTATCTGCCGGCGGAAATGGATAAATATGCCACATTCCCTCCATTTGCCACCACTATTCACCACTTTCTACCACTTATAAAGTCATTCTAACCTATTTACCTTGAAAATACAAGTGGGAATCGTAGTTTTTTTCTGAACAATTTTATACATTTTAAGCGGAAAATTGCCATATTTTACGAGAGTATTACAGAAGATTTTCTAATTTTCAAAGTTGTTTAAAAAGCGAAGGGGGCCTCCCTTTGGAGAACCCCCTTTAACTCTGTCACATGTCTATTTTCATGTTACCCGTTTATTATTTATACATCTTCGCGATCATCCGGTCCAGCCTCTGGCTCAGCCTCAGCTGATTCGGCAGATCCCTCCGTTCCCTTATTCTCCGATTCAACAGTTTCTGCAGACGCCGGAGTTTCTGCCGCTTCCGCATCTTCGACAGACTCTGAAACTTCCGTTTCTGCCGTTTCAGCAGTTTCTGCGGATTTTGAATCTTCCGACTCATTTGATTCCGTATCTTCTTCAGCCACCATCTTTCCCGCTCTATCCAGTTCTTCAAGAATGTCTCTGAACTCATCCTGTACATTCTCAAAGTTATGAATGTCTTCCAGTCTGCTGCCATCATTTTTCTCTTCTGCGGCATTACGCTCCTCTCTCCTGCGTCTGCTGACCTTCTCTCTTTTCTTTGAAAGAATCCTTCGCACTGTCGCAACAATGCCACAGATCAGGAAAAGTGCAGCAGACACAAGCAGGGAAACCGGTATCTTTGTCTTCGGAATATACAGTTTATCCGTGCGAAGCCATTCAATCACGCACTTGCCCAGCCCGTATCCTGCAAGATATCTGAGAAAGATCTCACCTTCAAATTTTTTTCTCCAGGTATAAAGTAGCAAAATCAGAAGCAGCAGCAGACACCAGATACTTTCATAGAAAAACAGTGGATGTACCTGAATGTAATCCATATCTCTGAAAGTTACCAGATGCTGTTTCATCAGCTTTGTCACTGCGCTCTTCTGTACGGAATCCATCGGAAGTCCCATTGCAAACAGACTGTCTGTGTACTCGCCAAAAGCCTCTCGGTTAAAAAAGTTTCCCCATACACCTATTATCTGTCCGCTGAGCAGTCCCATACATACAATATCTGCCATTTTCCAGAATGACGTTCTGCTGAGCCGGCAGAAGAGAGCTGCCACAAGCACGCCCCCCAGAATTGCTCCATAAATAGACATACCACCACTGCGTATATCACACAGGATCTTCCAGGATTTACCACTGAACTGACTCCATGAAAAAGCAATGTAATAAAGCCTGCCTCCGATCACTCCACCGACCAGTGCCGAGATTGACGCCCCCAGGCAGAGATTCAGATTCAATTTCTGCCATCTGGCGCAGAGAAGAATCATCCCCAGCCCAATAAGCAGACTTACAGCCATCAGTATCCCGTATATTGTGATATCAAATCCAAGAACAGAAAAAGTTCTGTCCTCATATTCAAACAAAAACCCCAGATTCGGAAATCTTACTGTTATCTCCATAAAACCCCTTTATCATATACTTCGTATTATCGGATATGTTGTACAGAAACCGATATACCTTTAAGGCTATCGATTTTTATACATTGAATCTGAACAGGATCACATCTCCATCCTGTACGATGTATTCTTTACCTTCCATACGGACAAGTCCTTTTTCTCTTGCACCTGCATAAGAACCACAGTCCAGAAGATCCTGATAATTCACAACCTCTGCTTTGATAAATCCACGTTCAAAGTCTGTGTGGATCTTACCTGCTGCCTGCGGTGCCTTGGTTCCGATCTTGATAGTCCATGCTCTTGTCTCATCCTCTCCGGCTGTCAGGAAGCTCATAAGGCCAAGAAGGTGATAGCTTGCGCGCACCAGCTTCTCCAGGCCGGATTCTGTCAGTCCCAGATCCTCAAGGAACATCTTTCTCTCATCCTCATCCAGCTCGGAGATCTCCTCCTCGATCTGCGCACAGATCACAAATACCTCGCTGTTCTGTTTGGCAGCATATTCACGTACTGCCTGTACATACTGATTGTTCGCCCCATCATCTGCGATATCATCCTCTGCAACGTTAGCCGCATAGATCACCGGTTTTGCAGTAAGAAGATTATAGGTTGCAAGCCATGCATCCTCATCTTCGTTCTCTGTTTCCAGAGTAATGGCAAGCTGTCCCTCTTCCAGATGCGCCTTTACTTTTTCAAGAAATGTAAGCTCTTTGGCAGCTTCCTTATCCATACGTGCAGTCTTGGTAACCTTGGCAATTCTTCTCTCGAGGATCTCAAGATCAGAGAAAACAAGCTCCAGATTAATAGTCTCGATATCGCGGAGCGGATCAATGCTTCCATCTACATGAACAACATTGGAATCCTCAAAGCAGCGTACCACGTGAACGATAGCATCTACCTCACGGATATTTGCAAGGAACTGGTTTCCAAGTCCCTCTCCCTTAGATGCGCCTTTTACAAGACCTGCAATATCGACGAATTCGATCACTGCCGGTGTTACTTTTTTTGATTTATAAAAATCTCCGAGAAGATTCAGTCTCTCATCCGGAACGGTTACAACACCCACATTGGGGTCGATAGTACAGAACGGATAGTTTGCGGATTCTGCTCCGGCTTTTGTCAGTGAATTGAATAATGTACTTTTTCCTACGTTAGGAAGACCTACGATTCCTAATTTCATCTCTCTATATACGTCCTTTCGATATATTTATTTACAGTATTTTTCAGATACTCTTTAAACAGGCCTTTCCGTTTTTCAGGCCATTCCTGTCCCATATTACCATACACAGCCTGAAATCGCAACTGTGAGGCATTTATTGTTACTGTCAGTCCCTGGACATGATCATCAGAAGCTGCCCGCTTTCATACAGGATCTCTGCGGTTTCTTCCGAAATCTCATTGCTGACGGTCAGGCCACTGTCTTCTACTGTCAGATGATATCCGTTCAGCGGATACTTAAACCCCCTCAGAATGAGGCCTGTCACATCACCTCCCACAGTAAAGAATGAAACATATTTTCCAAACTGCTCCTCTCTGTGCAGTATGGTTCCACTTTCTGCAAGTGTGATATAATTCCACTGATCTGCGATCGCAATACGAACGCCCTGTTCCTTACCCATGGAAAGCAGTCCCAGATTCGCCAGCACATGATCCAGCCTTGTGCCGGTAGCTCCCAGAATCAGGATATCCTTTGCACCCTTGCGGATCATCTGGTTTACCGCAGACTGTGTATCCGAATCATCCTTCTCTGGCTTCAGCCTGATGATCTCCGGTCCCTTCAGGCTTTCCATATATTTTTGGCCTTCTTCGGAAAGACTGTCAAAATCCCCAATTGCAAGATCCGGAATAAATTCCCGGTTTTTCATAAACCATTCCATCCCCTTATCTGCAGCAACAAGAGCGATTTTCTCTCCTCGGCTTTCTTCTATTCTTTTTTTTAAAAAATCGAGGGCAAAACCATTCTGGATATTGCCCCCGCTGATTATTATTGTATCGATCATTTTCAGTCCAGCTCTTTTTTGATATTGTGGATTTTTTCTGTAATGTGTCTTACATTGGCTGACACATCACCCTTAAATACCCAGGAACCTGCGACCATGAGGTTTGCACCGGCACGCATAACCGTCTCCAGTGTATCATCATTGATACCACCATCTACCTGGATATCAACATCCAACTCTTCTTCATCAATAAGCTCACGAAGCTCCTGGATCTTCTCTGTGCATTCGTCCATGTATTTCTGTCCGCCAAATCCTGGCTGAACAGTCATTATCAGCACCATATCCACATCTTCAAGAAGATGGCTGATGTCATTTACCGGTGTGGATGGCTTGATCGAAACTGCCGCCTTTACCCCTGCTGCCCTGATCTGCTCCAGTGTACGCTCCAGATCCTCACATGCCTCCGCATGTACAGTAATGGAATCTGCTCCGCATTCTACAAAATCGCGGATATATCTTTCCGGTTCTGTTACCATCAAATGTACGTCGAAAAACATGTTGGATTCTTTCCGGATCGATTTGATCACCGGCATTCCAAAAGAAATGCTGGGAACAAAATCTCCATCCATAACATCAATATGCAGATATTCAACGCCTTCCTTTTCCAGAATTTTGATCTGTTCTCCCAGTCTGTTAAAATCTGCTGATAAGATCGACGGGCACAATCGGTATTCCATGACTCAGTATCTCCTTTTCTCTTTTAATTCCTGGTGCAGCTCCAGATAATCTTCATATCGGAGTCTGCTGATCTCATTGTTCTCAAGGGCTTCCTTAACAGCGCAGCCCGGTTCATGTATGTGACGGCACCCCTGAAAGCGGCACTGTCCTTCATATCTTCGGAACTCCGGAAAGTAATCCTTCAGTTCCTGCTCCTCCATATTTTCAATATATAAGGAGGAAAATCCCGGTGTATCCACAAGAAAAGTATCCTGTGAAACCGGTATGATCTGTGCGTGGCGTGTGGTATGTTTTCCGCGTTTCAGTTTGCGGCTGATCTCGCCGGTCTCCATCTCCACTTCTTCCTGAAGAGAATTGGTAAGAGAAGACTTTCCAACTCCCGAAGGGCCTGCTACAACTGTCGTCTTGCCTTTCAGCACGGCTTCTATCTCGCCAAGCCCCTCTCCCTTCAGTGCGCTTGATAATATTACCTGATAGCCACAGCTCTGATAGGTCTCATACAGAAACTCCAGTTCTTCCGCTGTTGCCAGATCTTTTTTATTAAAGCAGATGACTGCCGGAACATCTTCCCGCTCCATCATGATAAGAAAACGATCCAGAAGCATGAAATTGGGTTTCGGGTTATCCATGGCAAAGATCACAAGTGCCTGATCCACATTGGCTACCGCCGGACGGATCAGGGAATTTCTGCGTTTATGGATCCCGGTCACGCTTCCCTCCAGTTCTTTTTCATCCAGGACTGTAATGTCCACATTGTCACCTACCAGGGGCTTTCGCTTATCTTTTCGAAAAATGCCTTTCGCCCTGCATTCGTATGTATTGCCGTCTTCTGCATATACATAGTAGAATCCGGCAATACCTTTGATTATTTTTCCCTGCATGATCAGTCAGCTTTCTTGAAAGTAACGGTGTAGGTTCCAAGCTGCTGATAATTTCCATCTGTCTCCTCGTAGAGATAGATCGTACCGGTTGAGACTCCGTCTGCTCCGGTCACATCCAGCTGATACGGGAAGCTTACTTTCTGTCCGTCAATGATCTTGGTTGCTGTCGGCTCTCCATTGACATCCTGGATCAGTTCCAGACGGATCACTCCTCCATTATAACCGGACGGTGTATCCAGAACCTGTGTACATTTCCAGCCGGAACCGGAGGCTGCACTTCCTGTGGAGGCAGTATTGTCTGCAGATGCTGTACTGTCTGTGGAAGCTGTATTATCTGTAGCTGCCGTACTGTCTGTAGCTGCGGTACTATCTGTAGTTGTTGTACTGTCTGTCGTCGCCGTGCTGTCTGCAGATGCTGTACTGTCTGCAGACGGTACCTGATCTCCGGAACTGATCGTCAGATAGACTGGCTGATCCGGATCTGCTGCCGCGTAAGCTTCCGGCTCCTGTGCAATCACAGTTCCGGCTGCTTCTGAGCTCTGCTGCTCTGTAATCTGAATATCGATAAACTTACCTAAAGTTGTAAGTGCATCATCCTTGCTCATTCCAACAACGCTTGGAACTTCGGCATTATCGCCATAATCAACGCCACGGCTGACTGTCAGCGTTACTGAAGAACCAGCCTGAACAGAAGTGCCTGCTGCCGGCTCTACGCTGTATACATATCCAGGATCTACAAGCGCATATCCGTTATCATCGGTATCACTGTACTCCTTCTGAACAGTTACCTTAAGGCCCAGATCTTCCAGTGTCTGCTGGGCATCAATTCCTGTACGTCCATCCAGATCCGGAATCGTGATCTGCTGTGTTCCGGTACTTACCCAGTATTTCACTGTTGTATATTCCGCAACCTGAGTTCCTGCTGCTGTTTCCTGACGGGAAATCTTGCCTTTCTCCTGATCAGATGCCTCTTCTCCTGCCATCTGTACACCGAGATGTGCATCATTTGCAAGAGCCTTGGCCTCATCCTCTGTCTTTCCTACAAGATCCGGAACTGTTGCCATGCTGTCTGATGCGCTTTCTGCTTTCTGTTCTGCCTTGTTACTCTTCGAACTTCCTGTTCCAAAAAGCCCGGCTGCACGTCCGAGAACGACCACCAGAACAACCAGCAGAACTGTACCGCCAAGTAATGCAGCGATCGTCAGTCCTCTTCCAGCTCCATGTTTCTTTTTCTTTCCGGATCTTTTCCCGGATTCGTAGTCATCTTCCGCGTCATCATAGTCATTATCATCATACTCTTCTTTCTCAAGAGCAGCTGTTTCCGCCTTGGTGATCTGCTTCGGAGTGTGTTTGATCTCTCCAAGCTCTTCCTCTGAGATCACAACTGTCTTCGCATCTGTATCCACAGTTGTCAGCTTCACAAAATCCCCCTGCGGATCGATCAGTGAATGTTTCAGATCTGCGATCACATCTTCCATTCGGGTATAACGGCGATCCACGCTCTTCTGTGTACATTTCAGTATGATCTGTTCCAGACTGTACGGAAGATCCGGTGTATACACACTTGGCGGAACCATTTCTTCCTGAAGATGCTTGATCGCAATGGCAACGGTCGTATCTCCGTCAAAAGGTACTCTTCCTGTTACCATCTCATACAGTGTGATTCCCAGAGAATAAATATCACTCTTCTCATCGCTGTATCCGCCTCTCACCTGCTCAGGAGAGCTGTAATGTACAGATCCCATCACATTGGAACTGATGGTGTTGGATGACGCAGCTCTGGCAATTCCAAAATCCGTCACCTTCACTTTACCATCTGTGGAAATAATGATATTCTGCGGTTTCACATCTCTGTGCACGATTCCATGGCTGTGTGCAGCCTCCAGTCCCATTGAGACCTGGATAGCAATACTTGTAGCTTCTTTGATAGAGAGCTTGCCTTTTTGGAAATATATTCCTTCAGGGTGATTCCCTCGATCAGTTCCATGACAATGTAATAAACACCACCGTCATCTCCTACGTCAAATACATTGACAATATTCGGATGGGTAAGACCGGCTGCAGCCTGAGCCTCACTTCTGAATTTCTTGATGAACGTGGTGTCCTCCCGAAATTCCGGTTTCAGGACCTTCACTGCCACAAAGCGGTTCAGCTTATGATCCATAGCCTTATAGACATCTGCCATTCCGCCAGTTCCGATTTTT
>OLOB01001513.1_pt1 | contig 15151 bp, 10 predicted proteins | sample 1671911 | NCBI WGS metagenome assembly OLOB01 (sample SAMEA3136625, study PRJEB25190) | human gut metagenome | biome: human gut; feature: human-associated habitat; material: faeces | place: Austria | collected 2013
CGCGAGTACCGCAAATTGCGACGTCCTCATACATAAACGAATTATTCTGTAAAAATTCTATATCGTCAAAACCATGCTCTGCGGTAAACTCACGCAATTTATTCATTGTCGTCCACCAATAATCATGATTGCCTTTAAGTAAAATCTTTTTACCGTTCAATTTATGCAAATATTCAAAATCTTTAACACTCTGTTCAAGATACGTTGCCCACGAAAAATCACCCGGCAAAACAACAACGTCATTGCCCTTTACGACCGACTGCCAATTATCCGCCAGACGTTCAACGTAATTTTCCCAGGCCTTACCGAATATATCCATCGGCTTGTCTATTCCGAGCGGAAGGTGTAAATCCGCAATAGTATATAATGCCATACATTTTCTCCTTAAAATTTATGATTATTATTATACCTCAATTTTTTAAATAAATCAAGAAAAAAGGCACTCCGTAGGAGTACCTCTTTTCGTGTCGTGTTGTATTATTCTGCAACAGTTTTTACAACTGTGTGAACACCGTTTATGTTACCCGACAGCTTAATCTGCATTCCTGCCTCATAAGCCGGAATTGTCAATGCGTTATCGGCAATATCTGCCGCTGTAATCTGTGTAAAGTATAGAATATCTTCACTCTTTACATCTGTTTCGTCAGCATCTTTCTTCAGTGCCATAACAACAACTTTTGCACCTGTATCGAATGCAGGAATGTTTGCAACATTTACCGATGTGCCGTTCTTAGCCGCTGTCATATTTTCATCAACTGCTGTTTCTCCATCTGATGACAACTTTGTAAGAACAAATGCGTTGAACTTATCATTTACCTTATCAAATGTATCCGGTAAATCCAAAGACATTGTTACCTTATTTGCACCGATTGTAAGTTGATCGCCGTATGCTTTCTTTAATGCGATTGATGTAAGTGCGCCGAGATTATTATATGTTGCCGCAACGAATGTAACTTCATCACTGTAGTTAAAGTTCTTTGTAACATCAATTCTCTTAAACTTAGTCATATCTTCATCTTCAAAACCAAACTTATTGATTTCAAATATATCCGAAGACTTAATTGTAAGTTTCTTGCTGTCATTCATACCGCCGCTTGTTGATGATACTCTTACATATACATCTTGAGCGTCTGCCATTGCGTCAACATTTATCTTACCTGACGCATCAATAGTAATCTTGTCACTGCCCAAAGGATATTTGTTTTCTGCGTCATAAATATCATACTTAATCAAGTTTGAATTTAGGTAAGGGAATTCAATACCCTTTCTTGACGCCTTTGTTGATGCCTGTGCGCTGCCGCCTGCAAGAACTGTCTGTGCGTCAACTGACAATGTCAGCTTATCAGGAGCTACGTTAAAGCTCATTACGTTATCTACGCAAGTACCTGCACTGATGTTGATATGATTTGCAGGGCTTTCTGCAAGATTACGAAGCGCACAAGTCAAGATGTATGGTGTGCCTTCCGCACCTGTTTGAGGATTTATTTTCTTACCGTTTTCGTCATACTTATAAACTGTCATTACTGCATAAGCATTTGCGTTACCCGTTGAACACATAACCTGTACGTTGTACCAAGAATCCTTATCAACAGTCATTGATCCGACTGTCTTGTTACTTGCACCAAGTGCATTCAATGTTGTGCCGGAGCTTGAAAGCTGTAAGCCAAGCTTACCCTTATCGTTACTGAATACTGTCCAGCCGGCACCGTCCTTTGCGAACTTCATATCAGCCGAGTAAATAACGTCTGCTGATGTATTTGCAGGGAATCCTACAAAATCATAAGCGGCTGTTACATTGTAATAAGCCGAACCGTCCCATGAACCTTCTTCAAGAGTTGCACCTGAAACGTATTCTTCACACGCATTTGATGAAATGTATGTATCTGTGTACTTATCTTCATTACCTGTGTTCATATTTGCAGGAAGTATCTGTATTTTAACAGTACCTTGAACACTGCCCGACTTATTTGTACCTCTTACTGTGATTGTTTGAGGTACTGCGTCTGCTGTAACGCTTAGTACGCCGTCATTTGTGATTGTGATATTTTTGTTGTTTAATGCTCTTAGATTTGCCTCGTTGCAAATAATGTACTTCAAGTCACCGTCACCCGGTGTTACTGTAGCGCCGCCAAGTGATGCAACTGCTGTAATCTGTGTATTTTCACCGACTCTTACTGTTGCTTTATCAGCTGACAGAGTAAGTGTATCGTATGTATCTGTTGATGTGTCAACTGCGTCTACATCAATAGTCTTTGACGCATATACGCCGTTTGTCGCTGTTGCACGAACTGTAATTTTTTGCTTTGACGCATTTGCACCGATTGTAAGCAATCCGCTTTCTGAAATTGTTATGTTTTCGTCATTCAGAACTGCGTCATTTGCCTCGTTATATACTGCCCATGTTACAGCAGGAGCTGTGATATATTGGTCAAGTCTTGTTGCACCGTAAGTGAACAACATTGTTTCACCGGCTTTAATTGTATCGCTTGAGCTGTCAAGTGAAATTGTATCTGCACCAAGATTATACAGTGCTATATTATCAACACTTGTATTTGCAAGTATGTTTAGATGTGACACACCGTTTCCGTTAGATGCTGCCATATTTCTAAGAGGCATACCCGTAACCTTTTGTACAAATGTCTTTGTACCGTCTGAACTGTACTTCCATACATACATATCAACATTTGCGTCAGCCGCACTGTAACGTCCTACAAGTGCGATATGATACCATGTATTTGTATCTGCACCAATCTTTGTATCTGTATAATCCTTGCCTCCTCTTTGCATTTGAATTGTACCGTTTCTGAATACAACCGCACCTGCAACCTTCTTATCACCCTTATCTTCAGGTGTAAATCCTGCGCCGTCTGCGTCAAATCTTACGTCAAGTGAAAGCATTACGTCAGCCTTTGTATTGGCCGGATATGCACATTCACTTTCAAGACAATATTCACCGTACTTATTATTGCCGTATGAACCTGTCTTAATATACTTTGTTCCGTCAGGAGCACCGTTTTCGATTGTTGCGGCTACAACTTTATCACCCGTGATTGATGTAAGTGTACTTGATTCACCGTTCATTGACGCTACCAAAGTATCAAGATTTTGAGGTGTACCTACTGTTGAATCGTCCGCAAACAATCCCACAATACCGTCCACGATTGAATTCTTAACACTTGACAGACTCAAAAGTGCATTATCGCCGTCATCTTCTTTGCTGAACAATGCTGTTGTGTCTGCTTTTTCGCTTTTGCCGATTACAACCGGTTTGCAAATCGGTGTAGCCATATCGCTTTTCCATAGCATAATCTTCATATTGTCTGTTGTTACAAAGCTTGATGATACAGGATAATCATTATATGCACCGCTCTTATCAAGTGTAACTTTCTTTGTATCAACCTCTTCACTAAAAACATTCTTTATTGTCCCGTCTTCTCCTAAATAACTTATAACACACAAGTTCCCTGGAATAAGTTTCTTTGTAACAGGATTAGTTAAACTAGTACTTAGTAGTCCATCATTTTGTAGTGTATATATTCTTATACATTTTTCATCTACTTCTTTATTTAATATATCAGTAGTAAAAGTCTCATTCTCATTTAAGTACACATCTGCTGCTGATAAAATCTGAGAGTACAATTCTTCTAAAGACTTTTCTTCACTCTTCTTTTGTATACTTTGAATTCCAAAAGTGCCTGCTACTGTTATAGATACAAGTATTACTAAAACCATTAGTATTTCTATTAATGTAAATCCTTTCTTATTCATAACAAGACCTACTTTCTAACATACCAGTAGTTCCCACTTTTACCATTTTCAGGATATGTTCCATAGTCAGCAACCACTGTATTATAAAGTGTTCCTTTTTCATTTAAAGTTTCAGTAGTAGAGCCCGCAGATACATACCAGTATCCGTCAGAACTACTACGACCATTTGAAGGATAAGCACTACTCGCTGTACTTGTAACAGTTCCGTAAGATGTTGAGCCCTTACTATATGTAGTAGACTGTGCTATTCTAGCTGTTTGAGAATAGGTAACTAGATACTTACTGCCTGAAGAAGAATTGCTAGACTTTTTATAAGCGTAATTATATGTAGGCTTTCTCATAAACCAAACGCCAGAACCCACTTGATATATGTAAAAACCGCCTCCAGTACAACTGTGATAAAATTTGGCTGTCCTTTCATTCAACGCATCCTCTGGTGAGTCTTCATCATACCTGAATGTACAATACTCTTCGTCAGTTTCTGCAGTAAATGACCCACCACTTCCATATACTATTTGATAACTACTAGTAGAGTCAGAACTATATTTGTTCCAACTATATGTTGTTTGCGTTTTTAAATTATATACATTCCATTCACTTTTAGTAATATTAACTGTACAAGTATCATTAGATTTTACACCACTTATAGTTAAAGTATTATCTGTAATACTAGCGTTTGATTTACTACAACTAACAAGAGACTCTTTTATAGTATAACCGGAATTGGGAGTAACTATAAATGTAGCATTTTCATTATAATCAACATTTTGATTTGTTAAGTTACTTGTTCCATTTACCACATTCAAAGTAAGCACATAACTAGATTTTTTTAGGCTTATATTGCACGTTTTATCACTAGTAATATTATTTACTTTATATACGTTACCTTCCATAACTCCATTACATGAGTCACTTTCTAAAGTTAGTGAGTATCCTTCATTTGGAGTTATAGTAAACTCTGCATTTTTGTTTTTTTCTACTGTTAAGTTTGCACTTTCTACACTTCCATTTGTAACATTTAATTTAACATTATAAGTAGGCACCTTAAAATTCACTGTACAAGTTGTATCTTTTACTACATTTGTAACCGTAACTACATTACCATTCATTGCTATAGTTGCTTTATTATCACAACTCATAATTGTATCTTCTGTTGTTATTCCTTCATTAGGTGTAACAGTGAACACTGCTTTATGGTGAACATTCTTATATGCTATATCACTACTTCCATTTATTACATTTAATGTAACTTTCTTTTTATTATCTTCTTCATTAAAACTATTCTTTATTGTCCCGTCTTCACTTAAATAACTTATAACACACAAATTTCCTGGAATAAGTTTCTTTGTAACAGGGTTAGTTAAACTAGTACTTAGTAGTCCTTCATTTTGTAAAGTATATATTCTAATACATTTTTCATCTACTTCTTTATTTAATAAATCAGTAGCAAATGTTTCATTCTCATTTAAATACACATCTGCTGCTAATAGGATCTCAGAGTATAGTTCATTTAAAGCTTGTTCTTCACTCTTCTTTTGTATACTTTGTATTCCAAAAGTACCTGCTACCGTAATAGCTACAAGTATCACTAAAACCATTAGTATTTCTATTAATGTAAACCCTTTCTTATTCATAATGTCACCTACTATGAATATAATACCATAAATTCAAAAAAAAATAAACAAGAGACTTTCACTCTTGTCAAATATTTATTACTCCAATTAAGTATAAAACTACAACCACTACTAAAAGAAGTGTTAGGAAACTATAAAATGCATCTTTTTGAAAAATTCCAGGTAATTTCTTTCTAATTGCATCTAAGCCAATATAAACCAAGAAACCTAATATACCTCCTAAAACATTAAGTAAGATATCGTCTATATCAAAGCTTCTACCAATATACTTTTGTACTACTTCTATTGTTAAACTAACTAAAAATGAAATAAGTGTTATACTACCAAGCTTCTTCATTTTTGTATAATAAGCTGCAAAGAAACCAAAAGGCATAAATAATATAATATTACCAAATACCTGTCTATTAAAATTTTCACTACCTATAGGATACCTAAATATCTCCCTAAAAGGTACCAAATTAGTGCCACTCATATAAACATCTCTACTAGTTACTAATTCAAACAAGAATAATATATAAGTTACAAATAAAAGTAAAAGTAACTCTTCATGTAATATAAATTTCTTTCCATTATTCACTATATAAAATATTCTCATTAAAATGACTACAGTTAAAAATATAACTAACGTAGGCCAAGTTGTATCTAATAAATCAAAAAATGCACTTTTTAACATAATTACTCACTTTCTAAAGTTACTTCCTTATATTCTGTAATATCTTCATAAACTCTATAAAATAACTCTAATACTATTTTACTACTATAACTATTATTTTTCAAAACTTTTCTTTCTATTATGTGTTCATCAGTGTCAAGTTTATCATTAATTATCTTATCAGCACGCTTTATTGCTTCATTATAAGCTTCTTCTTCACTTAGTGATACTTTTTTATAGTTATATAATTTCTTACTTTCCTTAATTACCCTAAAAAATAAATATGGTTTTTCTATTAAAGTAGTAGTCTCATTTAAAGAATTATTTGTTTTATAATGACCCATTATAGTAAACTTTTTTCCAAAAATATCTAAATATATATGATTAATTGTCTTACCAGTTTCTTGATACACCACATGATTATATGGAACACTCATATTTACTACATACCACACCTCAGCATATACTTTTCCTTTAGCACTTCTTTTACCCACTACTTTATCAAATTTAATAATATCACTTGATATAATAACTTCTCCTTTTTTTACCACCTCATTTACTTCTTTAACACTACTTCCACCGCTTACTATAATATTCTTAATAAGTGCATCTTTCTTGCTTACTATATCATAAACTTTCTCATCAGTTACAGTTTTATCTATCACCCTAGGAGTTAAATTAACTATATACTTAGTACCATTCTTTGTTATCTCTATCCATTCTAAAGTATCCTTATTATTTTCTAAAATCTTACTTTTTATATACTCTATTTCTTTTCTACTTTTAACAAACTTATACTTTTCTATTCCATACTCTTTTAATTCATATAACACATTTTCTTTTATTTTTAAATTATTTGTAACCACTTCCACGCTAAAGATAACCTTACTTAAAACGAGCAATATACTGTACGTTAATAAAAAACTTATTAGCAATATATAGTGTTTCTTAATAAACAAAATAACTCCAACTCTTCCATAATACTTAACTATTTCAATATCTAAGATACAATTTATTCTTTCAATATCACTTTCTCTTACTTTAAAGTATAAGTCCTCATTTATACTTTTCATACTATTAAAGTATATCTTATTATTTATTAGAACACTTATTACTTTATTAGTATTCTTAGTTTTTACTAGTACTTCACTTTTCATCTATTGTTACCTCTAGTATCGTACCAGTAATTAATAGTTCATTTTTATCTAACTTAACTGCTTTCATATCTTTTCCTTTAATCTTAGATATTCTATTATTAACATTTATAATTACAACTTCACTAGTTATATCAATAACACTCTTATAGTTTAGTACATGTACCCCAGTTGGTAATACACTTATTCTATATTCATTACTACTTAAATAGCTACTCAAATTATTTAACATATAATTCACCACTTAAGTATATGAAAAAAAGTTACTAACTTTGACAGTTATTGTAACCTTCTGTTATGTAAGTACTTCCACATTTTATATAAGCTTTAACTTCATTATTAGTGTATCTAACACATGCGTTGCACGCTTGTTTATCTAACTTTATTTTGTCAATATATTTTTCACTCACTAAAGTATTTAAAAGAACATATCCACTATAAGTGTTTGTAGTATTATTGTATTTAATAGTAATAGGGCACTTTCCTTTATCTTCTTTAGTAGGATTCTTACACATGTCTTCTAAAAACATTAGCCCAGCATCTTCTAACTCGCGTTCTTGTACTTTCATAGCTTTATCTGTCCCTTTATTTAAACTATTACTTATTCTAGGTACTACTATTACTAAAAGTAACCCAATAAGCGCTAAAACAACAAGTATTTCTGTTAAAGTAAAACCATTCTTTTTCATATCTCCATCTCCATTATAAATATACCATAATTTTAAAGCGTATTCAAGTCTTCCCACTCACTAATTTTTTTATCAAGTAAAGCTTTTAAACTATCTATTTGATTAAGAATATCTCTAGATTTAATATTATCCATATAAACTTCTTCTTTTAATAATTCGTTATTTAGTTCATTAACTTTATTTTCAAGTCTAGTTATCTCACTTTCTATCTCTTTAATAGCTAAAGAGTTATCTTTCTTCTTTTCTTTTTTAACACTCTTTACTTTATTAACAACCATTTCTTCATTAAAATTGCTTCTCTTTTCTAAATATTCTTTATATCCATAATTATACAGTGTAGCCTTATTATTTTCAATTAACAATACTTTATTACATACTTTATCTATTAAATATCTATCATGACTTACAATAATTAATGTCCCTTTATAACTATTAAGTAGTTTTAAAATAGTCTCTTTATTAATAATATCTAAATGGTTTGTTGGCTCGTCTAGTATAAGTAAGTTAGGCTTAGTATTTAATATCTTGCACAAACTCACCCTCACTTTTTCTCCACCACTTAAATCTTTAATCACTTTAAACACATCGTCCCCTTTAAAATTAAAACTTCCAAGTAGTGTTCTCGCTTCTTGTGGTGTCATATCATTAAAAGTATTTTTTATCTCATCATATATAGTATTCTCTTTATTCAAATTTTCTAACTGTTGTGAAAAATATGCAAAATTCACATTTGCACCCATCACTACTTTACCTTTTAAAGGAGATAGTTGTCCAGTAATAGTCTTAACTAAAGTACTTTTCCCTACTCCATTTGACCCGATTACACCTAGTTTATCTTCCCTTTCTAAAGTAAAACTAACGTTAAACAACTCACTCTTATATCCAATACTTGCATCTTTTAATTTTAAAACTTCTCTATAGCTAGTATTAACTGGATTAAAATTAATACTAAATGTCTTCTTATCAAAAACCTCTGGCTTATCTATCTTAGTCATTCTCTCAATCATTTTTAGTTTGCTCATAGCCATACTAGCTTTAGAAGGTTTATACTTAAACCTGTTTACTAAATCAGTTAATCTTTTAATCTCCTTTTTCTGCCTATTATAGTCTTTCAAAGACTTTTCATAATCTAGTTCTCTTTGTTTAAGATATGCAGTATAGTTTCCTACATACCTTTTAGTTTCTCCATATTCTACTAGATATATTATATTGCATACATTATCTAAAAACATCCTGTCATGACTAACTAATATAATACTATTTTTATAATTTTTCAAATAGTTTTCTAACCACTCAATTGCATTAATGTCCAAATGGTTTGTTGGCTCGTCTAGTATAAGTAAATCAGGTTTTGACAAAATTAATTTAAGTAAAGACAACTTAGTTCTCTCCCCACCAGAAAACTCCACTATTTTCTTACTATACACTTCCTCATTAAACCCAAACTTAGTAAGCGCTGTTATATATTCTTTTTTATATGTATATCCACCAATAAGTGAATAATTATTAATAAGATCATTATACTTAATAAGTGTACCCTCGTCATATCTAGTTGCTAATTCACTTTCTAAAACTTTTATTCTTTCTTCTATATCAACTACACTTTTATAAGCGTCTTTTATATAATCAATTAATGTTAAGCTTTCGTCCTTAGTATTTTCCTGACTAACATAACCTATTTTAAAGTTATCTTTTTCTACCACTAGTTTATCATAACCATCAGTTAATTCATACTCTCCAGTAATAGCTTTAAGTAGTGTAGTCTTCCCACTTCCATTTCTTCCAACCACACCAACTTTCTCATTATTCTTAACTAAAAAATTAATATCTTCAAGAATAGTATTTCCATTAATTTCTATACTTCCGTTTTTAATATTTAAGTACACTCTACACCTCCACATATAGAAATAAACGCCTTTAAGCGTTTATATACTAAGTAATTCACTTTCTTTTTCCTTGTATTTCTCATCTACTATTTGATTATACTTATCAATTAGTTTTTGAACTTGGTCCATATTTCTTTTTTCTTCATCTTCACTAACTTCACTTTTCTTAATAGCGTTATTAGCGTCTTGTCTAACATTTCTTAAAGCAATTTTAGCTTTTTCAGCCATTTCTTTAACTTGTTTAACATAATTTTTTCTAGTCTCTTCAGTAAGTTCTGGAATTGTTAAGAACACTACTTCTCCATTATTATTTGGAGTAAGCCCTAGTTCTGCAGCATAAATAGCTTTTTCAATTTCCTTAAGTAAACTCTTATCAAATGGTTTAATCATTAATTGTCTAGCTTCAGGAACACTTATAGTACTAACTGCATTTAATGGCGTTGGCGCTCCATAGTATTCTACCATTACACCATTTAAGATGTTAGGGTTAGCCCTCCCTGCTCTTACAGTAGTAAACCTACTTTCCATATTACTTATTACTTTATCCATTTTTATTTTTACATCACTATCATTAAACATAATTCACATCTCCTATTTAAAATAATACCATAACTTTTCTTATTAATCAACATCATTTCTTGATAAAATTTCATGTGGTGTCTTCTTAACAATCCTATAAACTGGAAGTAACCCAAATATCAAATTAAAGAACACTACTATAAGTAAACTAATAATAAATACTAATGGATTAATCAGTATATTAAGTACTTCTATTTTACTAAGAGTGTATAAAACATAACTCATGAATAATAAACCAGGTACACTACTAATTAACGTAATACTTAAAATTTCACCCATAAACATTTTATAAATATCTTTTCTTTTAATACCAATACTTCTTAATATTCCAACTTCCTTTACTCTACTTAAAAAGCTACTTCTAATAATTAAATACATCTCTATTAAACTAATAACCACTATAACACTTGAGTACATTATCTTACTTTTATTTGCATCTTTCAAATTTTTCTTATAAGTACTTAAACTATTTTCATACGTATCCACTACATTATATTTTTCACTTTTTAACTCATTAATTACACTTTTCTTATCTTTAGAACTAATTACAAAATTATTACTATTAAATATTAACTTATTTTTAATAGTATTTTCACTAACTAAAAAATCACTTGTTTCATTACTTTTATAATAACCTACTACTTTTAATCTGGTATTCCCTATTTTATTATCAATCTCTTTATTTAAAGGATAGTCGTATTTATTAAATTCACTTACTATTACTTCATAATCATTTACTGGGTACCTTCCACTTGTTAAACTAGCATTTACTCTTTTATAGTCTTTATAGCTAGTAGTTTCTTCTATTAAATAATCATCATTTATAAAATTATCTATTATATTAATTAGTTCACTATCGCTAGCATATATAGAAGGACTTGAAGTGTCAGATATTCCAACTATTTTATATTCCTGACTATCTTTTAAATATACACTTTCTTTAATAAAACTATCATATGTCAAGTATCCCGCGTTTTTAGCATCACTCATACTTAAAAACTTATCAATTACTAACTTATCTATTATAATTTCATTATTATTTTTAATTTTAGTTCCACTTATTATTTTATCTACTAAACTACTACTTGCTAAATTTCCATTAATAGTTTGCATTATTCCTGAAGTCTGTAAATAATTACCAAATTTAAAATTTAATGTAACCATTCCGTCAGTTGGTATCACGTAGTTAACATTATTCATGTTACTTATCTTATCGTATTCACTTTTAGTCATATTATTTTTAGTAAGTAACAGATAGTTTTTATTATAATTTACAAAATCTTTTTCTTTAATATTAAACGTACCCATAATACTACTAACTGAATACATTATAAACATACTCGACATAAAGAAGCCAACTAAAAGTAACTTTTTGATGAAACTATAATTTAAGATTTTCATTAGTCCTCTTTTAGTACCAGAAAATATATTATAAATACTTGAATACTTACTTTTAAACTTGTCATTCTTTACTTTATTATAATCAAATGAAAATTCTTCATATACTTTTTTATTAATTTTCTCATAATGTGCATCCACCAGCTCTATGTTGCTATTATTTATATTTTCTATCTTTTTAGGACTGTCACTTTCTATATAAATATTATCATTTTTAACAACTATCTTTAAGTTTAGTTTAGACTGGTCTTCTACGTAATAATCTATATTAACATTTTTCCCTTTTATAGTTTCGTGCATTTTTATATCTTTTAAGTACACTTTATTATCAAGTCTATAGTCTAACTCATGATTATCTTTATTTATATAATCATTAACTATCTTGCCATCAAAAATTTCTATAATTCTATCGCTATAAAATTTAGCAAGTTCTCTTTCATGAGTAACAAGTATTACCAGTCTATCTCTACTTAAACTTTTAATTATGTTCATTACTTCAATTGTATTTTTACTATCTAAGTTTCCAGTAGGCTCATCTGCTATTATAACTTCAGGGTCTTTTACAATAGCTCTTGCAATCGCTACTCTTTGCCTTTCCCCACCACTAAGCATTCCAGCATATCTATTTCTATATCTATAAATGCCCAAGCTTTCTAAACAAAAGTTAACACGTTTACTTATTTCTTTTTTATCTTTAAGTCCATTAATTTTAAGAACTAAACTAACATTATCAAAAACTGTCTCATCATCAAGTAAATTAAAATTTTGAAATATATAACCTATCTTTAAACTTCTTATCTTATCTATCTTATTAACACTTACTTTGGTAATCTTTTCCTCGTCAACATAAATACTACCCTTATCAATTTTAGATAAACCACCAATACTATTTAAAAGTGTAGTTTTACCACATCCACTAGGCCCTAGAAGTGTAACAATACCCTTTTCTGGTAAATCTATACTAGTATTATCAATTGCTCTTACTTCACTTTTTTTGCCTTTATTAAAATACTTATATACATTAACTAACTTAATCATTATTACACCTCCATATTATATGTAGTTATTACACTACTTTTAAATATCTTTCTAGAGTATCTACTACTTATTAAATAAGACATCATATTTAGTACTAAATATAAAATAATATACTCTTTTAAATTAATATAGAATAATATACCACTTAAATAATTACTTACTATAACGTCACTCTTGACAAGCAAGCTCACTACTAAGAACACAATATATACTAAATTTGTAATATTAAATAACTCTAAAATTAGAAGTGTCTTTGTCTCTTTAAAACTTCCACCTAGTATTCTTATAGTTGTATAATATTTATTTCTAGACTTAATAATTAGTTTAATTACAAAATAACTTATAAAGAATAACACCACAAAAAGTATAGTTAATACTACTACTTTGACTACCTTAATTACCTGTGTAATCGCTGTATCATGTTTAACCTTAACTAAACTAAACACATCATAGTTAGTTAACTCATTAATTGTCTTATCTATATTTCTAGCATTATCTACAAATAAACTAATTTGATAAACATCACTACTTTTATATAGTTTTTCATAGTCTGTACTACTTACAAAAATTGCATTATCATCACTATATTCTTTATCAAATATTTTTTTATAATTATCTTTATTATATATTTTAGCAACCTTTAAATCTAAGTTTTTATTAAAGTAAATATTTTCATATGTCACGTTAACAATGTCTTTACTGCAGTTAGAACTATCACAAGAAAAACTTAGGTTTTCACTTATATAAACACTCCCAGGCATAACTTTATCACTTGGTTGTATATAAGGATAATCATATATCTTTTTAGAATTTATGTTCAGTGTGCTAATACCATATTTTTTTATTTCTTCAGTATTAACAAAATCATACACTTCATCACTTACATAACTTGTAACCATCCAGTTATATTCTTCGTATGTCGCTATTCCTACAATTTTAACCTTTTTGTCTTCATTACTAAACCCTAAACTAACAGTTTTATTTAACATATCATTTTGTAAGTCACTTATGTAATAGTTATCAACTGACCCCATTACAATAATTTCGTTATCATTTATAGGCATTCTTCCATATGAAAGTTTACCCTTAAAATCACTTAACTTCATAAAGTTACTTTCTAAATAAATATTATCATTATCTGTTAAAGTTGCACTATAGTCATATATTGTATCATTTAAAATAACATTTTTTACATTACTAACTTTATACATGTTTTCTATTTCTGTAGAAGTAAAACTAGTTTTATCTTTCTTTTTAACAATAATTCTTTTATCAGCGTCCATTTCATTAAAGAAACCATTATAAAAGTTTTCGTTATTCTCTAACTCTAAAAATGCTGAATATGCATCTACTAAACTAAGTAATACGAATAAATAGACAAACGTTAAAAGTAAAAATTTAGTAGGTATATTAAATGTATTTCTTATTCCTAGTCTTAAATTACTTAAAAACTTAGTTTTCTTTATCTCACTTAAAGTAACTTTTTTAACTTCATTAGCGCTTTTTAATTTAACATCTTCTATAACACTTCCATCATGCATAGTAATCTTTCTAGTAGCATACTCACTTATCTGTTCATAGTTATGAGTAACCACTATTACTAGTTTGTATTTACTTATTTCATAAAGAAGTTTAAGAACACTTTTAGCATTTTTACTATCTAAATTTCCAGTTGGTTCATCTGCTATAATAATCGGTGTATCTTTAGCTAAGCATCTAGCAATTGCTACTCTTTGTTTCATTCCACCACTTAGTTTACTTACTCTTACGTGTCTGTATTTATATAAGTCTACTTTCTTAAGTATTTCAATTACTTTTGATTTAACACTCTTTCTAGTCTCTCCGTTTATTAAAAGTACTAACTCTACATTTTGATAAACTGTATAACTACTTACCAAGTTAAAATTCTGAAAAATATTTCCTATGTATTTCTTTCTATATTCTTCATAATCTACTTCTGTATAATGGCTAGTTTCTTCACCATTAATATACATTTCTCCTTCTTCATAAGTATCAAGCCCACTTAAGACGTTTAATAAAGTAGACTTACCACTTCCACTTTCTCCAGTAATAGCGACAAATTCTCCCATATCAAACTTAAGATTGACTTTATTAATACCACTTGATACTATACCCTTGTTATAATAAAATTTACTAACATTTTTTAATTCTAACATAATTCCCTCCATATTTATAATTATATAGTAAAATCACAAAAAAATATATACACTTTACATTAATATATGTCTAAATTCTTAATCACTTGTTATATATTTTCTTATCATTATTCCATCATTGTTTATGTATTTAATTAACCACTTGTTATTTTCTCTTACTAAAAGTATTCCTGTTG
>OLOB01001518.1_pt1 | contig 15116 bp, 9 predicted proteins | sample 1671911 | NCBI WGS metagenome assembly OLOB01 (sample SAMEA3136625, study PRJEB25190) | human gut metagenome | biome: human gut; feature: human-associated habitat; material: faeces | place: Austria | collected 2013
TCTGGGAAATTTTTATAACCGTCCCTTCAGTGATGAAGATGGAAAGAAAGGAGCCATGTATTTTGACAGACTGCGGGCACTTTCTTCCAGATATTTTGAGATTGAGGATTTTGACGTAAGGAAGCGAATCCTTTTTTCTTATTATAATTTTCCGGTAGTGTTGATGAACTTTAATCTGGACACGTCCAGGGAGCTTTTGCAGTACATTGATGAGGCACTGGAGTTTTATAATGATGAGAAAGTCCGGGAATTAGACGGAGAGAGGTTTGATTTTGATGAACTGATCGAAGAACTAAATTATGATCTTCTTGGAAATTCAGTCCTGAGATTTACAGTGAGGGAGATTGATCCGGAGCTTCTTTCCAGAGCATCCCGGGTTCTGGAAGAATATTATCAGCGTGAGCTTGAGAAGAATCCGGAGCCCTACGAAATGCTGGATGAAATATACTGTAATTATAAGTCCTGTCTGTTCTATCAGGGGAAGATAACCTGCACAGAGCTTCTGGAGGATTATCGGAAATTCTGTGAACACAGTATGGAGCATGACGATCTGGACAGCCAGGAGGGAGTGTCTTTTTCTGACAGCCGCTATTTTCAGGTTGCGATTAACCATCTGCCGACGATTCTGGAATTGTTGGAGAAATATGCGGATGAATATCACGGAGCACCAGATCTCCGTGATTTTTGTGTATCCAATTATGTGCATGCTATTCGCAGGCTGTCCAGGACAGAAAACGATACCTTTGTAAATGATGTAGTATGGCGTTCTCTCAGGGATGTGTTGAAATATATTACCGGAGATGAAATAAACACCCTGGTTCTTATGCAGATCATGGTAAGCCGGGATGAAGGCACTGCCATGCACAGTGCAATGGTGGAGCAGATTGCCAGGCAAATTCTGAATGTAGTGATGAAAAAGCGGCCGGAGCTTCTGATTGGAACATTTGGTTATGAGAATGTGGTGGAAGTGCTGGAAAATCAGGAGACGATTCTGGACTATGTTTCCCAGTCTGCACAGCTTCTGGATATTGGAATGATCAGACTTGCATCTATTGTGAACAAGCAGTCACGGCAGCTGACACAAAGGGAAAAGAATGGTATTCTCAGCCATCCCTGTGAAGGGGCTAAATTCGTCGAGGAGATTCCGGCTCTTCGCAAATATCGGGATGCTGTTCTGGGACATCACAAATCCTGGGATGGGAAAATAGGATATCCGGCAGATTTTGACAATACCAGGTCAAATGTGCGTTTCCTTATTGAAATACTGCATATCAGCGATTGTCTGGATGCAGCCACTGACTTTTTGGGACGAAGCTATAAGAATGCCAAGAAGCTGGAACAGGTAGCGGAGGAGTTTTCCTGGGGAAAGGGTTCTGTTTATTGTCCGGAGCTGGTGGAGCTTCTGGAAGAGGATGAAAGAGAGATGGTAAAGGGTCTGATCATCAACAAATTCCGCGGCGACAAGACCATCCTTGATCCGGGAGTGCAGATGCTAGAGGAGAGAAGCCATATCCCTGTAGTGGGAGTGGCTCCGTATCTGGATATTCAGGTGGAGGATGAGGACAGCCTCACAGAAAGATTTGACAGAAAACAGGAAGTGGATCTTATTGATATTGCGGTGATCCGGGTGCCAAGGATCTCCAATTTCACAGATTTTAATCCACTGGAAAGTATCCCGGGAGTTTCCCTGAGATATGTACAGCATGTCAGTGAACTGAAAAATCCGGATATGATCATCCTTCCAGGAACAAAAAATACAATGGAAGATCTGCTGTGGATGCGGGCTAATGGTCTGGAAGCTGCAGTTTTGAAGGAAGCTGCAAAGGGTAAGATCATCTTTGGAATCTGTGGCGGTTATCAGATGCTGGGTGAGACCTTAAGTGACCCTCATCATGTGGAAGCCGGAGGAACCATCAAGGGAATGGGACTGCTTCCTATGGATACTGTTTTTGCGGAAAAGAAAACCAGAACCAGAGTTTCCGGCAGATTCCTGGAACTCGAGGGAGAGCTTCAGGCACTGTCCGGTGCAGAACTGGAGGGTTACGAGATCCATATGGGAGAAACTGTGTTAAAAGGCGAGGCCGGACACAGTGTATCCATTGAAGATCAGGTGTCAGGAGAGTGTAAGGAAGACGGTGCATACCGTAAAAATGTCTGTGGAACCTATGTCCATGGAGTTTTTGACAGGGAAGATGTGGCAGAGGCTGTTGTACGTGTTCTGGGTGAAAAAAAGGGAATTGATGTATCTCAGATGACAGGAATCGATTTTGCAGCATTTAAAGAAACCCAGTATGATATCCTGGCAGCAGAACTGAGGAAGCATCTGGATATGAAGAAAATCTATGAAATTCTGGAGCAGGGAATCTGATCCGGAACTGTATGGTGAGCCATACTAGATAAGCCAATGAGTGATAGATGTAACTATTGTATACGGGAATTTATGGAATTTGGGAGATAAGGAATGAAAGTAGAACTGGAAAATGTAAAACCAATGGATATAGAGAAACGCAGCTTTGAGATCATCACAGAGGAACTTGGAGATAAAAAGCTGGTTCCCGGAACAGAGCTGATCGTAAAGAGATGTATTCACACAAGCGCAGACTTTGATTATGCAGAGAATCTCTGTTTCTCTGAGAATGCAGTTGAGAAAGCAATTGCTGCTATCAAAGACGGTGCCTGCATTGTGACAGATACACACATGGCAGAGTCCGGGATCAACAAGAGAGTCCTTTCCCGTTACGGCGGAGAAGTATTCTGCTTTATCTCTGACGAGGACGTAGCTGCCACAGCCAAAGCCAACGGAACCACAAGAGCTACAGCCAGCATGGATAAGGCTGCTGCCATGGGAAAGAAGCTGATCTTTGCCATCGGAAATGCCCCCACTGCGCTGGTACGTCTCTATGAACTGATTGAGGATGGCAAGCTGGATCCTGAGCTGATCATCGGTGTGCCGGTAGGCTTTGTAAATGTGGTCCAGTCCAAGGAACTGATCATGCAGGCAGACGTACCTTATATTGTAGCCAGAGGAAGAAAGGGCGGAAGCAATGTTGCCGCATGTATCTGTAATGCATTGCTTTATATGATTGATAATAACAGAGGGTATTGAGATACCAGAAAACAAAAGAAGAAGGTAAACTCCGTATTATTGTTAAGTAAGAAATGAATTGTGAAATTGTGCAGCAACTTGTTGCACAATTCAAAAATCGAAAGTGAGGAAACAAAGCCGTTTGAACGGCTTTGGATTTCCTCTATGGAAGATGCGACAATCAAGGAAGGCTTTGAAAATCTTAGCTGGAAAAGCTGAGTTAAATAATATTTTTTAACAGTTCACATGCCGGGACGAAATCTGCCACAGGCATGGAGGAGCAGGAGAGGATCAGGGTAATCTTACCGGGAGCCTCTCTCAGAAGCTGCAGGCGCAGACCATTGGTCTGTGCCTTTTTTTGAAGCTCCTGCCAGGTAAGAGTTGTGGACAGAGTCAGGGCCAGGCTGGTACCTGCGGCTCCGGTCTGGATCTGGGAATCTTTTCCAAATACTTCCCGCACAGCACTGCGGAGTGCTTTCAGCTTTACAGAATACAGACGTTTCAGCTTACGGGTCTGTGCTGCCAGGTGACCATCCCGGATAAACTGGCACAGAGCAATCTGCTCTGCCTTTGATGCCGTCTGATTATATTGGTCTGCTTTTTTTCTGTACAGTGCAGACAGCTCCGGAGGCAGGACCATAAAACTGATACGGATGGAGGGCAGCAGAAGTCTGGAAAAGGTTCCCAGATACACCACATTCTGACCGCCTGCCAAACCAAAAAGAGAAGGGGTCGGCTTCTGCAGATACACAAATTCATTTTCAAAATCATCCTCAATGACCAGACTGCCATGTGCAGCAGAGTAATTCACCAGCTCCAGGCGTCTGGAAACAGGCATAATATCACCCCATTTTGTCATATGTGCAGGAGAAACATAAATAATATCACAGTCCTTATTCCTGTAATCTACCTGAAATCCATAGTCATGAAACACAGTGCTTCCCTGTACAAAGGAAGGATTGGGAAAAGAAACAGTCTGGCGTTGCTCAAGGAGCGGGCAGAGGATGTGCAAAAGACTCTGAATACCTGCACCGATCACAATATCCTCCCCACTGCACAGCACGTTTCTGCGTTCTCTCACATAATCAGCAAGTGTATCTCTCAGATCTGCCTCACCCTGAGGCTCTCCGTAAGACAGTAATCGTTCATCCTGACGAAGAGCACTTTTGATATAACGTCTCCACAGGTCAAAACGGAAACTCTCCCGATCTACTCCTGAAGAAGCAAAATCAAACCTGCAGGGTGTCTGAGTCTGTTTCTCAGCTTTTTTGACAGATGTATGTTGTCTGTCAGCAATGTCTGTCACATAATATCCGCTCTGGGCTTTGGAAATAATATATCCCTCCGCTGCCAGCTGCAGATAGGCATTTTCAATGGTAGTGCGGCTCAGCTTCAGTTCCTGTGAACATTTTCGAAGGGAGGGCATCCTGCTTCCGGGCGGGAGCTTTTTTTCCATGATCAGCTCCCTGTAATAGTGGAATACCTCCAGATACAGGTGCTCCTTTTTTTTATTCTTATCTAAAATTAATTCCATATGTAAAACTCCGATCCTTCAAACATGCTGATGGTATTCTTGAATTGCTATAGGGTTAAAAATAAACTGACCCTTAAAAAAACATTAAATCTGGCTATATTCATATATCCACTGTGATGCTATATTAATACAAAGCATAAAAGAAAGCAAGAGGAATAAAAAATTGAAAAAAATTGCAGTAATTCATGATCTGTCCGGTCTGGGGAAATGCTCTCTTACAGCAGCGATTCCTGTAATTTCTGCCATGGGAGTCCAGGCTTGTCCGCTGCCTACCGCAATATTGAGTAATCAGACAGGATACGGATCTTATTTCTGGGATGATTATACAGACCGGATGGAGCTGATCATGGATGAGTGGAAAAAAACGGGATTTACACCGGATGGTGTTTATACAGGATTTCTGGGAGATGCCAGACAGGTGGATCTGATCCTGAAATTTGTAGATATGTTCTGCACAGAGGGAACACATATCCTGGTTGATCCGGTTATGGGAGACAGAGGGGAAACATACAAAACCTATTCAGAGACTCTCTGTGAAAAAATGCGGGCTCTGGTCAGAGAAGCTACAGTGATTACGCCGAACCTGACAGAGGCACTTCTTCTTTTATATGGAGAAGAGGGGATGAAAGAAAGAATGAAAGCACTTTCTGATATGGAAGAAACACAGTTGCTTAAGAAAATAGAAACATCCGGCAGAGAACTGACTCAGCGTTTTGGGCTGGAAGCAATTGTGATCACAGGAGTAGAGGTATCCGGCAGTGACGGCAGAGCACGAATGGGAAATCTGGTTCTGGAAAAAGAAAAAGCAGACTGGTGTTTTTCTGTAAAAGAGGGCGGCAGTTATTCCGGAACAGGAGATCTTCTGGCATCTGTTCTGAGTGCGGGAATGGTGAGAGGGATTCCCATGAAAGCATGTGTGGAGAAGGCTGTTGAATTTCTGGGTGGAGCTATTCACGATGCAGTGGAAGAAGGAACTGACAGAAATGATGGAGTCTGCTTTGAAAAATATCTGGGGATACTGACACAGATATAAGACAGGAAATCATAGATACCAAATGCCGGACAGTTAAGTAAAATATATAACAGGAGGGATCATATTATGTCTGAATTAACAGCAAAAGAAAACATCAAAACAGCCGATACAGTGAAAAGGATCACAGCCACAGCGGTAATGGCAGCACTGACTACTTTAATGACAGCTTATATCTTCCACATTCCGGTAGGAGTGAACGGAGGATATGTACATCTGGGTGACACTATGATCTATCTGGCAGCAGCGTTTCTGCCACTGCCTTACGCATGTGCGGCAGGAGCGATCGGAGGTGGCCTGGCAGATCTTCTGACAGCACCTGTATGGGCGCCTGCAACCATAATTATCAAAATGCTGATCTGTCTTCCATTTTCTTCTAAGGGAACAAAGCTGGTCACAAAGAGAAATGTAGTTGCATTATTCCTTGCATTCGCCATCTCAGCAACAGGATACTATATTGCAGAAGGAATTATGTTTGGATTTACAGCATCCTTCTTTACTTCTGTCAGCGGAAGTATTGTACAGTCAGGTGGAAGTGCTATTATGTTTGTGATCATCGGTACTGCACTTGATAAAATCGGATTTAAGACGAATATTGCGAAATAATACGAAAAATAAAATAACTGAGTTTAAAATGAGGAAAATATAAAATGACAACAGATATCATATACAGATATAAAAACCAGGTATATTTTAACATCACCAATAAATGTCCATGCAGATGCACTTTCTGCATCCGAAATACAGAGGATGCCATCGGTGAGGCATCCAATCTCTGGTTTGAACATGAACCTGCATTGGAAGAGATTTACAAAGCCATTGATGAGTTTGATTTTTCAGACTGTAATGAAGTGGTTTTCTGCGGATACGGAGAACCGACCATGGCTCTTGAGAACCTTATAGCAGTAAGCAAATATATCAGGGAAAGATACCCATTCCGGATCAGGCTGAATACCAACGGATTATCTGATCTGATCCACAAACGTTCTACTGCAGAAGAAATCTGTCAGGCTGTAGACAGTATATCCATCAGCCTGAATATGCCGGATGCAGCTTCCTACAATGAAGTAGTCCGTCCTGCATACGGCGAGAAATCCTTTGATGCTATGCTGAAATTTGCAAGAGACTGTAAGCAGTATCTTGATGATGTACGCTTCACAGTTGTAGATGTGATTGGCGAGGAAAAAGTAGAGCAGAGTAAAATCCTGGCTGCTCAGAATGGGATTCCGTTAAGAGTAAGAAAATATTCACCGTGATACAGAATAGAAAATTTCTGTTTTTGCTTTTAAATTTGCCTGAAAACTACAGCAGTCATGCACCTTACCGTGCGTGGCTGCTTATTTTTTATGTTATAGGAAATTACTCCGTAATGTTTCTATAAACATAAAAAGCCTTCCGGGCAGGATGAAGTCCCCTTCTTCGAAAATTGCAAAAAGTAATAGGTAATAAGTAATAAGCAATAAGAGAGTACACTTGACATATGATATTCTTTATACTACATTATATTTAACAATTAGGTTAAATGTTAAATGAAAGGCTGTGATGAACTATTGGGATTACAGGATACATTGAAAGCACTGGCAGATCCAATACGACGTGAGATTCTAAATTTGTTAAAGGGCGGACGGCTTTCAGCAGGAGAGATATGTGAACATTTTTCAGTGACGGGGGCGTCTATATCCAGACATCTGGCAATATTAAAGGATGCTGATCTGATCAGGAGCAAAAGGGAAGGAAAATTTATTTATTACGAACTAAATACTTCTGTATTGGAGGATGTTATGTTGTGGATCACAGACTTAAAGGGGGTATCGGATTATGAAGGAAATGATTAAAAAATATAAAGGTACATTGATCTGTTCTGTACTGGTAATGCTTGCAGGAATTTTGGTGGGTTTTACGATGGCGCAGAGCATATGGATAAACGTGTTTTTTGTAGTGACAGATTGTATACTGGTGACAATCATCTTTTATGACAACAGGAACAGACAGCAGAGCAGCAAGGTTATAGGGATGGTCATATGGATGATACCTGTTACCGCGTTAATCTATAATGGTATGGCAAGACTGATCAGTATGGATGCGGATAGTGAGAATCTGTTTATGGCAGTAATTTACTTTGGAACAGGATTACTGTTTATGATCATAGGAAATTATTTGCCAAAGGTGAAACAGAATAACACCATAGGAATCAGGGTTGTATGGACATTGCAGGATGAAGAAAACTGGAGTGCAACTCATAGATTCAGTGGAAAATTATGGGTGGCATCAGGTGTCTTATGTATGCTTTGCGGCCTTTTTGGAGAAAGCATTGCTGCTTTGGTTTTGTATATTGTGAGCATTATGGCTGCTGCAATTGTCAGCATTCTTTATTCTTATCTTTTTTATAAGAAAAAAATGGCAGCCGGAGAAAAATTAAAAATCCAGTATAACAAGAAGACAATCGTGATATATGTAATCGTATCAGTTTTTGTCATAATATTTACTATATGGACTTTGTTCTGGGGTGGTATTGATATCAGTTTCCATGATAATGATTTTACTGTTGAGGCACAGGGATGGAGTGATTATACAGTGGATTATGAGCAGATTGACAGTATCTCATACAAAGAAAATTTATTTCAAAATGGGAATGATCGCAGAACAAATGGTATGGGAAACCTGAAGTATGGTATGGGAAATTTCAGAAATGATATTTATGGAGATTATATCCGCTACACCCATGCATCCTGCCACTCATATGTAGTTATGGATATAGGCGGAAAAATATTGGTGGTAAATGGCGCAGATGAATCAGAAACAAAGAGAATTTATGATACGCTCGTAGAGAAATGTCAGATGAATTAGTGTGTGTTTAATTATAAAAAAGACCTTTTTGTATGTATGGCTGGTGCTGTAAGAGTACAGTTACGATGCGTGACAGGGCTGCGCGGTCGCGGGAGCGTCCAGCTCTGTCATGGCGCGGCGCACTGCAAGCTGCTCCAGCGTCCTGCCAAGGTCCTTTTCGCCGGAAAACACGCTTGTCACGCGATAGAGGGTCTTGCCGATCCTGACCTCCTTATAAGAGGCGACCGGCTCTTTGGATGTTTTTGTTCGGTGTTGCGGTCGAATCCAAACGGAGAGCGGCGGGGAGCGGCAGCCCGCAACAGCGACACCTCCCGTACTCTTTTGTCATAGACTGATTTCCTTTCTGCTCAAATCGGATAGAAATGGCGAAAGGCGGTTGTTCAAAAGAGCAACCGCCTTTCCTGACGAATGAAACCGAAAAGGGGCGCGGGGCTATTTGCCCGCACCCCTAAAGGTGAGCCTGCTTACTTTTCGATGATTTGCAGCGCTTCTTCCTCACGCCGCCTGATCTGCCATGTGGTCAGCGCAAGGCATCCGGCAAGAGATGTACAGAGGGAGATCCCCCACAAGCCTCACACGCTGCTGTCGCCGGTCTTTGGGATTTGCAGCCGCTTCGGGTCGATCCAGCCCATCAGACCGCCGGGAGCCTTGCCCTGCACCAGCTCATACTTCTCAATGAAGCGGTGGAGCATGGCGGCGATCTCAGCGCGGGTCGCCGTGCCCTGCGGGTCAAGCAGATTGCCGGATTTTCCCTTCACAAGGCCGCTGCCGACCGCCCATTGCATCGCCGTCTTTGCGTAATCCGTGATCTTGTCCGCGTCCTTGAACTTGTCCAGATCTCCCTTGACGGTCAGATCGTAGCCCTTGTAGTCTGCGTAGCGGTAGAAGATGGCTGCAAGCTGTTCACGGGTGATGGGATCGTCCGGGCCAAACTTGTCTTTGCTGTAGCCCGCGAAAATGCCGTTCTCCGCCGTCCATGTGATCGCGTCAGCGTACCACTTTCCGGCCTCCACATCGGTAAAGCTGTTTTTGCCCTTCGGTACGGGGCTGCCCTCCATGCGCCAGAGAATGGTCGCCATCATGCCGCGCATCGCCGTCCCATGCGGACTGAACAGGGTCTTGCTCGTACCGAGCATCAATCCGTTTTCGTAGACGAACATCACATCGCCGTAGAACCAGTCCTTTTCAGAAATATCGGTAAAGGGATTCACGCCTGTGCCCGGATTTTCGTCCACGCGCCAGCCTGCATACACGGTCATATCCTTCGTCAGACAAACACCGGAAACCTTGTTCGTCAGGCTGCGTTCGCTGTACCAGCCGATAAAGGCATGTCCACGCCAGGTCGGGACGTACTTTGTCAGGTCAATGTAGGTATTGTACGTTCCCTGCACGCTGGGAATATCACTGCCGCCGCCTGTTTCAAAGCGCAGCGTGTAGTAGGTGACGGGTGGATTGTAGTCACCGCCACCGCCGCCGGTGTAGGTCCAGTGGGCGTAGACGGTGGCATTTGCATGGAATACGGTATCCGTCGTGATCTTTGTTCCGCCGCTCTTTTCGGTGTACCAGCCGTAGAAGCTGTAACTGCCGCTTCGGGAGGCGCTGGGCAGAGCGGTCAGCTTCCGATCGGTGGTGGTCATGCTGCCGACAGAGGGCGTACCACCGTTGCCGTCAAAGGTGACGATGAACTCGGTGGGCGCAGGAGGTGCGTCCTTCTCGAAGATGGCCTTGACATCAACATTGCCGTCCGGCATGGTGAACTTGTTGTTGGTGATTACAAGTCCTGCTGGAGATTCGACCTGCCACCCCTTGAAGTGGTAGCCGATTTGGGGTGTAGCGGTCAGGGTGATCTCCGTGCCGGCCGCAGCCTTTGCATGAGAGGCGGAAGCCGTGCCGTTTCCGTCATTACTGACGGTGACGGTGTAGGTGGTGGGGGTAATAACGCTGTTTTCCCACAGCGCCTTGATTTCGGTATCCACGAGCACGGTGTAGGAATCTCCCACCTTGTACTCCGTGCCGCCGATCTCCCAAGCCTTGAACTCCTGATCGGCGGGAGCAGTGAAGCCGCAGGCGGGCAGGATGTAAATTGTCCCTGCATTGACGGTCACGGAATCCATGCTGCCGCTGCCGCCGCTTGCGTTGAAGGTGATCGTACAATCCGCAAGCGGCGTACCCTCACCCACTGTGACCTCCGCATCGGGGCTGGCAAAGTGGTTGTGATCCTCCGCATAGCGGACGAAATAATTGCCGGCAGGCAGGTTTTCAATCTCGATACCGGTGCAGGTGGTGTAGATAGTCTCGCTCTCCGCACGGTATTCCATCGTTGCATCCACGCCGGTGATCTTGACGTCGCTGCCGCCCTCGGTAGTGGGCGCGACACCGATCAAGCCGTTAGGCGCTTCCTGCGTGGCTTTGCCGATGCTCCACGCTGCGGTCACGGCCCCAGTGCTGCCGTCCGCCCATCTGCCGGTCTTGGATGTGACGCGAACGGTGTAATCGCCTGCGTCTGTGGCGGTGTTGCCTGCGATGTCCATTGTGGCGGGATTATAACCGCTCACGGTTGCGGTATGCTCGGAGCCATTGTAGGTGTAGGCTCCGGTGACGCTGATGCTGGGCTTGCCGGGATCGGTGGGTGCAGGCGGCGCGTCCTTTTCGAAGACAGCATTGACCTCCACATTGCTGTCCGGCATGAGGAACTTATTGTTCTCGATGGCCACGCCGCCGCTGATGACTTGCCACTCCTTGAAGTGGTAGCCCTTTTTGGGCATGGCGGTCAGGGTAATCTCCGTACCAGCCACGGCCAATAAGGGAGATGCGAAAGCTATTCCGTTGCCGTCTGTTTTCACGGTGACGGTATGCTTGGTGGGTGCAAAAGGTGAATCCTCCTCGAAGATAGCTTTGATCGCCACATTGCTGTCCGGCATGGTGAACTTGTTGTTGGTGATTACAAGTCCTGCCAGAGATTCGACCTGCCACTCCTTGAAGTGATAGCCGGTGTTTGGCGTGGCAGTCAGGGTGATTTCTGTTCCGGCTGTCGCCGAGGTGGAGCTTGCAGAAGCCGTTCCGCCGCCCGCTGTGGTGACGGTGATGGTGTGCTCGGCGGCGGGGGCGTTGGTTATCGTAATAGACAGTTCCTTCTTATCGTTGCCCACGCTGTTGAGAGCTCGAACGGTAAATTGGGCGGTCTGTTCCGCAGTGGGCGTGCCGTTGATCTCGCCGGTGGTTTGTTTCAGCGTCAAGCCATCGGGTAGCTCGCCACTGAAAAGCTCCCACAGAATGAAGCCTCCCCCGGTTGCCTGAAGCTGATGGTGGTACGGCGAGCCGACCGTGCCGCCGGGCAGCGTCGTGGTAGTAATCGCCGGCGCATCCTCCGGACCTAGGAGCTTCACCCGGATCGCGGCTGTTACTGCAGGCTCCGGCTGCTGATACTTGTGCTCGTCGTTAGCGTCGAATACCAGCGTACCGGGGATGGTCTGCCAAGCCGTGGACTGCGCGTCATAGGACGATTCCTCCCACGAAACCTCCATGCCAACCCTGAGCCCGTCGATAGCCTCGACGACCACAATTTCTGGCAGGTTAAGCCCTGCAAAGGTCGTGCCGAGTTTTTTCTCCGTAATGGGATCCGGCTCCTCGCAACGCTTGAAGGTATTTTTGATGACGTTGACCTTGATCGTGGTCTCCGCCGTCCTGTAGCCGTGCTGGTCAGTCGGCGTGAATACCACCGTCACAACGTTCTCGCCCAGCTCGTCAAACCATCTGGGCGTACCCTCCTTGAAGGAGAACGTGCCGGGGACGACGGTATCCGTTCCCTTGACCTTTGCCATGCCGTCCACAAGATCGGCGGTTTCCCCGCCTGTGGCTCCCATCTGGAAGCTCCTGTCGACGAACATGGTATTGTCGGGCTGCGCAAAATCGCCGTTCCTCCACCGGAATACGGGCGGCTGCGTTATCTCCGTCTCGGCCGGGTCTGCCTGCAGCGTGACCTTGATTACTCCTCTGAGGTCGGCGCCCTCGGGTACGATGTAATACTTCTCAAATTCGGCGCGGTTGACCTCGCCGTAGATGGTCTGCTCCTCATAAGAATTGGGGTCGTAGTTTGAATCGTCCCACTTGATGATGCCGGGCACATTGCCGTTCAGCCCGCTTCCCTCGTGGTTTGGTTCATCGGCCTCCGCGAAGAAATAGAACGCGTTCGGCAGACCGAGATCCTCAAAGGCTGTTCCAATCTTTTTATTGTCAATATACGATGTATTGGCTTGCCTGAATTTGCGGGGAATGACGTCCACGTTGACGGTACATTCCGCCGTGGTGTACTTCTGCAGGTCATCGGGTGTGAAGGTGACCTTGAGCGCTAGCGGTCCCACCTGAACAAGCCCGCCATCTCTCCGCCAGTAGCCGTATAATTCCTGCTCCTCGTTCAGAGTGAACACGCCGGGAACCGTTTCGCCATCTGCCGTGGCTTTTCCGCCGGAAAGATACTCGTCGGAAAAGGCGAGCTGGCAAAAATCGCCGCTGTATATCTGCCTGGAGTAGGTGGGCGGATCCAGCGTTGGCACAATGGGCTCGTCGCCAATGAGCGTGATTCTGGCAATGGCCTTGACCGTGCTTGTCGGCTCCAGCTCATCCTCGTAGAAGCTCCCTTCAACATCCAGCTGGCCGGTAATGATTTGCTCGCCATATTTGTTCGGGTCATAGGAGGAGCCGTCCCATGTCACGGGGATGGAATAGAAGATATCGCCGGTGTTGGTTTTTACATCGACGTCGAAAGGAAGCCACAGATCCTCAAACGTCGTACCCAACGGCATGTTGTTGATGACTTTCTCTATGACACTTGTGATCGTGTACTTAAGCCCCGTCACGGTGACGATACATTCCGCCGTGGCGTATGTCTCCGTATCGTCGGGGGTAAAGAGGATTTCCATGCGGTTTTCGCCCGGGTCTACTACGCCGCCCCAATTGTGCTTGAAGCGGAACGAGCCGGGAACAACGATGTCCGTCCCCTCGACCTTTGCTTCGCCGCCTTTGAGATCTCCATCAAGGTACTGATCGCCGACATACCCCTCAGAGGGCAGCGTGGGCGGGGTGGTGATGACCGTTTTGGTGAGCTGCAAAAGTTCTCCGTAGGCCGTATGACAGGTTTCGCAAATGGCCTTCTCCGTGCTGGTGGCCTTGCCGCCGGAGCAGTTGCCTGTTTCGGTATGGCTGCTGTCCGTGATGCAGGTGCGTGTGTGCGTTCCGTTGCCGTTGGAGGTCCATTCGCCCCAGCTATGATTGTGCACCTCCCATATGGCATAGATGGTTGTGCTCATATCATACCCATGTACTACCAGGCAACTGGTATAACCGCCGTTTCCGCCATATATCGGCTTACCAGTCCGAGAATTCGCCCAACCCATGAAGGTATATCCGTCACGGGTTGGAATTATTTCTGATATGGGAACCCATACATGAAATTCCGAACTGTCCACGCTCTGACTTGGCGGCGCGCCGCTGCCGCCGTTGGCATCGTAATGCAGCGTATAGGTGTATTGGGTGGCAGCGGGACGGGCTGCCCCGAGCAGAGGCATTGGCGTTTTTCCGTCCTTGGAATCGCAAATCTCACATAAATAGGTGCAGGGCTTCCCCATGGAAGCCGGTGCATAGCCGCAATCCTTGTCATGCGCGTGCTTGCAGTCTGATGTTTGAAGGATACAGCCGCTTTCCTCGGTGCACGCGTGAACGCATTCCGTCGGTGCTGCGTTCTCTGCCTCCGATAAGCCGTCGGCATTCTCCGACACGCTTTCCGCCGTGTAGCATTCCGCCGTATGCGCATGGACGCACCGGGTTATTAGACTATGACATTCCTCCGTGTGTTCATGGGAACAGGGAATTTCCGCTGTCCCTTCGGTATAGCCGCAGGCCTCGTCATGCTCCGGGTGGTGTTCGCACAGACCGCCCGGGTTCGATGCACGTGCGCCGGTCTCTACCTCCGCCGCAAACGCGGTCGCCGGCAGCAGCGTCAGCACCATGCAGCAGACGAGCAGTATGCTGAGTATTCGTTTCTTCATTGGCTTTTCTCCTCCTGTTCGTATCGGGCGGGCTTGTTTGTCCCGCCTTTTTTCTGATTTTTCCTGTTTCTGAGCCGAATGCACAGCGCGGTGATCGCCGCCGCCCCGGCAAGTGCCGTGAATAACATCAGGCAGAAAGCGGAGAGGCTTATTGCCTCGCGCCGCTGCCTCCGGCGGGTGTTTTCCCGCACCCGCTGCTTGACGAGTGCGACCCGTCTTGCAGGTATCGTACATATCGTTTGCCCCCCTTTCCGGTTTGTCTGGAATTGTGATAAAAACCCTTTCACTTATATAGGTACAAAAAATCGAAAAAACTCTCACCCAAAACGAAAAATTTTTCAAAAAATTTGAGAGCCGCCAAAAAGCAGCTCTCAGGGAGTAGATATTCGGTTATTTCCTCTGCGATAAGCGGAAAGCAGACAACCTTTCCACCGCCACCGGCAGGGCATAGGCGATATATTGCGCCGCGCCGCCATAGGCGATGAGCAGATTATAGATGGCGTGGAGGGTGATGGCCGCGCCCAGCAGACCTTTGACCTTGTGCAGAAAATCCGTGGGAATGTCAGACGCTACCCG
>OLOB01001523.1_pt1 | contig 15091 bp, 4 predicted proteins | sample 1671911 | NCBI WGS metagenome assembly OLOB01 (sample SAMEA3136625, study PRJEB25190) | human gut metagenome | biome: human gut; feature: human-associated habitat; material: faeces | place: Austria | collected 2013
TTTTGCAGGGCAAGCTGGATTTTATGTTCATTCTCAATGTCAGAGTAGGAAGTCGCCTCGTCGAAAATGACGATAGGAGCATCTTTCAAAATTGCTCTTGCAATCGAAATCCGCTGCTGCTGGCCGCCAGAGAGTTTTACACCCTCGTCGCCAATCCGCGTCTGATAGCCTTTCGGCAGGCCCATAATGAAATCGTCAATCTGTGCTGACCTTGCTGCTTGCCGTACTTCTTCTTCGCTGGCATTGGTTCCCATACGGATATTTTCCAGTAATGTATCTTCCAGAAGAAAAACATCCTGAAAGACGAAAGCCGTCAAATCCATCAGATTTTCCGTTTTTAGGTCAGTAATTGGTACTCCACCTACTTTGATGGTTCCGCCTGTGGTGTCCCAATAGCGCCCAAGAAGCTGAACCGCCGTTGTCTTTCCAGCCCCGGACGGGCCGACAAAGGCGTTGACCGTTCCCGGCTCCAAGTGCAGGTTTACAGAAGTGAGCGCGTCTTTTCCTCCGCTGGTATAATTGAAAGTTACATCCTCAAAATCAATTCCATAGCAGCCGTCTTTTTTCAGGGTCTTGCTTCCGCTTTTCATTTCGTCCATATCCATAATCTTTTTGATATTGTCCAAACCACTGCCAAGCTCCATCGACTGCATAACAATCGTAACCAGATTTAGGAACGAAGTGAAAAAGCACATGGTAAGCAAAATAAACAACAGGTAAGAAGCTACTGACAGAGAGCCTTTTGAGTATAGCCAGCCGCCAAAGGGCAGCGTAAAGAGGATGGCGGAATCTAATACTACAAGGGCAATCGACAGAGGATTGCAGGAGGACACGCACATCTTTTTCCAACAGGTCGTATAAAGGTGAAGCGCGTTCCGATACTGCTCGAATTTTTCCGCTGTCAAGTGGTACATTTTGATGACTGGCATGGCCGTGATAAATTCATTGGCAGAAGCATTGAGTTTTTCCGTATCTTCTGCAAGTTCCGCCGACATATCCGGGTAATTCTTAACCATCATCATCGGAACAGCAATTCCCAAAATCATAGGAATCAGCATAACAAGAGCCATAACCCAGTGCAGCCGCAGCATGAAAATAAACATCATAAGCGGAACGACAATCGCCTGTGCCAGTTCCAATGTACTGTGCGCTAAAAATTGTTCTACTCTGTCCACATCGTCAAAAAGCGTTGTCTTGATCTGTCCGGGAGAGCGTTCCTGAAAAAAGCCCAGGTTGAATCTGGATATATGTTCCAGCACCTTTACTTTGATTTTGTGCATGGTATTGAACGCCGCCACATGGGAGCAGATACCCGCAAAAGACATGAGGATGGCTTGCCCGATGGCTGCCGCAATTCCAATGCAGGCCCACATAGCCATAGCGCCAAACGTCACTTCATTTTGGATAATCAGAAGCAATATCTGATACACCACCAGATAAGGAATCAGCGATAAGGCCGAGCAAAGAACAGCCAACAACATTCCCACACCCAGCTTTCCACGTTCCCCTCTCGCAAGGGTAAAAACATAGGATAATCCGGTTCGTTTTTGTTCCATAAGAAACGAACCTCCTTTCTCTTTTTTTGAGGTTAGAAATTACTAACCTTGACGCAATTCATTTTACAGGTTAGAATAAAAAAATCAACAGCTATACTATTTGGGAATTTAATTTTTAAAAGCAACTCAAAGTACTGTATTTTCGGTGCTTTATGGAGTTTTTTAATTTATTTTTTTATAACTTTATATAAATCATCTTCTAAACAATTACCAACCACTACTAATATATCTCCTTCCTTTATTATAGATGCTCCTTTGGGAATAATTATTTCACCTTCTCTTTTTATCATAGCTATAAGTATTTCTTCTGGAATATTAGCATCCATTATACTCTTATTAATAAGTCTACAGCTTCCTTCTATTTTCACTTCCATAACCTTTGTATTTTTCTCTTCTACATAATCATTAAATGTCTTTAATACAGGTCTGTTATTGTCTAAAAGCTCTAAACGCCTTGCTATTATAGGTATCAAAGTTCCTTGAACTCCAACAGACATCAAAGCAATAAAAAATATAATATGATATATATCATTATTTATATTAACCTCATAATTTAAAGCAAATATGGAAAAAACTATAGATGCTGCACCTCTAAGACCTACCCATGATATAAATAGCTTTTCCCTAGTATTAAACTCAAACCTTCTAAGCACTAAAAAAACTGATATTGGCCTTGCTATAAAAATTATAACAAGAGAAATCACCACTGACTTTCCTATTACTTTAGGTAGTTCTATGGGACTTGATAAAAGTCCTAAAATAAAAAATAATATTATTTGCATAATCCAAGATACACCATCTAAAAAGTGTACCAAAGTCTTCTTATGAGGTATCTTACTATTACCAATAATTATTCCACTGATGTAAACACTTAAATATCCATTCCCTCCCATCCATTCACTCAATGAATATGAAATTATAGCTATAGCTATGATAAAAATAATGTAAAAGCTTTCTATTTCAAAATTTGCATGCCTAATTAAATATATAGAAGCTATTGCTATCACAGCTCCTACAATAATTCCAAAAACTATCTGACTTACTATCATTGGTATAAGCTGTATTACTGTACCGTTCCCCATTATAGTAAGAATAATCAAAGTTAACATATAAGCTACTGGATCATTACTACCACTTTCTACTTCCAAAAGCGATGCTAAAGAACCTTCCAAATTTAATTTTTGTGATCTAAGTATAGTAAAAACTGATGCTGCATCGGTGGAACTCACCACTGCACCTATAAGTAAAGATTCTAATAAAGATATTTTAAATATTAAATATACAAACAATCCTGTAATAAAAAAAGTTATGATAGTTCCTAAAGTAGACATTAAAATAGAAGGTACTGCCTTTGGTCTAGCCATACTCCAATTAGTTCCAAAACCACCATAAAACATTATAAAAACTAAAGCTATTGATGCAATTTCTCCAGTTAGTTGAAAGTCACTAAAGTCAATTCCTATTATTCCAAATATCATGCCTAAAAATATAAAAATCAAAAGAAGAGGCACTCCAAACTTGTATAAAACCTTACTAGAAGTAATACATATAAGAAGTATCAAACCACAACATAACATTAGTTGTACCATATGTTCCTCCATTGTTATTGCTATTTATTCATTATATTATCTATTGACTCTTTAATTGCAAAAATTAAATTATTTTTGATAAAGATGAGATTTTCAATACTCTTAAGTACCATAACCTTATTTAAATTTAAAAAAGAAACTCCCTATAATTACTTATTGGAAGCTTCTTTTATTAATTCTAAATATATTTTTCTATTTCATTAACAGTCTTTTCTAGAGACATAAAAATTTCTTTAACTTCTTCTAACTTTTCTGAATTTTTATTAGATATTGAAGCAGTATACTCTGAATTATCCATAGTTTCTTTTGATAATATAGAAACATTTGAAATACTATCACATACTTTTTCACTATTATTTAATACCAATCTCATCATATTGGTTACTACATTTATTTCACCTTTAACAGTATTCATATTATCTTGAATTTTGTTAAATGCATCATTTGTGTCATAAACCAACTCTTGTTGTTTTATACTTTCTTTTAATAAATTTTCAACTTGCATAACTGATACCTGAGTTTCATTCTTTAATTCTGCTAAGATACGCTCTATATTTTCTGCATTAGTCTTACTTTCTTCTGCTAATTTCTTAATTTCTGTTGCTACAACTGAAAACCCTTTTCCTACTTCTCCTACTCTAGCAGCTTCTATTGATGCATTTAAAGATAAAAGATTGGTTTGCTCTGCTATACTAGATATAATTTCTGTTATATTTGCTATATTAGAAAATTTATTTTCTAAATTTTTCATAGATTCATTTACTAAATTGTTTTTCTCATTAACAAATTTACTTGTTTCTAGTAATGTTTTAACCTTTTGTATTCCTGTATTAATAGCATTATCTGCATCCGTTGAATAATCTTCTACATTTTCACTTGCTTTAGTTGCATCTTCAATTTTATTTTTAATATCTTCTATTAAAGAACTTTCCTCTTCTATTTCCAATACAGTTTTTGATGAACTTGATTTTATTTCTAAAAATGATTTATTTAATTCTACATTGCTATTATTAAAATCATTCATAATTTCATTTAGTGATATAAAATTTTCTGATAATATTTCAACTATTTTTTTCATATCATCTATTAATTGTTGTTGTTGTAAATTTTTATTACTTATTTCCTCTAATGTTTTTGCTGTAATTTCCTCAGAAGTTTTTAAACTGCTTGTTACAAATAAACTTACAGGTATAAACCCAATAACACTTGCAATTACTATAATAGACTCACTGGTATTTCCTTGCGAAATTAACATATATACATATATTGCTATTGTAATAGAACACCATGTACACATAAATCTTATTAATTTTACATTTTTACATAAAATTATAGATATTATATAAACAAATGCAATTACATATGTTACTACAGTTTTGGTTGTTAATAATGTTATTGAGTATATAATACAATATATAATTGAATATATCCACGGAATAGTTTTACTCAATTTATTTCTCTTATATTCTATAATAACTACTAAATTTGTTATTATTATACTCCCAGTAATTAATAATAAAAATTCTTTACTTCTATCTCCAACTGCATACTGGCTTAATGAACCACCAATATATAAAGCACCTAAAAATAAAAATATCCCTATAATAATTCTATTAATTTTTTTATTCATAGAATTATTTCCTCCTTTATACTATATTAATAATTAAAATCTCTTCTAAAATATTTATCGAAAACTATCTTTTTTTCTTTATTATAAATTACAAAAAGATAGTTTTGCTAATTTATATAATCAGCAAAACTATCTTTACTTAATCAATTTATAAATGATTTTATTTATTTTTTCCTCTTCTTTTTGAATGTTAATAATCCACCTAAAGTTAAAATAGTAGATCCAAGTCCTATTATTCCAAGAGAATTAACTCCTCCTGTTTTAGGTATTGATTTATCATCTTCCTTATTATTTTTTTCTGAAGATTCTACACTAACTGGTATTTCTTTTTTATCTGATGTATCAGGCTTCTCTTCTGGAGTTCCTGGCTTCTCTTCTGGAGTTTCAGGTTTTACTTCAGGTTTTACTTCAGGTTTTACTTCAGGTTTTACTTCAGGTTTTACTTCTGGAACTTCAGGTTCATTTGTAGATTTATATAAATCTTTTAATACAGTTACTACTTCTACATTATTCTTTGGAACCTTTATTTCTATATAATTTTCATCTGATGTTTTATTAAATAAAGCTCTTATAAATGATATTTTCTTTTGTAATTTTATTTTGAAGATAATATTTTCACCATCTTCTTTTGGTTCATCTACAAATTTAAAATTATAACCTTCTTTAATGTTTTCAATTAATTTATTTATATTTTCTACACTAGAAGTTTCTAATACATTTATTTCTTTTGGAGACTCTAAAGTACCTTCCCCATTACCTAACTCTATATTATCAGCTATCATTTTAGCTTTAACAGTTACTGTTATAACTAAATTAGATTTATTTCCACTATTATCTACAGCTTCATAAGTTATAGTATACTTTCCTGCAATGTTAGTGTCTATTGATTCAACAATTTCATTAGAATCATATTTTCTTATAACCTTTATAACTTCAACTTCACCATCTATATTATCATTTGCCTTTATTTCAGGAATTTCATATTTTTCTCCATTTTCTAGTATTACTTCTGTTTTACCAGAATAATCAAATATTGGAGCTTCTTTATCCTGTGGTTTCTCTGGAGTTCCTGGCTTCTCTTCTGGTACATCCGGTGTTTCAGGCTTTTGATCTGGTTTCTCTGGAGTTTCTGGTATATCTGGTGTTGTATTATTCTGAGCTTCCTTTACAACTACTATTATCTCTAATGTAGCTGTATTTCCAGCACTATCAGAAGCAGTATATACAACTTTATATTTTCCAGATATAGTTGTATTTATACTTTCTACAACTTCATCGTCTTTAGTTATTATCTTTGTTACTGCTACATTACCTTCAACATTATCATATGCTGTTACTTCAGGCTCTACATATTCACTTCCATTTTCTAAAACTATAATTTTATCACCATTATACTCAAATACTGGTGCTTCCTTATCAGCTTCTAATACTTTAACTTTAACAATCAATTCTGATGATTTATTACCACTTGAATCAGTTGCACTATATGTTATTGTGTATAATCCTTCTACATTTGAATCTATATCTTTTACAACTTTACCACTTTCATCTTTTATTACATGTGTTACAGTAACATTTTTATCTAAATTATCCTTTGCCTTTACATCTGGCATTTTAAATTTAGAACCATTTTCAACTATCAATTGTGATGCACCATCATAAATAAGAGTTGGTGCCTTTATATCATTTTTAGTTAACTTATAAATTTCATTTTCAAATTCATCACTATTTGGCACTCTTACTGAAATATAATGTGACTCTTCATCAATATTAGCAGTTCTTAATAATTTAAATAAGCTACTCTTCTCTTTTAAAACTAACTTATATTCAATTTCACTTTCACTTATAGTTTCTTTATCTTGTAGCATAACTTTATATTCGTCTTTTGCAAGATTTAATAGTTCCTTTAATGAATCAATATTTTCTGTTTTATATATTACTGGTGATTCTTCTGTTCCTTCTCCACCAACTACAGTTATATCCTCTGGTAACTCCTTGAAGTCATGTGATACACTAAATGTAAATTCATCAAATGCTCCACTACCATCAACTGCACTTACTGTAACAGTTGCAATACCATATCCTTTTGCTACTAACTTAACACCATTTTCAGTTTTTTCAATTGCAATAACTTCTTCATTAGAACTATTCCACTCTATTTCTTTATTAGTTGCATTATCAGGTGTAACTGTTGCAGTTAATTCAATTTCATCATCACTCTTTATATAATGATTTAAGTTTTCTTTATTGTTTATAGTAACATTTGTTGCTAATATTTCAACATATTCTGTAATAACAATTCCACCTGTACTATTATCAATCTCTTTAGGAACTCTTACTTCTAAATATACTGTTCCAGAATTTCTAAATACAGCTTCCTTTTTAGTCATTTCAAAGCTATATTGAACATAATTTGAAAACTCTTTCTTAGTGCTAGTTATCTTATAATCTTTAGTTGCTTTACTTAATTTTTCATTTAATGAAGTTATTCCATCAGCATCTATAACTTGTACAGCTATTGATTCTTCCTTTGATGAACCTTGTCCACTATTAGGTAATTCTGCTGTACTTCCATTACTAACAACAATCTTTCTTGTAACTGTAGTTACTGCATTATCTGCATCTATTACTTTGATTTCAGCATCATATCTACCTTCTCCATTTATCTCTGGAACTGTAACACTTGTTGTGTAACTTGTTTCATCAGTTATATTAATTCCACCTAAAATCATTTCTTCTGTTACTACTGTTCCACTCTTTATAACAATAGCACTATCATGCCCTGATACTATTGGCGCTCTATTAACTCTTACTGTTCTTTGAAGCTTAGTAGTTTTGTTTCCTGAGTCAGTTACAGAATAATTTAATTTATATTCACCTGGTACTGCAGTATTTACTTTTCCATCTATAGATAATTGTGAAGTTAAATCTTCATCTCTATCATCAGTAACAGTTACTCCTGCTTTTGGATTAAAGCTTTCTCCTATATTAACAACCTTATTATCTGCCCCGTTAATTACTGGTGCCTTATTAACTTTAACAGATACTTCTCTTTGTACTTCAGTAGTCTTTCCATACTTATCAGTTGCAGAATATGTTAATGTATATTTTGTATCTTCTTCTGGATTTAAGTTTAAATCTCCAGTTACATTTACTTGAAGATTTCTTCCTTTAGCATCTGTTGCAGTTACTCCTTGTAATAAATTAAATACTGTTCCACTTTCAATTTCAACTTTTTCAGCTCCTGTAATTGTTGGTTTTGCAAGTTCTGTATTATACTTTACATTTACCATTAATTTAATAGGCTCTGATTTTTCACCCATACTATCAACAGCATAAACTTTAAATGTATGTGTTCCAACTTCTTCCGAAGTAAATTCTGTTATAAGTGGTTGCGTATCTTCTTTACTTTCATCAGTTACATTAGTAATATCTCTTACTTCTAAAGTAACTTCATCATTATCTTCGTCTGTCTTTTGTAATTCTTTTATATCATTAAATACTAGCTTTTCACCATCATATATATCTATTACATCTTTATTTGTTGTAACTTTTGGTGCTGTATTTAAATTTATAGACTTTTCATTATAATTAACTGCTAAATCAGAATATTCTGTATTATCTTTTGCAACATATTTGAATAATTCATTAGTATTAGGAATTATATTATATGTTCTGTTATTAGAATCCTTTGCTTCTATTTCTAATGTAAATAATTCTACTTTATTTCCTGTTTTAGGTAATGCACTATCTGATGTAATAATAACATTTAAAGTATTGTCTGCTTCGTTATATGTATAATCTGTAAATATGCTATTTTTAGATGGCTTTTCACTTTCACTAGTTTTTGCCTCTACTGTTTTTGTAAGTAAATCAGCTATTTTATATGTTCCATCTTCATTAGATTTTATCTTTACATTTCCATCTAGCTTAATACTAAATTGCATAGATTTAGCTATATCTTGAATATTATCTAAAGATACCTTTACTGTATTACTAGTTAACTTTTCAACATCAAGATATACAGCTTCTTCTGAAGCTCTGTAAGTAGCTGCCTTCATTATCTCCGGAGCGGCATATATAACTGCCGCCGTCGAAGATATAGCTAATGCTGAGGCAATTGCAACTTTAACTCTTGTCCTTGCTCTCTTCATAAGTTATTCCCCCATTACTATTATCTATTTTCAAATGCTTTGTTCATTAATTCACCATTTATTTCCATTAATGTTGTATTTTCATTTTTAATTGCTCTTGCATTAGAACTATTAAACTCTATTTCAGGTAATGTGTTTAAATCACTTGGTAATTCATATAAGAACGTATCACTTACTAATCTTTGACCTACTGGTGCTCCATTATTATCTAATTTATTGTATCTGTAAAGTTCAGCTTTAATTGAAGTTCCTTCTATATTATCTACCTGACCTTTATCGCTCTCTACTTTTCCTTGATTATTAGGTTCTATCCAATAAATCCAAGTTCCTTTTGCCACTTCTGAAAGCTCTGAATTTTCTGGTAATGTAGCTAAAAGTATAGTATTTGCTTTTATTGCAAAGTTTTCATCATTTTCATTTAATACTAAAGGTATATTAAATGCAGGATTTCCTCTATACTCACCTGTTACAATTATAGACCCCTTTGGAATAACTTTGCCAGTTTCATATTCATAATCAGATTTTAATCTACCAATTCCATTTTTAGATAATTGTTCATTATTATCTGTTCCAATTTCTATATTATCACCAGCAGCCGTTAATAAATCTAACTCTGCTATTGATATTTCAGAATTTCCTTTAGCAACTAATTTAACATATCTTGCATCATATGACCAAAGTTGTTGTGCTTCTGTTTTACCATCTTCGCTAAAATATACTGTTTGAGTAGTCTTAGTGTTGTCAAATGTTCCACTGCTTGCTAATGTCCAGCTATTTCCATCTAAACTTGTATACACTTCATATTTTGATATAGGTGTATATACTTTTTCTGTATTTCTACTGAATAGATTTCTAAATGAGAATTTCTTAGCAGAATTTTGTGGTGCTGTGTAAGTTAAACCTACTAATGAATTATTTTTATTTAAATCAATAATTACATATGGATCTTCTCTTCCATCTTTCATACCTTGGAACACTGTATCTGTATTATTGTCATTGATTCTCTTTATTACACCATGTTGCATTGTTCCATGACCACTATGTTCATCTCTTTCATCTTCATCATTAGTTGTATTAGTACTTAATACCCAATCAGTTTCAGAAATACTTCCATTGTGAGCTATTTTAAGTTCTCCTATAACTGTTTCTTCAGTTTTATTTAAATCATAGTCATAAGCAACAACCTTATATGCTACAACTCTATTATTTAATGTATCTATTGAATCAACATAAGTTGTTACCCCTGATTCACTTGTTCTGTCTCTTTCAACAAAACCTACTGGCGATTCCACAATACCTGTTGCTGTTGATTCTTTTCTTATAATTTCATATCCTAAAATCTTATCTGAATCTTTTGTTACACTTAAGTTTAATGGAACTTCCTTTTGATTTAAGTAAGATTTAGAAGTAATTTGATTTCCTTCATTATCTGTTCCAAAGTTTGCTACTACCGCTGTGTCCTTAGCCATAGTTTCAGTATTAGATGTATCTAATCTTCTTCTTCTTGCTTCATCATTTAAGTAGTATATAGCTCTTGTTTCTTTTTCATACTTCATTTCATCTAAATACTTATTAGTATTAGGGCTTGCTAATATTCCCCACTTCTCAAAGAACTCTCTTAAATCCTTTTGTGCTGCATCAGAAGCTCTCATGATAAATGTTTGTTCTACTGCATCATATCCTTCTTCCTTCGGTGCTGCTGCTTTCATTCTATTAGCTCTATATAACTTAGCGTAGAATGAATCATTATTTGGATCTGTATCTTTATTATTTTCTAGCATTTTATAAGTTTCATTATTATCATATGCTAAATGTAATTGCCAATACATTCCTAGTTTTGCACCTATATCACTGGTTGCTCCAACACTACCTGATGTTACTTTGTCATACATTGTAGTATAAGTTCCATTTTCAAGTCTTGAATTTGCATTTCCATTAAATGTTTGTACAATTAATCCTAAAATATTATTTGTAACTTCAGCTTGAGTTAATCCTGCTACATCTTGAGTATGTCCAATTTCATGAGATATACCCCATCCATATAAACTACCTTCATTAGGATTAGTTATATTTCCTGTAGTATTAAATTTAAATGGTACACCTTGTACTAATCCAGTACCAGAGCCTGCATCTATTCCAACATGATGAGAAGATGCATACATAAATGCTCCTGTAAACATTCTTTGATATTTTATATTTATACGGCTTCTTGGAGCTCTATGTTTGTTAAAGTATTCTTGTTCTGTTAATCCATCAATTAAACTAGCAGTATCAGATTTATCATTATCTATTTTTCCATTATTATTAAAGTCAATAGCTGTTTCTGTTACACCTTTTAATGAATATGAAATTTCCATAAGTTGTTCCCAAGCTAAAAGTGCATCATATAATCTGTCAACTTCAGCATTTTCATCTCCATTAAGACCTTGTGTAATACCTGTTAAAACTTCTGTTGCGCTAAGAGTTAACATTACTCTTTCACTTTCAATTTCTGTACTATTTAATACAGCTGTCTTTTCATCATATTTGTATTGATTATTTTCCTTATCTTCTACTGTTGGGTAAAGACTTGGTAAATCAGATACATATAATTTAAGATTTCTTATGTATTCTCTTATTAAATTCTTAGCTTCTTCTTGTTTGCTACTATCAGTTATTATATTATTTACATTTAAATGCGGAATCTTACTTCCACCACTTACACGTACATTTATTTTTTGTTGTTCATACCATCCTGAAACAGGTCTTATATATACATTTCCACCTTTTTCAACATCCATATTAAACTTACCACTTGGTACAGTTACTTCATTTTTACCATTTCCAATTTGTACAGTTCCTAAGTTCCATGTTCCACTTTCTGCATAGTTTTGAGTAAATAATACTTCATATTTGGTGTGTGCTCTTCCTTCTTCAGTTCCCACATAAATATTTATAGTTTCACCTGGTTTAGCAACAACTCCCAATGATTGCCATGCATTTGCTTGACCTAAATTTGGTGAAAAATCAAGTATACTTCCATCAATAGTTAACACTTCTTTATTTAAATTTACATCATCTAAAATCTTTTGTGCTATTTCTAATTCATCTAAAATATTTTTTTGATTTGGATGGTACTCTAAGCTAACTGGATCTATAGCTTTAGCTCTTTCTACAAGTCCATCAATCTTCGCTTGATTTACTTCATCTTTTAATACAAGCTTTAAGTCATCTGCAAATAATCCATTTACCTCATCTTCTAAGCTATCATAATTATAGAATTTCATTTCTGATATACTTAAATTACGTCCTCCTGCAAGATTAAGCTCAACTTGCTTTGCTGTTACAGGCTTTGGTAATTTTACTTCTACATAATTAACTCCATTTTCTGCTCTTTTACTAGAAACTCTAATATCGTTAAGTTGTATTACTTCAACTGGATTATTATATGTTGTATCATCATTTGAGTATACTCTTAATTTAGCTTGCCATGGTAGTGGGTATTTAGAAGTATTTTCTAACTTTGTAGCAAATCTTATAGTATCAAATGTATATTCCTTATCAAATGTTACTATTGGAGCTCTTTGTCCATAATGTACTCCTGAATCCCAATCATTAAGTACCCATGTAGTTGAATAATCATTATCAAATATACTCATACCAGTATTATTTGAAAGTTCTAATGCACCACTTTCTTTTACTGTAACTTTTTCTATATGAGTAACCTTACCATCTTCAACAGTATTTATTAATCCATAGTTTGTAAACTTAGGTGGAACTATTGCTGTTGTCTTTCCTAAATAAGTTTTCGATAATCCACCTGTACCATGATGATTTGTTGCTGTCATCTTAATTTCATATGTTGTTTGATCTTCAAGACCAGTTATTTCATAACTTGTACCTCTTATTAATTCATCTGAATCTTTCTTTTGTTCTGTACTTAAATCATAAGCTCCATCTGGTACATCATTAGTTGTATCACTATCTACATATTTAGGATCATTTGGATCATTTGCCTTTATCCATGCACCTGTTCCAATTTTTCTATAATATAAATCATAGTCTTTAGCTTTTTGATGTGCTTTCCAACTAACTTTTAAGCCTTTATATGTTCCAGTAACAGTTATTCCTTCTGGCCCTTCCGGTGCCGTTTCCGGTATAACTTGTAATTCAACAATTGAATCTGCACCAAAATAATTTTTATTTACTACTTCATCTTTTGAATTTGTATCTAAATTACCTGATGTAGAATTCCATGCATGTGGCATATAGTTATTATCAACATTATCTGGTTTACCATCTTTATCATTTACATTAGTTGCTAAATTTGTTTCTCCTGTTGCATTAGCATCATAATCATCTTGCTCATCTTTATATCCACTTGCCCAATCCTTACCATTTAGAGATTGAATACTAAATCTATAAACACTATATGGTTTTACTTGAGTTATGTTTAATTTATTTTCGCTTGTTTTATAGTGATTAGTTGAAACTACATTTCCATTTTCGTTAAGCTCTTCAACCTTTATTTCATATCCTGTTACGTTTGGTTGGTGATCCCATCCTATAGTCATAGCTTCATTTCCAACAGCAGTTGAACTTGTAAAGCTATTAATTACAGGTATATTCATATTTGGTTTTGGTAATTCTTTATATACATTATTTAAAAATTCAACTTTTGCTATTTCAGTTAAATTTTTATTACTTCTACTTCCAGTAACTCTTATATTAACTTGACTTACTGCAACTTGCTTTCCTAAATTTATTTTTATAGTGTCCATTTGTGTACCATCAGCAGTTCTTGCTGCTGATTTAGTTACATTCGAATCATTAAATTTAACTGTTAAGTCTTGTCCATTTTCTCCTGCACCTGGTATAACAACTTCACCACTAGATGGTGCATTTTCACTTGGTGCTTGTATAACAACTTCTTCAATTGATGCTGATTCTTCTTGTGAACTAGCAGCTCTTGATTTTCCTGTTAAACTCATAGGAATTTCTATAGGATTTTCTTCACTTATTTCACCTTTAGCTTGTAAAGATACTACATCATCACTATCTTTTAGTATGTTTTTAATATCTCCAGTTACAGTTAACTTTTCTTTATCTAAATTTATATCAACATTTTCTGGATTTATTATTGGTGTTGTATTAACTACAACTGGATTACTCTTAACCTTATCCATATTTTTATGTACATAACTTAAATCTGTTATATCAACTTTACCATCTCTATTTAAGTCAAACTTTGTATCTTTTGATTTACTCTTTATAGCTTTTTTTAATTCTTCATAATCTGTTTTATCAACTTTATTATCAGAATTAAAATTACCACCTATTAAAGCAGCTGGATAATGTTCAGTAGTTCCATCTTCTGATTCTATATTTTTTTCATCTGTACCTACTAGAATTCTCTTTGAAGACTTTTCAATTTCTACGTTATCCATCGTTACAGTTTGATATCCACCTCCAGATATCTCAACTGAATATGTTCCTAATTCAAGATTTTCAAAAGTTAAGTGATAGAAATTTAATTCTGTTGCACCTTCACTTAATTTATTTCTTCTATAATCTAATGCTTCTAAAGTGTACGCTATTTCACTGCTATCTAACTTTCCACTTGTAACATCAGAACCTAATTTAACAGTATGACTTTGTCCATCCTTTTTAGTTAATTTTACAGTAAAATTTGTTTTGCTTGAATCTGCTACTTTTATAGGACTAGCAAAATTAACATCTAATTCTAACTTTCCTGTTACCTTATATGGTGTTGAAGTTTGTGTTTCATTAGATTTATCTTCTTTTTCTGATGGCGTATCATTTTTTTCTTCACCATTATTATTTTCTTCTTTTTCAGTTTCAGTATTCTCTTTTTCAGTTTGTTCTTTATCTTCAGTAGCTGCCCCATTACTTTCTTCTGATTTGTTATCTTTTTCTAAGTTCCCCTCTTGATTATCTTCTGACTTTTCAGTCGCTGAATCAGAATTACTTTCATTGCTATTTCCAACAACAACTTCATTTACTTTATTATTTTCTTGATTGCCATTTTTAGTATCTGCAAATGTAACACCTTGCACTTGAGTAGTAATCAAAGCTACTGCTAACATAGCTGATATTTTTCTTCGATTCATTCTTATCCTCCTTTTTATAAACGTTAAAAAAGCCGGATAAGCAACAGGCATC
>OLOB01001533.1_pt1 | contig 15048 bp, 15 predicted proteins | sample 1671911 | NCBI WGS metagenome assembly OLOB01 (sample SAMEA3136625, study PRJEB25190) | human gut metagenome | biome: human gut; feature: human-associated habitat; material: faeces | place: Austria | collected 2013
GGCGGGCGCCTTCTATGAGAACGGCTGTTTTCCCAGCCTGTTGTTGTTTCCACTCAAGGAGCTTTTCGTATGCTTTTCTTTTGAGCATGGCTTTCCTAACACGATGCGCAGAACTTCCATGCCCCCATTATGCACGATGCGCAGAACTTTCATAGGTAGAATATGCACGATGCGCAGAACTTGGGGTTGTAGCCTTTGCGGGCGGCAATGCGCTCCAAACGCAAAAGCCCGCAAAGGCTCGGCAGCGTACTTGAGCGATGCCGAGCCATGCCCGCCTTCGCTTTCCCGCCTTCGGCCATGATGCCGAAATGGAAATCGCCTTGCAACGGGCTTGGGGCAGACAAGATTCCGGAGTTCAAGAAACAGGACTAAGGCAAAGGGAAACCGACGCAAATGAACGTTTGCATTCTAAGGTTGATTGAAGCATCGGAAGCAGAGATTCCTCAAAGAATGGTCCTTTAATTCTGTGGTACGGGTCTCTTCGCACGCACGCTCGCCACGTAGACGTGACCTGTGTCAAGATTTCGGACACGCGAGCTCGAGGAATCAGGCGGCCATGGGGAGCACTTCGGGATTGGGCGCCGTGCGTTCGAAGAACTCTTCCATAGCTTCGGCCGGCATTTTGTAGCCGATTGTCGAGTGGGGCCTGCGACGGTTGTAGTACACCTCGATGAACTCGATCACTGCATGCTTGGCGGAGTCCCTGGTCGGGAAGCTTCGCCTGTAGTGCACTTCATTCTTAAGCGTGGCGAAGAACGACTCGGCAACCGCGTTGTCGTGGCAGTTACCGGTGCGGCTGCGGGACAGCCGCACGTCGTTGTGTAATCTCATTTCTTAACAAAGGTGTTGCGTCTTGTCGGCAACCTTTCGCGCAGCATGTCTCCCTGCAGCCCAGTACCCTACGCTTACGGTAGCAATCGTTAACATAGCCGCTCCAAAGAAGGGGTAAGTGCTGGCGCATCCTCCTCCGGTAAGCGCTGTTGCGGTCGTGAGCAGGTAAGAACAAGCCGAGACCGCCAGTCCGTCTGCAGCGGCAACGATGGACGTCGAAGTAGATTTCTTGTCTTCTGGCACGATCTCTGTGCAGCGGGTGTAGAAGAAGCAGAAGTAGAAGGGCCACATGAAGCCCGCACCTGCCAGGCAAGCGGCAATGACAGGAGGCGCGGGCCAAAAGGCCAGGACAAAGAACGCAACTCCTATGACAAGAAGCGCCGGTAGGTAGACGGCGTTTCCCATCCGTTTGTACGCTTTTCCAAACACCAGAGACCCAAGTGCCGTTGCTACGGTCATGACACTCGTCAAAAAGCCGGTGAAGGCAGCATCGCCTGCATTGACGTCTGCCACATACAGGCCCACCAGGTACAGCATCACAAAGTAGAGCATCGCGACGAGAAAGACCTGGAGCGCAAGCAGGGCAAGACGATGCCACCAGCCTGGACGCGACGTGCCGCTACGGTCGCTGTTGAACAACGCCCTGACCATTGCCGCTGCAGACGACGCCGACATGCCGTAAACCTCCTCGACTTGCTCGGCGGTAGTGGCTTGCGGCATATCTGGTTGCTCAACCGCAGGCTCTGCGCTCGCCCCATCTGCCACTACAGCACGTGCTGACGATTCCTCGTTTTGACGCCTGGCCGGGAAGGAGGGCAAGAAGATGACGAGCATGACGAGGACGGGAATCGCCGCAAGGTAGGTGCTATACGCATGCGTCCAACCGCCAGTTGCGAGCATTCCCGCGCAGGATGCCAAGCATGCTCCAATCGCAGACATCGCGGCGTTGTACCATCCCACGAACTTGGCATGCTCGTGCTCGTCGGTAAAGAGATCGGCCAGAATCGAGAGTGCGGCCGTGTTGGTGATGCCCCAGCCCACGCCTGTGGCGAACAAGCGCATCACCACAAAGTAGTAGACGTTGACATCGGCGATTCCGAAGACGGATGCGATGGTGAAGACGAGAAAGCCCGCAAGCATAATCTTTTTCTTGTCCATGCGATCGCACATGATTCCGGCTATCAGTCCAAATGGCAATCCGACGAGGGCGGGACCGGTTACGCCAAGGTTGATCAACGCGGTGGGTGAATCTGCAAAGGCTTCGTAGATGTCTGCCGCGATGGGGCTTATGACAAGGTCGCCCATCGTGCACATGGAAGAGAGAAACAAAGCGGCGAGAGCTAAAATGAGTCGCCATTTGGGAAGGTCGCTTGCTCGGGTCATATCACGCCCCTTTCCCAGATTTCGTAGGTGGTTTGATGGTGGGGGAGCGTGGGCGCCAGCCTTCATGCCGGCGCCCACGCGTTTTTCGTGCTATCTGCCAGCGCGCTTATGCTTCGTAGACGACCTTGCCGTCGATGATGGTGAACAGCGGCTTGGCTTTGAGGATTTCCTCAGGCGTCGAGGTCAGCAGGTTGCGGTCCATGACGACCACGTCGGCGAGCTTGCCTGCATGCAAGGTGCCGATGCGGTTTTCAAAGGATTCGGATCGTGCGGAGCCGTAAGTGTAGGCCTGCAGCGCCTGCGCCACGGTGATGCGCTGCCCGGGCACGAAGCCGCCTGCCGGCATGCCGTCCCAGGGCTGCTGGCGCGTGACGGCGGCGTATATGCCCTCCATCGGGTTGAAGTTCCACACAGGGGCGTCGGTGCCAAACGCCGGGATGGCGCCGGTCTCCATGATCGACTTGACGGGCCACATGTAGGGGACCCACTTCTCGCCGAGCAGCTGCGGGTAGCCGTCGACGTTGAGGACGGAGTGGATGGGCTGCATGGAGGGGATGACGCTCAGGCGGACAAAGCGGTTGATATCTTCCGGCGAGCAGCTCTCGATGTGCTCGATGCAGTTACGCAGGCCCTTGAAGCCCTGCTCCTGGGCGACTTCCTCGAAGACGTCGAGCACCATGCGGACGGTGCCGTTGCCGATGGCGTGGAGGCGCACGGGGTAGTTGAGGCCGTTTGCCTCAGCGACCATCGCCTTGAGCTCGTCTTTCTTGATAGTGGGCTCGCCGCAGGTGGAGGGGTCGTCGGCATAGGGCTCGGTCAAGAAGCCGGTATGGGCCTCGCAGACGCCGTCGACGATTTGCTTGACGCCGCCAAAGCGCAAATGCTCGCTTCTCAGTTCGCGCTCGTAGCGCTTTGCCGCGGCAAGGCCCGGCTCCATCTTGGGAAAGACCGTGAGGCGCATCGGCAGCTTGCCGGCATCCTCGAACTCCTTGAAGATGCGCATGTGGTCTTCCTCCGGCACACCGCCGTAGGGCCACACGACGCCAGCGGAGGTGACGCCAAAGGAGAGGCACTCCTGCATCGATCCGCCAAAGCAGCGGTCCATGTCGGCAGTGAGGTTGCCCATGCCCCAGACCGGGTCGTTGACGGGCGGCTCGAAGCCCAGGCCGGTGAGATGACCGTCTGCGTCGCGCCCGAGATAGCCGCCTTCAGGGTCAGGCGTGTCGTCGCTGTAATCGGCGGCCTGCTGTGCCAACGTGCTCATCCAACCGACGTGCATGTCCCAACTGGCGATGTAGACGGGGCGGTCGGGGACGATCTCGTCGAGCATCTGGCGCGTCGGCTTCTCATCCCAGGAGTCGTAGTTGAAACCGCAGCCGACGATCCACTCGTTCTCCGGATGTGCAGCTGCGAACTCGGCGATCTTTGCGAGTGCTTCCTCCTTCTCGGTGATGCCCTCGAGGTTCAAGGTGAAGTCTGCGTCGTTCATGATGCCGTTTTGCAGGAAGTGCGTATGGGAGTCGTTGAATCCGGGCAGGACCATGTTGCCGCCTGCCTCGATGACGCGGGTGTCGGGGCCGATGAAGGACACAGCCTCATCAGCAGAGCATACGGCTTCGATTTCCCTGCCGTTGATGACGACGGCTCCCTCGATGGTGTCGAGGGTCTCTGCGGTAAAGATTGCGGAGCTTTTGATGACGATATCTGCGTAAGACATTTTGTTCTCCTAAGAAGATGAGGAGGGCGGCCCTGCAAAGCCGGCCCTCCTCGGGTTGCATTAAGGCCGTAGACGCTTCTGGAGGAATGCCGGAGGGTGTGGCATCTGTGCGCCGTGACCGTTGTGCTGAATAAGGTGTCGAGTTTGTCTTCCGTCCTACTTGTTCTTAGAGGCCATGAAGGCGACAGCGGAGACAACGCCCGTGGCAATCAGGATGACGCCAGGGACGATCCATGCGGCGTTGACGCTGCCCATGATGCCCATGCAGCCGGTTAGCAGGTAGGAACACAAGGTTGCAGCCAGACCGTCAGAGAGCGCCACGATAGAGGTGGCGGTACCGGCCTTGGAGGCAGGGACGAGTTCGGTGCAGCGGGTGTAGAAGTAGCAAAAGTAAGTGGGCCACATCAGGCCAAGCAATGCGATGCCGATGATCGCGGTGATCTGGCTTGGGAAGAAGCTCATCATCAGGTAGCAAGCGCCCATGATGAACAAGCCAGGCAGATAGACTGCGTTCTTGAACTTTGCGTACAGGGTGCCAAACGCTGCGGAGACGATGGCAGTTGCGATGGTGGAGATGGAGCTCAGGGTTCCGATGAAAGCCTCGTCGCCGACGCCGGTGCCAGTAACGTACAGGCCGACCATGTACAGGGAGACGAAGAAGCCGAGCGCTACAAAGAAAACCTGGATGGTCAGCGGGATGAGCTTTTTCCACCAGCCGGCCTCGACCTTCTCGGTGGGTTCGTCGGCATGTTTAGCCTCGGCGCTGTTCTTGGCGGGCTTCATGCTCGGCAGGAAGACGATGAGCATGACGAGGATGGGGATAGAGATGTAGTAGGTCCAAAACGCATGCGTCCAGCCGTTGACGGCGAGAAGACCTGCGACGAAAGCCATGATAGCGCCCATGGCAGACATAACAGTGTTGTACCAGCCGACGAACTTGCCGTGCTCGGCTTCGTCCTTGTACATGACGGCGAGGATGGAGAGTGCTGCGGTGTTGGTGATACCCCAACCAACACCAGTGGCAAAACAGCGCAGCGTGACAAAGAGCGGCAGGTTGTCGACACCGCCAAAGCAAGCGGAGACGACGAAGATTGCAAAGCCGGCGACCATGACGATCTTCTTGTTCATGCGGTCGCACAGAATACCGGCCAAGATGCCAAAGGGCAGGCCGACGAGCGCGGGTCCGGTGATGCCAAAGTTGATTAACGCTTCGGACTGTCCGGCAAAGACATCGTAGAGCGTGGCGGCGATGGGGTTGATGACCATGTCGCCCAGGGTGCACATGGAGGACAGTGCCAGCGCTATGAACGCGAGCCACTTTCTCCCGTTGCTGATGTTTAGTTCCATTTGGATCTCCTTCCTTCCTCTGCTGGCCCCCTCCTCAGAAGCCGGCTGATTGACATGACCGCAGGCTACGGCCGAGCGAGTCAAAATACCCCGCTTGAAACATATGGATGGGATATGGTTTGGGCTTTGACGAGGGGGCTAAAGGGCCAGTAAGCTATCGGCGGCGCTTTATTGAATCGCTCATAAGATGCTTATGGTTCGTAGCTGTTCTTACAGGTAGAGGCGTTGTTCGTGGGATAATGTGGGCCGCAGGAAGCTGTCGGGGAGGGCTGTCATGGACAAAGGCGGATCGGCGCTTGTGGCGCCAGCGTACACAGGCGTTACGTTGCTCTTATCGTGGATATACCTGACGTTTTACGCTGCTACGGCCGGCATCGAGGCGGCTGCTCCCATCTCTTTGATGGGCGTTGGGTATATGACCAGCGCCTTGTTTATGACGGTCACTGTGCTCGTCATAGCCTTCACTTCCTTTGGTAGATCGGCAATGCTTACATCGCCTACCGTCAAGGTCGCCACTCCCTTGATCTTGGCGAGCTCCACGACGCTTCTCATCATCGGGGGGACTTTGCAAAGCTTGGCTTTTGGAGTCGCAGGCGGCATCCTTACCGGGTTTTCCTCCGGCATCATGGTCCAGCAGTGGATCGTTGCCTATCGCCGTGTCAGCCTCAAGATGGCTATCTGCAGCTTCCCGGTGTTGATGGTGATGTCTGTTTGCGTATGCATGACGATCATGTATCTGCCGAGGACGTTTCTCTATGCTGCAATCGTCATCTTGCCCATTGCCTCGGAACTCATGTTTCACTGGGTCAGTTTCGAGCTGCTGCCTGTCGTCGAGGTGGAGTCTGGTCCCAAGGACAGGCCGCTCAACTTCCTGCTCGTCGTGTTGCCCATTGCCCTGTTCTACCTGGCGAGCGGATTTCTCGACTACTTCTCTGCCAGGAGCTATTACACCTTCGCTTTCTATGCCTTTTGCGCTTTTGTTCCCTTTGCGCTGGCTGTTGTTTTTGTCTTCATCGTCGACCGAAGGCACATTATCCAGACGGTACTGGTGCCAATGGCGTTTCTCGTTGTTATGGGCGTGCCGATTCTCAGCATGCACACATACTTGCCCGTGGCTCAATTCATTTCCATTGGTGAGCTGGGACTTGAGGCGGTCATCTTCATTGCCGCTGTGGCCTTCTCTAATTTCTTTAACTTGAGCTCGCTGAAGGTCTATGCGCTGGTTCGCGCCTGCGCGACGCTGTTCAACTCCATCGGTTGGTATGTCGCTGCTTTTGTTGAGCATTCTTACAGCGGCATTGCCTCTGCCCAGCTCTCGTTGCTTGTCGTGTTCTTGGGCATCGAGGTTTTGGTTGTGTGCCTCGTCGTGTCAATCGTCAAGGCTCAGAAGGGCATCGTGGAAGATGTGGAGGAAGGCGAGCTTGATCGCGTTGCGCCGGCAGTTCCGATTTCGGCGTCGCCGGACGTGCTTCCTGAGGCAGAGGCTTCACGTGCGCTAGCTGGTCCTGATGGTGCCGTTGCCGGGATAAGCGCCGAAGAAGTCGGTGTTGCTTCCCCTACAGATGGTATAGCTTTCCAGGAGCACGAGCTGTTCTTCGAGCGCTGCTGTAGGGAAGTTGCAAAGGAATCCGAGCTCTCTAACCGTGAGATTGACGTTCTCGAGCTGTTGGCGCGTGGGTACTCTGCTGCGCGAATCCAAAAGGAGCTCTACATTGCCGCCGGCACGGTCAACTACCACACGCGCAACATCTACGCTAAGCTTGGTGTGCATTCCAAGCAGGAGGTTATCAATCTCATCGCAGGTAGGATGGGGTAGGGTACGAGGCGTTGTGTCTTTATTCGCCGCCTTGTCGGCATCCGCGCTTTTCTCGTCATCCGCGGCGATGCAATGGGACCCGGGCAGAACCTGGGGGCTCCTACATCGTTCTGCGACTTCGATTTCGAGCAGCCGACTGCTAGTTAAGCACCATATGCAACTGAAAACCGCTAATTAAGCACTACGGGCGCATCTGTAAAGCCTGGCTAGCGGCGCTATCTTGCCTGATGATGCCTGCTTTTCCGACGCTCGCATGCATCGTAAGGCTTACCGCGCCAGCCAGAACAATCCATGCAGCACTATTGCGCAGGCCTTCTTTTGTGAACGTTTTGGCCGTATGAGCAATATCCCTTCCCTCAATGTCGACAATACCGAGAAAGGGTATTTCTCTCCCCCCGTAGTAATTTTGATTAGTCGCCGAAGGCGTTTCGCCTGAGCCGCCCAACTGGATATGTTCCCCCAACTTACGCTGTTCCCAAGGGTCGGTAAAACCCTCGAAGCGGATTTCGGGCTCGGTCTCGCCGGGTTTCGGAAACATCTTGTCGAGCATCGATTTCTTCACCGTGCATAGCTTGCCGTACTTGCGCTGATGAAGGGTGATGAGGCTGTCAAGGCGGGCGAAGTATTGACCAAGTGTCGACTTTTATTAAACCGCACGCACGTATCCGAACGACCTGTTCTCGACCTCGCCTGTGGCAGGCACGAAGGCGCAGGCCTTTATCGAGCGGGCATGGACGTCGAGCCCTGCGAAAGTGGTAGCATTGTTCATAGCGGAGCCCCTTCCATGAATGCGGCGCGGCCACCGTCGGTTTGGGCACCACTATTGTCGGCCTAATCTGCGGATATGCATGCAGGAGGGGCTTCCAGCTTTTTATGTCCTGTTCATATCGTCTTAGTATGTTGTGCATTTGTATTCTTGGAAAACGCCAAATGGAGGCTCTGCGCTTGCAATCGTTTGTGTACTTTCGTACAATAGCATTGTCGTACAAGAATCTGTACAAGTATGGAGGTCTCGCCATGGAAGCGGTTGCGTACTCGACGTTTCGCAAGGATTTACGGGCATACTTGGATAAGACGCGCGATGACGCGACTCCGCTGCTGGTCACGAGCAAAGATCCAAGCGCGAACGTGGTCGTCATGAATGCGATGGACTACGACAATCTCATTGAAAACCTGGAAGTCCAATCAAATGCGCGACTGATGAGCAAGATTGAGCGAGGGATGAAGCAGTTTGCCGAAGAACGAGGTGCAAACCACGAGCTCATCGAGGTAGAGGATGCCTAAACTGTGGTCCGACGATGCCTGGGAAGATTATCTTTGGTGGCAAGCAGAGGATAAGCGAACGCTCAAACGCATTAACAAGTTGATAGAAGATGCGCTGCGAAACCCTTATGAGGGGCTGGGGAAGCCTGAAAAACTCAAGGGCAGCTTGTCTGGCTTGTGGTCTAGAAGAATCAATGAGAAAGATCGACTTATCTACGACGTGCAAGGAAATACAATCCGCATCTACTCGGCAAGAAGCCATTATTCGGACAAATAGGCTTAGCTTTCTGGCGTCTTGCTTTCGGCGGCGCTCTTGTCCGCGGCCAACTTCGCATTTTGCCTGTGCGCCTTCAGATTTGGGAAAGCGAATATGCGGTCATATCCCCAAATCTGGCATTCGGTGGAATGCCCCTAGCTCCTGCTCATGCAGCTTTCGCAATAAGCGCAGGCGGCGGGGGTGGCGGCGAGGCCCCCGAGGGCGCTTTCGCGCAGCTCGAAGGGAAGGCTCTTGCCCACAGCGAACATCGCATCGACCGTCTGGTCGAAGTCGACGAGGTTCCCGATGCCCGCAAGGGCAATTTCCGCGCTCACGAGCGCAACGGCGGCACCTGCCGCGTTGCGCTTCTGGCAAGGCACTTCCACAAGCCCTGCCACGGGGTCGCAGACGAGCCCCATCAGGCTGGTGAGTGCGTTCGCGGCAGCGTTCAGGCACTGCGCGGGCGTGCCCCCGGCAAGCTCGCACGTCGCCGCAGCCGCCATGGCGCATGCGGCGCCCACCTCCGCCTGGCAGCCGCCCTCGGCGCCCGACACGGTGGCGTTTCTCGTGATGAGGAATCCCACGGCGGCCGCGCAGGAAAGCCCGCGAGCCAAGTCTTCATCGGTGAACCCGTGCTCTTCTCCGAGAGCCATGAGTACGCCGGGGACGACGCCTGCGCTGCCCGCGGTGGGTGCGGCGACGATTCGACCCATCGAAGCGTTCGTTTCGAGCACAGCCATCGCATAGGTCGCCGCCTTCGCCGTCAAATCGCCGCAGACGCTTCTCCCCAACGCATGGAACGTGCGCATCCGCTGCGCCTCGCTGCCCAGAAGGCCGCCCATGGACTCGGTCGGCTCCTCGATCGGTCGCAGCGTCGAGGCGCGCATTACGTCGAGCGCGCGCTTGAGGTACTCCTGCGTGTCGGCGATGCATCCTTGCGACGCGCACAGGGCCTCCTCTCGGGCGCAGAAGGCTTGCGAGATGGTCGAATTATGGGCGTCGCACCAGTTCAAGAGCTCTTTTCCGCTTGCGAAATCGAGCGCTTCGAAGCTTATAAGTGCCCGCCCCTCGTCGATGGGACAGCCTTTCGCGCCTTCGCCCTCGGAAGCCGTGCTGTCGGCGGGAATCACGCGCACGTCGAAGATGCCGGGATGCTCGGCGATCGCGCGGCGTACCTTGTCGCTCACCCGTTGGTCGCATTCGAGCACGGTGTAGGCCACCTGGCCGCGTCTTTCGCGGAACATGCGCGTCGTCGCGATGTTCACGCCCTCGTCCGATAGGCACCTTGCGATATGGGCGAGCACGCCCGCCTCGTCTCGCTGCCGCACGACGACGCTCGTGTGCTCGCCGGTGATGTGCACATCGATGCCGTCGAGGCGCGTGATTACGGCTGCGCCGCCGCCGATGCTCTCGCCGCGCACGTAAACCGTGCAACCTGACTCATCGGTCACGGTGACGTCGATCGTGTTGGGGTGCGCGAAATCGTCGGCCTGGGGGTCGGGGGTGAAGGAGAATGCGAGCCCCTTTGCGGAGGCCCAGCGAAAGGAGTCGCGAACGCGCAGGTCGTCAGCGGCAAACCCAAGCATGCCAGCAACGAGCGCCTTGTCGGTGCCGTGCCCCTGGTAGGTGTGCGCGAACGATCCGAGAAGACGAAACACCGCTTTTTGGGGTGCCGAGCCGCACAGGTTTCTCGCCATAAGCGCGATGCGCAGCGCGCCTGCGGTATGCGAGGAGGAGGGCCCGACCATGATCGGACCGATGATATCGCGAAGTCCAAGCGTTTTCATGTGAATGCGCTCCTGTTTCTTCTCAGTTTGATGCTGACGTGCGCGTCTCGCGGAATGCGCTCACATTGCGTGCAGCGTGTGCGAAGCCGCCCGCGGCATACGCGATATGCGCAATGGCGCACGCTGCGTAGATAATGTGCACGACAAGCATCCTCAACTTCCGTTTCGAGACGCGCATCGTCGTGCCGATTCCATCAACACTATATATCAGTTGCGTTGGGGCAAAGGGGATGGAAGGCGCGAGCTCGCAAGCGCAGAGGCTTCGCGACCTGCAATCCCTTTCACACCGATGCCTGGCGCGATTGCGTTTCCGAGCTCGCGCGATGCGGGGCGTGCGTTATACTGTTCGGGCATTTTTAACATCCCGCCGAGATCGCTCAGGTTAGCTGCGCATCACGATGTACGCTGCCGCTTTGAGCTGCACGGCGGAGAAACAAGGAGAGAAAACATGTCATCGATCATCGTCGTCGGTCACAAAAACCCTGATAACGACGCCATCAGCGCGGCTGTCGGGTATGCATACCTGAAAAACGAGCTCGCGCGCCGCGCGGGCGAGGAGGCCGTCTTCGAGCCGGTGCGCCTGGGGCCGCTTCCTCCCGAGACCGAGTGGATCATGGGCGAGCGCGGCATCGAGCAGCCCCGCCTTATCGAGTCGGTTCCCGAGGGCGCTAAGGTCATCCTCGTCGATCATAACGAGATGCTTCAGTCCGTGGACGGCTTGAACACTGACGACCTCGTCGAAGTTGTCGACCATCACCGCCTGGGCGGCCTTACCACCGCGCAGCCGATTCGCGTGAACGTGAAGCCCGTCGGCTCCACCGCCGCCATCGTCGCGCGCGAATTCGAGATCGAGGGTGTGGAGCTTCCCGAGTCCATCGCCGCACTGCTGCTCGGTGCGATGCTCACCGACACTGTCATCATGAAGTCGCCCACCACGACTGATTTCGACCGCGACATGATTGCGCGTACGGCCAAGACCCTGGGCGTCGATCCGGTCGAATACGGAATGGACATCTTCAAGTGCCGTTCGAACCCCGCCGAGCTTCCTATCGACAAGCTGGTGAACGCCGACGCGAAGGAATTCGAACTCAAGAATGGCAACAAGGTCTACATCGGCCAGTTCGAGACCGTCGACTTGAAGGCGGTCCTCGGCCGCGAAGCCGAGATTCGTGAGGCTATCAAAGCGCTCGTCGCTGAAAAGGGCTACCAGTTCGTGCTGTTCTTCGCGACCGACATCCTCGCTGAGGGCTCGCAGTTCATCTGCGAGGGAGACACTCAGTTCGTCTCCGACGTGTTCGGCGTGAACTTGAACGATGGCGAAAGCGCTTGGATGCCCGGCGTTCTTTCCCGCAAGAAGCAGGTCGCGGCGCCTATCCTCGCTGCATAAGAAAGCGGGTGCGTCCGCGAAGGCGGATGCTCGTTCTCTGAAGTGACAAGGCTCCGATGTCTCGCGCAAATCCGCGCAGGCGTCGGGGCCTTTTGCGTGCGCGAGCGACTATGCCGACGTCGGGGCTGCCCCTGCGGGGTGGTCGTTGCGGGAAAGATGTTGCCAGCATGAGTCTTTGCCCAACTGGCGGGGGGTCGCGTCAAGATCCCGCCGTACGTTCGGGTGCTATTCCTCCCAGCGTTTCGCCACGTAGTCGAGCAGGAACTCGTAGAAGCGCTGTGCTTCGGAGTCTGGGGTGCAGCGGCTCGTTTTCGCCACGATGACATCGCGCGTGAATTCGGTTTCCCGCAGATGGACGAGGCGGCACGATGCGGGATCGAGGTCGCCCCAGCTGTGGTCGGGCCAAAATCCCACGCCGAGACCGAGGCCGATCATCTTCTTCACGACGAGAGGGTTGTCGCTCTCGAACGCGATATGCGGCGTGAAGGCGCGCCGTGCGCAGAAGGTGTCGCACACCTCGCGAAAGCGACGCGACCCCGCGAGCGCGATGAACCGCTCGCTTGCGAAGTCTGCAAGCGAGGCGGTATCCCCAAGCGTGCTGCCTGCGGGAACGGCGATGCCGATGCGCTCGGAGAAGGGCGTCTTCTCGACGGCGTTCTCCACCGTGCTCGAGCCGCGCGGCGTAATAGTTGTCACGATGACGTCGCGATGTCGCTCGCGTTCATCCTGCGTGATTTCGAACGAGACATGCGGGTTGAGCTCGCTGTAGGCGGCGATGCCGTCAATGGCCACCCCGGATGCCGCATGGACGCCGACGCGGACTACGCCCTGCTCGCCCTGTTGGAAAAGCTGCACGTCGCGCACCACATTCTCGAGGGTTTCCATCGCGGGCTTCACGCGGTCTCGAACGTAGGCGCCGGCGGGGGAGAGGCGGATGCCGCGCCCCGCACGCTCGAACAGGCTCACGCCGAGCTCCTGCTCGAGGCGGTGGATTGACTGCGTGAGCGCAGGCTGTGCGATGTGAAGCTGCTTCGCCGTGTTGGTCATGTGCTCGCTTTCGGCCACGGCAAGAAAGTACCTCAGCTGAAGCAGTTCCATATCCTTCTCCATCTCATAAGGAAAACATTATGATTTTCATCTTAAAGATATATTGGACATTATCAAGAGAAAGCCTACCATGAATCAAGTTGTAAAACGCTCGATTCGGGAGATGGTATTACCGTGGCGGAAGTGCTTGAAGCTGTCATGCTCATTTGTTTCGGCTTGTCGTGGCCGATGAATGCGTACAAGAACTACAAGGCGGGTACGGCGGCGGGAACGAGCTGGCAGTTCATCCTGCTCATCACGCTCGGCTATGTTGCAGGCATCGCCGCGAAGTTCGTGTCCGGTACGATCAATTGGGTGCTCATCGTGTACTTCATCAACGTGGTGTGCATCGCGGTGAATTGGGCGGTGTATTTCCGCAATTGCAAGCTCGACGCGGAGCGCGGCGTCATCGATGCCGCCGAATCGCTCAAGGAGCGTCGCGCAAGCCGCGATCGTGCGGTGGCGGCTGCGGAAAACGGCTACATCGAAGGGGTTCGTGCAGCAGGCCGCGAGTAACGCAGGCGCCGAGGCCCTCTTTGGAGCGAGCGTACGCGCCCGAACCAACTGAATACTTCCAGCGAGTCGCTGCTTCCATCCCTATCACGGCTCGCGATTTCACAGGGCGCCTTCCCTCAGGCGCCCTTTTTCGCATAAGGGTCCGAGTTTTGCCGGGCTGCTCGAGAAAAGTAGAAAGGTGCCGCCTCGCCAGAAGTTGCGCTGCATAATTGTGGAGAAGAGAAGGAGACGACTCCCAAGCGAGGAGTCACCGGTGCAGCGATCGCCCCGAAAGCGGCAGCGAGACAACTTCTTCAAGTTGTGTTTTGCCAGCTCACAGCAATTTATCCGCATGATGTCCCACCCTGCGCGCCGTTTGCCCTAGGGAATAGACACACCCGGGTGCGTGGCGTTTGACAAGCTGGTGCTCGAGCCGTATAGTACCAACTCGCGCCGCATTGCGGCGTGTATTTTCGTGTGCGCACCAGCTGAGCGTACATGAAAATGGGGGAGCGCCTCGCACGCGGGGCAATCCCAGCAGGCATATGGTTTTCGCAGCCACATGGTCAGGTTGCGCGAAGCCAGGTAGTAAAGAAGGAGAAGGAACTTGCCTACTATTAATCAGTTGGTCCGCAAGGGCCGCAAGACGGCTGTCGCCAAGTCCAAGACGCCGGCGCTCAAGGGCAACCCGCAGAAGCGTGGCGTGTGCACCCGTGTGTACACCACCACGCCGAAGAAGCCGAACTCGGCTCTTCGTAAGGTTTGCCGTGTCCGCCTCGTCAACGGCATGGAAGTAACGGCCTACATCCCCGGCGAAGGTCACAACCTCCAGGAGCACTCCATGGTGCTTATCCGCGGTGGTCGTGTTAAGGACCTTCCTGGTGTCCGTTACAAGGTCATCCGCGCTGCTCTCGACTGCGCTGCAGTCGACAAGCGCAAGCAGGCTCGCAGCCGCTACGGTGCCAAGCGCCCGAAATAAGTAAACCGCTAAGTCGCGCGGGCCAGAAAAGAAAGGCCTAATGGGAGGTTAGGAAAGCCCCCTCGAAGCGCGCAGGAAAGAAGGAGTTACCCAATGCCGCGTCGTGCAGCAGCAGTCCGTCGTGAAACTCAGCCGGACGCAAAGTTTAACAATCGTCTCGTCACCCAGCTGATCAACAAGATCATGCTCGATGGCAAGAAGTCCATCGCCGAGGGTATCGTCTACGGTGCTTTCGATATCGTCGAGGAGAAGTCCGGCCAGGATCCCCTGTCCGTCTTCAAGAAGGCCATGGACAACGTTCGCCCCACGCTCGAGGTCAAGCCGAAGCGTGTCGGCGGCGCAACCTACCAGGTGCCGATGGAGGTCAACTCCCGTCGTGCCACCACGCTCGCCATCCGCTGGATCGTCGACTTCTCGCGCAAGCGCAAGGAGCACACCATGAAGCAGCGCCTCGCTGCCGAGATCATGGACGCAGCCGAGAACACCGGCGCTTCCGTCAAGAAGCGTGAGGATCTCTACAAGATGGCCGAGTCCAACCGTGCGTTCTCGCACTACCGCTTCTAGGTCGTGAGGGAACATGGCTAAGACTAACGATCTGAAGCTCACCCGTAACTTCGGCATCATGGCCCACATCGATGCCGGTAAGACCACCACTACCGAGCGTATCCTGTACTACACGGGCAAGACGCACAAGATCGGTG
>OLOB01001537.1_pt1 | contig 15040 bp, 15 predicted proteins | sample 1671911 | NCBI WGS metagenome assembly OLOB01 (sample SAMEA3136625, study PRJEB25190) | human gut metagenome | biome: human gut; feature: human-associated habitat; material: faeces | place: Austria | collected 2013
ACATTCTTCGGAACAGACACCCCTGATTGGTTTGGAATGAACCTCGCTGAAAACGATAACGTCCGAATTCCTGCGCACTTTCGGTTTTGTTCTTCGTTGAGATGTTGAAGCGGGCATGGCCCGCGTCCTGTGTACGATTTTCAGTCGCCAAACAAAGAATCGCAATTGGAAAGCAGGACGCGCAGCCATGCCCGACAGCAACATCATACAGATCGACCAGAACCTGTTCGAGACCAAACTCGACCGGCTGGTCACCGAGAAGATGACCCAGATCCTCAACGCCATGCTCGACGCCGAGGCCGACGAGATCACCGGGGCCGCCAGATACGAACGCAAGGAGGGGCGCAAGGCGTACAGGGCCGGCCACTACGAACGCACGCTCACGGCAAAGGCGGGCAGGCTCGAGCTCAGGGTGCCGAAACTCAAGGGCGCGGTCTTCGAATCCGCGGTCATCGAACGCTACCGCAGGCGGGAGTCCAGCGTCGAGGAGGCGTTGATGGAGATGTGCCTGGCGGGAGTGAGCACCCGTCAGGTCGACGACATCAGCAAACTGCTGTGGGGTGACAGGATGCCATCCCAGACCCTTTCCGACAAGCTCAAGCGCGTGTATGACGACATCGACCGATGGCGCACCCGGCCATTGGAATCCGAATACCCGTACGTGTTCATGGACGGCGTGTGGCACAAGCGCTCCTGGGGCGGAAGCGTGGAGAACGTCAGCGTCCTCGTCGCCATCGGCGTCAACGCGGAGGGCCACCGCGAGGTCATCGGCGTGACGGAGGGCATGAGGGAGGACGCTGCCAGCTGGGAGCAGTTCATACGAAGCATGATCGAACGCGGTTTGAAGGGCGTGCGCCTCGTGGTCGGCGACCGGTGCGCGGGACTCGTCTCCACGGTGAACTCGATGCTTCCCCGGGCGAAGTACCAGCGGTGCATGGTGCACTTCATGCGCAACGTGCTCTCGAAGGTGCCGCCCAACCACCGGGATTGGGCGTCCGCGGCCCTGAAGGCGATATTCGCCATGGAGTCCCGCGAATCCGCCCTCGCCAAGGCCGGGACGGTCGCCGCGGAGATGGAGTCCAGGAAGCTCAAGGCGGCGGCCGGCTGCCTGCGCGAGGGCATCGGGGAGACGACCGCCTACCTTTTGCCGGAATTCCCGACGGAGCACCGCAGGAGGATCCGCACGAACAACATGATCGAACGGCTGAACCGGGAGATCCGGCGTCGCACGCGCGTCGTCGGCAGTTTCCCGGACGGCAACAGCGCGTTGATGCTCATCTGCGCCAGAACCAGGTACGTCACCGCGAACGAATGGAGCACGCGCCGCTACCTCGACATGTCCCGGCTCGATGACAACCTGCAGGAAGCGAACTGATCATCGTCCCATGGACGGGCACGACCCTAAGTGCGCAAACCTTCGGGCACTACCGCCCACCAGCTTAATCGTCTTTGTTCTCATCTCAAGTGGAGATGATGGCTTCGCCATATAAATTGGAGACATACAGGGAATCCGTCATCAGTCAACGTTCCAGACACTGCCTGGACGGGTACCTCAGGTTGATTACCTTGCCCATGGGACATCGGCGCGGTGAAATCAAATCCATCACGCGCCTTCATTCCTCGAAACTGAATATGCGAAAAATCTTCCACGCAGTTTCAGAGAAAACGGTCACAGCCTCCACCCACTTTGTAATTTGAGTTTTGGGAGGGGAAAGGATAGAACCTGTTATCCTTAGCGGTTATCCGAGAACTCATTTTTCCGCGTAATTACAGATTTCAGGACCTTTATGGAAGGGTAGATATCCAGAAAGGAAACTACACATACAGCAACGAAGCATATTCCCGATATCAACATATATGCAAAAGGACGTGTTGCCATCACATATGACTGAATGGAAACAATCAAGGTATTCATTAATGCAAAGGGCCATGCTACTGTTATGTCAACAATTGACCTCGCATCGATAATACGTATAACGCACATGCACAAATTGCTGCCAACCATGGCCCAAGCAGCTCCTTGCAAACCAATGATATGGATGAGCGACCAGGTCAACAGGACTACCACAATAGCCGCAACTACCGTAGAGACCATCAAATGTTTAGTTCGCATACTCGCAGTAAATACCGTTCCATAAAAACCAGCAAATACGTTGAATAAAAAAGCAAGAATAAGTATGGGAATCACAGGCCATGAATCGTAAAACTTTTTCTGTAATAAAAAGGATGCAATCCAAGGCGTCATCAGCATAAGTAAAGACGCAGCAAAGAAGCAAAATGTACGAAGTACTGTAAATACATTGCTGTAAAATTTACTTGTGTCTATCTTCCTAAATTCTTGGAATGCAGATAAACTCCATGCCTGCTGAAACGTACTCCATACCATATTCAGCACATTTGGTATTTTGCTCGCCGCAGCAAAAAGACCTGAGGCACCGATACCAAGGATACTGGTAATAAAAAATCTATTCACGCTTGTTCCAATCCACCAAAAAATAGCGTTTGGCATTAATGGCAAAGAATAAACAAGCATCATCTTAAGAAAATGGCAATCCTGTTTTCGCGGAAGAGCCACGTATCTCCAAGAGCCACCCGCCATAAGGTATACAGCAATGGCAGAGACGCCACCTAAGATCAATGAAATGAAATAGCCATCAACCTTCCAGCTCCACAAGCCGATAAGTATACCAGTCGATGACGCAGATACTAAAGATGAAATAATAGACGCACTCGTGATCAGTTTAATTTGATTAAGGCCTCTTGCCACATTTGCCCAATATGAGTTAAATGCCAGCGAGATAAAATAGAACCAATAAAACCACTTATATTTTCCAAGTCCACCAAATACAGGAAAATCCAGAAGAGGCAATAAAAAAAGCAGATACAGCAACAAAAGCATAATTGCACAGCTGAATACTGTAATCCAAAAACCAATAGAAATATAATGCTTTTCGTTGGCCGAATCATCAATAACGTAGCGGGTAACAGCATCTCCAATAGATAACGTTATAACTGGAGTAATTAAATTGGCGACAGTGAGCGACATATCCGTCACGCCATACTGTGCTGCAGTTAGAAAGTATGTATACAGTGGCACAAGTAAGAACGTAATCAGTTTCGTTGATACTGTATTCAACGTAAATAAACCGATGTTAATCAATAAATTCTTATATTTATTCAAAGTATTCACCCAACGTCTGTATTACTCCCATCAAGCATATGTTCAGCTCTCATCATTTAAGGTATTCATCTAATGCCGCAAACTGTTGTGCAGCATCTCTCACTATGTCTGTCACATTATAATGAATCGGATTAGGTAAATTTGCTTCAGGAGCATTCATCCACTCATCGGTCTTAAGATCAATTGCATTTCGCATATCAAAACCCATATCCTCAAGCACATGTTTGGTCTTGTGGCTATACATAATTGGCAATACATCAGCACCAGCAAGTAAACCAAGAATAGTGGCATGGAACCTTGTTCCAAGAACCACACTAGAAGATGCTAATTCCGTAAGCACTTCTTTCATATTATTTAGATAATACAATGCTCGTGCCTTGATCCCATCAGATTGAGCAAACTGCATTAACCGCTGAACGGCACTCTCGTCACCTTCGCATTGGCAAAAAGAGCATAATACTATTTCATAGCCAAGCTTATTATATTTTTTCATATAAGCAGCTATCAGCCGATCATACGCTTCTGTTTTAATGCTTAGTTCGCCGAATTTATCAGACCGTTTTAAATCGACCACTGAAATGAAAATCTTCTTTTCAGTGGCTGTCTCTGGCAAAGACGCATTAAAAAGTACATCAGGGGCATGCCGCACAACAGAAATCTCCGAAAATAAATTCGCAGAATAAACATCCCTAAAGCAGATATCTCTACAGTATTTAGCAAAAAGTTTTTTATAAAAACGTAAATAAGCTGATGAATGAAAAGGACCAAAATTGGCGCCAATAATAAAATACTCACGATTCGTCACTTGACGGACTAATTCTTTATCGCTTAAGAATCTACACTCTCTACCAATAAAAGAACGCAAAGATCTTCGAGGATTTTCCATATACAAGGATCCGCCAATAGTCACCATGGCATCCGCATTATGCACAAGCATACTTCGTCTATTTATAAACGAGCAATAACTCTTCCACCATGCGACTAGTCCATTTTGCTTCGAAGGCATGTCAACAACAAATATATCAACATTGCCAAATTGATCTACTAAATCGGAATAACTATTATCAGCAATTATCACAAAATGTGTCTCTGGATATCTAGCAAGTAATGTGTAAAGAAATAAATCATCGCCAAGGTTATGAGCCAAGTAACAATCCACAAAAATAGTTTTAACCACAAGAACCTCCTAATAATAGAAATTATCTATGCTTCTTCAACATAGAATCAATAAGCGCATTCAATATCTCCTACCCACAAACCAAGTTCTCATAAAAGTTCTAGGCCTGTAACAGGAAAAACTAAAACCTTCTATGCAGCTATCAGCATATAATTAGGCACATCTGTCAGCAATCATTTCAATAATTTTTTTATCTATCTTTTCGTCGAACTTTCTTGCAAAAAGCATCGGAGAAGTTGATAGCTTCGCAAAATCGCGTTCCGTAAATGCTTTCAAATCCCCTTGATCCCATTCGATAAGCCGCATAATGGCTGCATAGTCGTCATCGGGTTGAGGATGATTTATCTTTTCTCGATAAGGTGAATTCAGGATCATGGTCTGCATGAACATTTCATCGGCACAGAACGAGGAATCAAATATCTTTTTATATCGCGGCCAATTATCCACAACATACTGAGCGAAGTCGTGAGTAATACTAAACCATTGTGCCCCCTTGCCTAATACGAGAGACACTTTTCTAAGCCGATTAATTCCGGCAGCTAGTTCAATTCGATTAAGAATCCGTTCGGTCCACTTACACCGTCTTCCCAACATATTCTGCAGAGGATGCCATATCGATATCCTCTGCTTGGTACGCGAACTCATCTCATTTCCAATCTCAGTGAAGTGGATAAACTCTTTTCCTTGATTTTTAGCAAAAAAGTCATCTATATAGTCCATGCCATGCAACGGCAGGTCCATTCCAGACAACAGATGATAGTAATCACTGTTACTCGAGAGAGCTTCCCTCAATAGAAGCATTTCGCAACTAATTTGATTACTGCCTCCCCAAGTAACCTTCAATCTTGGAACAAATTTCAAGGACGCTTTTTTTGTAATTCCTCCAAATTCAGATGGCATAAAATCACGAGATCTTGCGTCAATATGGACATATATAGAATTGCGTGAGTCATCCAATAGTGAAATCAGAGTCTTCAGCTGTCCCCAATTAGTATGTGCTTCTATCAAAAAAGCATGTTTCAACGTTGATGCTCCTTATGTCCTTCTAAATTCAAAAAAACAATCATCGATAGTATTAAAACAATCAATATACATAACGAATACCAACTCATATGTATATCTTCAAAACGTATCCCTGCACGAAGATTATCAGCAAAAACAATCAATGCAACAGCCGCAGAAATCGACAGCGGAATAGGAAGAGCAGTAGCACGGTCAATGTTTTTTTTAACAATCTCGCAGATGAAAGGCAAAACTGAGAGCATAAGCATTGAGGTACATCGAGAAAAGAGTGCTTGATCCATAAATGCCCCCAAAGTAAAACAACCCATCATTATGGCAAAGCCTATATATCGTTTTGGTAGATTTACTTTTCTTCGAATCCCATAGACGAGAATAAAGAAATAAAAGCAAAAAAGCAGGATACTTCGCACTCTTGAAAAAGAAGATGAAACAGTGATGTAAGCGCCATCCCCAAAATATTGGGTTGACTTATAAGATAATGATGCAAAAAAAGGAATATAAGATAATTTAGAAAATATATTGAAAACCGATGCCTGTATATAATGTTGCAAAAGAAGGAGGGCACAGCATATAGCGTATATAAAATTATGCCTTCTATACATACCTGCAAACAAATATATAAGTAATATAATAGATACAAAAGGGTGAATAAGAATTAATAAAAGAAAAAATGGAAGCGTTATAGCATTAAACTCATCAGAAAATTTATACACTATGCATATCGCCGCGAATCCGGCCATGTAGTTTCTGATTCCAGTGACTCCAGCGTTAAAATTAAACAAGGAAAGAAAAAGAAAAACACACAAGACTAAAGTTTTTTTATTTTTTCCATTATTTGACTGTTTAAAACAAATGTAAAGACCAGCACCAACATCGACGGTAGCAGCTAAAAAGGTAAGCCATCCATTTTCCGGCTGCAAAGATATCAGAAATATAATTAGTCCAATAACAGGCACGGAATTATACCCACGCACATTCATCAGGTAATGCCAAGCCTCTGCCTTATCAGTGACAGCAAAAGTCCTGGTTTCATCTAATGTGTTGAAAAAGCGAACTGTATCAACAAAGACAGTCGTTTTTGGAACCATCATAAAACCTATAAGGCCAAAAAACAGGGCAGAAAAAACTAAAACTGTTAACCGTTTTCTTCTCGAAGAGGACAAAGAAATCATTACAAGAGTAACCAAGGTCACTGTCAAATAGCTTAAAGCAAACAAACTGTCCCCTTTTCTCTAAAAGCTCAATCAGTAATTGTTATCCGCATTTGATATAAACGCTAACTTAAAAATTAGATACCGTGTAACAACAGTTTGGATTCCACACAAATATCTACCATTAGTCACTTCCCTGATCTTTAGTCGCGAAAAGAGCGAAACTTAATAAATAAAAATGAGAAAAAATAAAAACGCTGTATCAGTCCACGCACCCCTCCAATCTTCGAATAATCCCCAAGCGTAGATAGTAGATTATCCATATCAGTCTGCCGCTTACGCGCAGCTTTGGAGAAGGCATAATAAGTCTTAGGCTTTTTGAGCCCGTTATAGATATTCCGCCGAAATCCCATTGTAGTCTCGGCAGCCCAGCGGGCTTTAATAGATGCAGCCTTCGCTCCGGTCTTTTGACAATAATCCATCAATGCAGCAAACATTTGAGCATGATCAGAAATAAAACTTGGATGAGCGACATGAGCCGAAGATGTATCCGACAATAACTTATATAGATATAGGACATCAGTCATTACATACAGACTTTCCGCTTCTGACAGGAAACGCAATATAAATTCTGCATCCTCACCTGAAGGTATGGTGGAAAATCTTATTTCTGCACGCTCAATAATGTCCTTATTGAACACTTTGTTCCAAAGCGGATTCAAGAGATTCTCACTAAACAACCTGTCAAAATTATCAGCTATTGTTTGAGTGCCGTCATACCGAGAGGATTCACTATTGACAATCTGCTCTTTGAACTGCTTCCTTTGCTTAATTAATCCGAAAAGGTAACAATCGCTTGGTTCTCGGTCAATCGTTGCGAGCAATGTAGCTATGGCACCAGGCATAATTCCATCATCGGCATCGACAAACCAGATGTATTCAGCATCGCACTCTTCAATGCCTCGGTTACGAGCTGAACCCACACCTCCGTTATCCTGATGCAGGACTTTAATCGAATCAGATTCGAATTGCCTAGCTACAGCTAAGGTATTATCTGCAGATCCATCATCCACAACAACAACCTGAACTCCATCGGTGAGCTGGGCACTAATCTGTTCAAGCAACCCTCGCAACGCTGGCGCCACATTATAAGCGGGAATGACTAAGCCAAGACGATTCATTGTGTAATCCTTCCGGATTCATCTGTATTCTCACTACTGATGAGGTAATCCCCAAAAGATCCATCCGGATAAGATGCTGGCTTCTTCCAAGACAGTTTAAAAACATCCGTCTTTTCTGTCAGTTCGAGCCATTTCTCCTCATCAAATGGTTCACTTACGATAGGAGCGAGCTCAAAAAGCGCGGGATTATCCTGACCTCGCTCATTCTCGCACCAAGACCGTAATGAACCAATCTCATGGTCATAAGCATATTCCAATGCATAATCGATTAAAAAATAATCAATAAGTTGGTCATTGTTCTTCCAATAATCCAAGAAAAATTGATTCATAAATGCAAATAAAGACTCATTCTTACATCCTCCGATGAAGAAGCCTGTCCATTTGCCATCAGAAACATTGAAAAAAGATTTGGAGAAAGTAGAATTTCATCAATTTAATAATACAGTTATAAAAAATATAGATGGCACAAAATACAAAGAAACAGATGATATTAGAGATATATTAGCAAAACATATAATAAGTCCTGTTAAATTTACAGCAGTGCTTCAAAAGATGCTAGATATGGGAGTTGACACTTTTATTGAAGTTGGACCAGGAAAAACATTGTCAGGATTTATAAAGAAAATGCCAACTGAAAAAGAGATAAAAATTCTAAATATTTGTAATTGTGAGACATTGGAAAATGTTTTAAAGGAGGTAAAATAGATGGATAATGTAGCAATGATAACTGGTGCAACTAGAGGAATTGGAAAACAAATTGCTTTAACATTAGCAAATGAAGGTTATAATATCGTATTAAATTATAGAACTGAAAATGATGAGCTAAAACAATTGAAAAATGAAATTGAAAGCAAAAATGTAAAATGCTTAGCAGTTCAAGGTGATGTAACAAATTTTGAAGATTGCAAGCAAATGATAGAAAGTGCAATTAAGGAATTTGGAAAAATTGATGTATTAGTAAATAATGCGGGAATTACTAAAGATATGTTACTTGCAAGAATGAAAGAAGAAGATTTTAAACAAGTAATAGATGTTAATTTAGTTGGAACATTTAATATGACTAAAAACGTAATTTCATATATGATGAAAGCAAGAAATGGAAAAATTATAAATATTTCATCAGTTGTAGGAATTGCAGGTAATGCAGGTCAAACAAATTATTCTGCATCAAAAGCAGGAATAATTGGATTTACCAAAAGCTTGGCAAAAGAAGTTGCATCAAGAAATATTTTAGTAAATGCAGTAGCACCAGGATTTATAGAAACGAATATGACAGATGTATTAAAACAAGAAGTAAAAGACGAAATTGCTAAAAATATTCCATTAAAAAGAATGGGAACACCTCAAGATGTAGCAAATGTAGTAAAATTTTTAGCTTCAGAAGATAGCTCATATATTACAGGGCAAGTTATTTCAGTTGATGGAGGAATGATTTAATGAAAAAGAGAGTTGTAATAACAGGTTTAGGTGCAATAACACCAATAGGTAAAACAGCAAATGAGACTTGGAATGGAATTAAAAATAAAGAATGTGGAGTTGATGAAATCAAATTATTTAATGCTGAGAATTTTAAAACTAAATTTGATGCAGAAGTAAAAGATTTTAATCCATTAGATTATTTAGATATGAAACAAGCTAAAAGATTAGATAGAAGTTCACAGTTTGCAATTATTGCAGGAAGAGAAGCTTTAAAAGATAGTGGAATAACAACAGAAAATACAGATTTTAATAATGTAGGTGTTTTTGTAAGTTCTGGAATAGGTGGTCTAACTACAATTCAACAACAATGTGAAATCAATTATGAAAAAGGAAATAATAGAGTATCTCCAATGTTTATACCAATGGGAATTGCTAATATGCCTGCTGGAAATGTTGCAATAGATTTAGGATTAAAAGGAGAATCAATTTCTATAGTTACAGCTTGTGCATCATCTACACATGCTATTGGAGAAGCTTTTAGAAATATACAAGATGGATATGAAGAAGTAATCTTGGCAGGTGGATGTGAAGCGGCTATTTGTCAATCTGGTGTAGCAGGATTTGAGAATATGAAGGCATTAACACATGCAACTGAAAAAGATAGAGCAAGTATACCATTTGATAAAGAGAGAAGTGGATTTGTAATTGGAGAAGGTGCAGGAGTTGTAGTTTTAGAAGAATTAGAACATGCCAAAGCAAGAAATGCCCAAATATATGCAGAGCTTGTAGGATATGGTGCAACATCTGATGCATATCATATTACTTCACCAGCTCCAGATGGAGAAGGTGCTGCAAGAGCTATGGTAAGAGCTATGGAAAATGCAAACATAAAACCAGAAGATATTGATTATATAAATGCTCATGGAACTTCAACACATTTAAATGATGTATGTGAAACACTAGCAATAAAAAAAGCATTAGGAGATGCAAGTAAAAAAGTTATGGTAAGCTCAACAAAAGGAAATACAGGACATTTACTAGGTGCTGCTGGTGCAGTTGAAGCTCTTATATGTGCAAAGGCTATAGAAGAACAATTAGTTCCGCCAACATTAAATTACAAAGTACCAGACGAAGAATGTGATTTGGATATTGTTCCAAATGAGTTAAGAAATGCAAATTTAAATGTTGTAATGTCAAATTCTTTGGGATTTGGAGGACATAATGCAAGTATCATATTAAAGAAATATGAGGAGGAAAAATAAATGGAGTATGACAAAATAAAACAATTGATGGAAGATATGGGAAAATCTAATATAGAAGAATTAGAAATTGAGTTTCCTGAGGGAATGAAAATAAGCATGAAGAAGAATGTTGCTGTTGTGCCGGCTCAACAAGTGGTAGCTCAACAATCTACAAATATTCCTGTAGTTCAATCAATTCAACCTATACAGGAAGAGCCAAAAGAAGAATATAAAGAAATAAAATCTCCAATGGTTGGAACATTTTATTCAAAACCATCACCTGACAAAGAAGAATTTGTAAAAGTAGGAGATAAAGTAAAAAAAGGTCAAGTAGTTTGCATTATAGAAGCAATGAAATTAATGAATGAAATAGAAGCAGAATTTGATGGAGAAGTAGTTGAAGTTTGCTTAAATGATGGTGATGCAGTTGAATATGGAAAACCACTTTTCAAATTAAAATAGGAGGAAACTATGTTAGATAAAGAAGAAATAAAAAAAATAATTCCTCAAAGGGAGCCATTTTTAATGATAGATGAGGTAGAACAATTTGTGCCAGGAGAAAGTTGTACTGCTTATAAAAATGTAAATGAAGATGAATATTATTTTAAAGGTCACTTCCCAGGAAATCCTATAATGCCAGGAGTGTTAATGGTAGAAGCATTGGCACAAACAGGAGCGGTAGCAATTCTATCAATGGAAGAAAATAAAGGAAGAAATGCATTATTTGGTGGAATTAATAATTTAAAATTCAAAAAACAAGTTGTTCCAGGAGATAGATTAAAATTAGAGGTTAAGATAATTAAAAGAAAAGGGCCTATAGGAATAGGGGAAGCAATTGCCACTGTTGATGGAAAAATTGCTGTTAAAGGTGAATTAACATTTGCCATAGTATAATGGCATTTTGGAGCTTATAGGAAAGGAAAAGAAAGATGATAAACAAGATATTAATTGCAAATAGAGGAGAAATAGCAGTAAGAATAATAAGAGCATGTAAAGAAATGAATATAAAAACAGTTGCAGTATATTCAGAAGTAGACAAAGATGCAATGCATGTAAAATTAGCTGATGAGGCTATATGTATAGGACCTGCAAATTCTAGTAAAAGCTATTTGAATTTTAAAAAGTCTATTGCATATATGGCTCGTACACTTGTGTCCATCTTGTTCGTACAATGGTTTAGGTGATTTATTATGCCTTTGGTTTTGCGTCTGCTGTTGATCGTTTGCGCAGCTATCACCCTGCTATTTGTTGTCAGAAAATTGAAGAAAAACCAGATGCGAGTACTCGATTCGGTGTTCTGGCTCTTCTTTTCCGGTGCATTTGTCTTATTTGGCGTGTTTCCTGAAGTTGTTGCTTCGGTTTCGTATGCGCTGGGCTTTCAATCGGCATCAAATTGTGTATTCTTGTTCGTTATTGCGGTTCTCGTTGTGAGGGATTTCACATCTTCGATACGGCTGTCGGCATTAAGCGACAAGATTGATTCCTTAGCTACCGAAATTGCTCTAAGGGAGCATGAGGACAATGATGGAAAGTAAAACTGATTTGTCTTCAACGATAAAGGAATCCTATAGTGGCATAATCACGCGATGATCATGATGCATGAAGGTGATCAGATGATCGACACCCTGTTTCTCGGCAATGGTCTGAATCGAACTATAAACAATGGTTTAGCCTGGGCAAATTTTATGAAAAGACTGGGCGCAGCCTCTCGCGAGGGTGAAAACGTTCCTTTTCCTATTGAGTTCGAGGTTACAGCGGCAAAGCAGGGGTGCAGAATCGGTGCACGCCGCTCCGATCCGTACAAAGATTTGCGAACGAAAATATCTCAAATCATTACTGAGAGCGATATGAAAGTTGGTGAGACGCATTTCGCGTTTCGTGACTTAAATGTAAGCAATGTCATTACGACAAATTATGATGTTCTATTTGAATCATTGCTTGATACTAAGAGTTCGATCGGGAACCCTGGATTCAGTCGAAATATCCTTGGCCCTATATTCGCTACGTCAACAAAGAAGTTCTTTCACGCTCATGGTCTCGCTTCGTGGAAGAATACCCTCTGTTTGGGACATAAGCACTATGCTTCATTAATTAGTAAGATGCGTAATGAATTGTATGATGGTTCTGAAGACGGAGCACGCGATTATTTGCGTGATTTGGTTCTCGGGAAACATGATTCAAAGGGGATATGGCCAGAGCTTTTGTTTACTTCTAACGTTGCGATAGTCGGATTCTGCCTGGATTATAGTGAAATCGACATATGGTGGCTTCTTGCAATGAGAGCTGCCTTGTTTCAGCCGAGTGGCGGTCTCGATAAGTATGCAAATCAAATTAGCTACTATCAGATTGATATCAAGAGCAGGAAGAAAACACCTTATGATTACGGAAAACAGGAAGCATTAAATGCTCTTGGGGTAGAAGTGCAACTGATTCATGCGGACGATTTCACCGCAGGTTATCAGGACATTGCCCGGCGAATAAAGGAATACCGCGATGAATGAAGTCGTTTGATGTCTCTTTGAAGATCTCATTTGCAAATTGCTTGAAGCGTCAGTAGCGATACTTCTATGTCCTCAACAAAGACTGATTTAGTTTATTGCGAGGCGGGTCAGTTGTCTTCAGGACTTTATTACGATAAGGAAGATTGAGCATGTGGTCATATTTCTTTATATTTACTGCTTTGTATTTGGTGCTGCTGTATGTGCCAGGTTTCATTGCTTGTAGGTGCTTGGGGTTTCGTTTTGACTTGGCGTTTTGCGTTGGTCCCATCGTTGGCATTGCGTGCTATTCGATGCTATTTATTGGGTTTGGCGCAATTGGCTTTGGTTCCTCTTTAGGCGTATGCTTTTTTGCTTTCTTTGCACTCACTCTAGCCTTGTACGCGGCTCGAAGGCATTTTTTTGGGCTGGATGATTTTGATGGCGGAGTATCGCTATCTTCTAAACAGTTCATTCGGATTGGACTGGCTTACGTTGCCATTGCTTTGGTTTTATTCTTCGTCTTGCTCTATAGAAGGTTTCAAGACCCTTCTTTTATGATTCAGGGCTTTGATACATTGTTCCACGTTAATCTTGTTCGGTCTTTTTTTGATTCGCAGAACTTTAGTTCATTGACTGCTTCATTGTATCAATGCGGCCTTTCTCCCCTTTCTCAGTCTTCGGGGGGCTTTTATCCTGCTGCATGGCATGGCTTGTGTGCGCTAGCGTTATCGATAAACCCCGAAGAATTGAACGTTGCTGCAAACGCTCTGAACTATGTTTTTGCATCTGTTGTATTTCCGAGCGGGGTGTTTCTGCTTCTTACCCAGCTGTTCAAAAAGAACGAAGGGTTGAGCTGCTATTTAACGGGTGCTTTTATTTGCCCTTGCCTGTATGCTTTTCCTTGGGCTATGTTGCTTCGTGGAGAGCAATTTCCCCAGTTCTCATCATTTTCTCTTTTGCCTTTAGTCGTTTCTGTAATTATCATGGCGATTGATGCTAAAGACCGACGAAGCAGGCTGGCCTTTAGCATCGTTTCGTTGTTCGGGTGCTTGTCCTTGGTCCTGTTGCAAACTAGTTCCATATTTGCGGCGTATGTGTTTGCTGCGGCTTATCTGCTGCACTATATATATGACCGCAACCGCGTCAATAATCGTCAATTTGCAATAGGATTGGTTTGCGTGGTGATGGTCGCGCTAAGTCTATTCTGGATTATTTGCTGTAACGTGCCCTTCTTGAGGTCGGTAGTAGAGTTCGAATGGCCTAGCACTACCGACGTATATGGAGCTGCCTTTGATACGGCTTTGTTCTCTTTTTCGAGCAACGCGCCCATTGAACCTTTATTAGCGATATTATTTTTAATTGGCTTGATTGATATCGTCAAGAATCGAAAAGAAATCTACCTTGTTTTGCCTTGGGTATTCTTTGCGATATCTTATATCTCTTCAGCTTCATCTGATGGCACGTTAATTAAGCACATTCTTGGCGGGTTTTGGTATACCGATCCATCGCGCTTGGGCGCACTTGTGTGCATTGCTGCCGTTCCGGTTTTATGTGTCGGTGCAAATTACATCGTATGTAAATTGGCGAAGCTGATTCATTGGGATTATGTTTGCTCTCTGGGCGTTGGTTTGATGCTGTGTATAGCTGTAATTATGTTTGGTTTTCCATGGTTATCAGGTGTTTCAGCGGCGTCCTTTAATAGCGCTTTATGTGCCGATATCGATCGGCAGATTGGTTCTAATGATGCTGGTATTTATAGCGCCAAAGAGAAAGCATTTGTGAATCGAGTTCTTGAAGAAGTCGATGATAGCTCCGTTATCGTAAACTGCCCGGATGACGGAAGCGCGTTCATGTATGCCGATGATGACGCAAATATTCTCTATAGGAGAAACTATGCTGATGAGGATAACGAGTTGGCTGAAAGCAAGATCATTCGTCATGATTTGAACAATCTTGCTACCGACCAATCGGTGCAATTGGTAGTAAACAAATGGAACATTCGGTATGTTCTTTTGTTATCGAGCCCTGAGGGCGAAGGCGCCTTCCATACTTACAAGCTTGATGATTGGGCTGGTTTGCAGTTGATAGATGAGGCGACGGAAGGCTTCAGACTCATTGACCGAGAAGGTGACATGAGATTGTATGAGATTGTAGATTAAGTTGCATGCGGTTTGCATTAAACAATGG
>OLOB01001539.1_pt1 | contig 15021 bp, 9 predicted proteins | sample 1671911 | NCBI WGS metagenome assembly OLOB01 (sample SAMEA3136625, study PRJEB25190) | human gut metagenome | biome: human gut; feature: human-associated habitat; material: faeces | place: Austria | collected 2013
AGGCCTCGGGGCAATACGGGAACATCGCCCGCATCTCCTCCTCGGTCTTCATGTAAAACTCCGAGCCGGTCATGCGCATGCGGTTGGGGTCATCGACCTTGGCGTTCATGCCAATACACATGATGACGTCCTGCACGGGCGCATCCTCGCGGCGCAGGTAGTGGAAGTCGTTGGTGGCGATGACCTTGACGCCCACCTGCTTGGCGATATCGATGAGCGTGCGGTCCATCTGCTCGTCAGTCAGGCCGTTGTCGGTGGTGATGCCGTGTTCCTGGATCTCGATGTAGAAGTCGCCGGGCTCGAAGGTATCACGGAAGGTCTCGGCCCACTTGATGGCGCCTTCCATGTCGCCGCGGTCGATGTATTTGGGGATGATGCCCGCGATACAGGCGCTCGTGCAGATCATGCCCTTGGCATGGCGGCGCAGGTTGTCGAGCGTCACGCGCGGCTTGTAGTAAAAGCCCTGCACGGCGGCCTCGGAGACCGTCTGCATCAGGTTGACGTAGCCTTCCTGGTCTTTGGCCAGGAGGATCATATGGTAGAGCTCGGGCTTGTGGTCGCGGGCAAGGGTCTCGTCCGGCGTAAAGTAGACCTCGCAGCCAAAGATGGGCTTGATGACCAGGGGCGGCTTGAGCTCGTCGATGTTGCCCTTCTCGTCCCACATGGCCATGTCTTTGACGTACTGGGCATGCTCACGCGGGTTTGCCTCGGGGTCGGGCTCCACCAGCTCGTCGCGGCGGTCCTTTTCCAAGAAGGCCTTGTCGTGGCTCCAGGTTTTGTACTCGGGCGTGTTGTGGTTGACGGCGTCGCAGGCCAGCGCCAGATCGGGCACGCCATACATGTAGCCGTGGTCGGTAATGGCCACGGCGGGCATGCCCAGCTCAACGGCACGGTTGACCATATCCTGGATACGGGTTGCGCCGTCGAGCATGGAAAAGACAGTGTGGTTGTGCAGATGGACGAATGCCATGTGATGAGCTCCGATGCGGGTTCGTGTTCTGACTGAACGATTTTACCCCACGGCACGGACAGCACCCGAACCTAGCCAAACCAACACGGCTCCTCTTGCAGTTGCGGTGAAATGCGGACTGTTTGGCGGCTTTTTTGGCCAAAACAGTCCGCATTCCACCGCAAGTTATCTGAGGGCTAGAGATTGTAGATGACTACTTGAGGTTCGGCGGGTTCGACGAAGATGGCTGGATTCGCCTGCTCCACGCGAACGAACTTGACCGTCACCGTCTCAAAGCCCGCCTTGTGCAACACGTCGGCGTAAACGCGCGCCTGCAGGGCGTGCTTCTCGAGCAGCTGTTCTGGCGTCTCGTCCGGTGTGCCGCCCGTCTTGTAGTCGATGACCAGCGCGCGTGACGAATCCGCCGGGTTCGTCGCCAAAGCGTCGATGGCACCTTCGGCATAGGCACCGTAGCGGGCGATGTCCTCGTCCTCGCAGCCCAGCGAAAAGAACGGCACCTCGGCGCGAACGCACGGCCACGCGAGCAGGTCGGCACGAACAGCCGACTTGAGCCAGCGGTCCAGGGCAACGTCGAAGCGTTCGCGCTGCTCCGGCGTCAGGCGCCACAGGCGCGCCAGCGCATCGGCACGCGCGGCGGGCAGCGCATCGGCACCCATCTCGATAAGCCACTGGCAGGCAGCGTGGAAGGCCGAGCCCAGCGCCATGGGGTTGCCGGTAGGCTCAACGGCGGCCACGTCTGCATCCGTCATCTCGGAACCATCCGACTCCGCATCATCGCCGGCCTCGTCCATGGGCATGCGCGCCTCGGCGGCACGGTCCTCGGACTCGGCATGCAGCGCCGCGGCAATTGACGAGTAGCTGTACGAATCGCGCGCCGGATACGGACAGATGCCCATGCGCACGCCCGCTGCCTGGGGATACACGAGCTCAAATGCATCGGGCTCGGGGTCGGCAGGACCGGGAACGGCGGCGCGGGCATCTGCACCGGCACCCTCCGGCTCCGCATCGCCACGGACGAGCCTGCCCTCGGTATCCAGCGAAGCGTTGGCCTCAAACGCCTGCTCGCCAAAGGTAAAGTTCGCGAGCGAAATGAGCTCGTAGTCGCCCGGCTGGGAGTTGTCGAACACCAGGCGGTCGGCATCGAGCTGCGGCATGTCCAGAGCGTCGGTCGGCAAAATACGGCGCAGCACGTCGTAGGTCAGATCGGTCTCGACGTCAAAGGTCGGCGCCGTCACCTTGCCACGGCTCACGCCGGCATCCATCGCCAAGATCACCAGCTCGCGCGCACGCGTCATGGCAACATAGAGCAAGCGGGCCCGCTCCTCGAGCGAGAGCTGCAGGTCGTCGTTGCGCAGGCGAGCAAATGCCTCGGCGGGAGAACCCGTCGCGCAGACATCCTCCATGAGCTCCGGCGGCAGCCATAGCGACGTGCCCTTGCCCTTAAACGCATGCTCAAACTGCTTTTTAACGTCGTCGCCCTTCACAAAGGTTCCGTCGGCGAGCTTAACGCCGTCGAAGCGTGCCGGCAGTGCCACGACCTGCGCTCCGCCCTCGACGCGACCCATCTGTGCCGCACCCGAGGACTTACGCACGCCAAAGCACTCGGCGACCGCCACGACCGGATATTCCAGACCCTTGGAAGCGTGCACCGTCATGATGCGGACCGCGCCGTCGCCCTCCTCGTTGAGGGCGCCCGGGGCCTCCTTGCCCGCCAAGAAGCGATCGAAGACAAGCGCAATGGAGCGCGGCGAGTTGCCGAACTCGGCCTCAGCCTCGGCCACGGCATCGAGCGCCTTGAGCACGTTGGCGGCAATAGCCTTGCCCTCGGGACCACGCTGCGCCAGACGCACAAACCAGCCGGAGGCGTTGACCACGTCGTGCGCGATGGCGGCGAACGAATCGCGGCCCACGCGACGAAGCGCATACCGCAGCACCTCGCGGGCGCGCGTCACGAGCGGCAAGCCCTGCAAGCCCGGCACATCGGAATCGCTCATGATGCCCACGTCGATATTCCGGCGCGAGGTCTCCCCCGTCTCGCTATCGAGCTTGGTCGCCAGCGCCAAAAACTCCTGGGCGCCCAGCGCAAACATCGGCGAGGCGAGCAGCGGCATAAGACCCTGCGCCGTATCGGCTGGATTGGCGAGTGCACAAACCAGGGCGCGCACCGTCTGCACCTCGGCAGCCTGCGCAAAGACCGAGCCGCCTGCGATAACACAGTCGAGCCCCTGGTCGCGGAAGGCCTGTGCGTAGACGTCTGCGTTGGTCATGCGGCCCAGCAGCAGCACCATGCCGCCCTGAGGCTGGCCGGCGTCGGCAAGCGCGCGGAACCGCTCGGCGATCGCACGGGCCTTGGCCTGTGTGCGCTCCTGCGTACTGCCGCCGGCAACAAAGAGGGCCTGGCGACGCGAGGCATCTGCCACTAGCGTGTCCTTGCGGCCGTCGCTCGCCTCAAGGTCCAAAAAGCCCTGCATCAGGCCGCCGTCATCGCCGTCGAAGACGCGTGCCACGTAACGCAGTACCTCGTCATGGCTGCGGAAGTTGCGCACGAGCTTGACGAGCTCGCCGGCGGGGACATCCGGCGTGGCGACCGTCTCGGACGCTGCCGTCGATCCCACCTTGCGCTCCTGGCGGCGGAACACCTCGACCTCGGCGCCGCGGAAGCGATAGATCGACTGCTGTGCATCGCCTACGGTACACAGCGCGCGCTCCCCCGCACCCGTCAGGTAGAGGATCAGATCGACCTGCATCTGGTCGGTATCCTGAAACTCGTCGATCATGACCATCTTAAAGCGGCCCTCGTACGCAGCACGAATGGCAGGGTAATCGCGCAGGGCCTCGTAGGCCATGCGCAGCAGGTCGTTATTATCGAGGGCGGACTGGCCGGCCTTGAGCGCGCGATACTCGGCCTCCACGGAACGGGCCAGGCCCACCAGCGCATCGAGCGCCGGGCCACCGCAGGCAAGCACGATATTGATAAACGCATCGGCGGCCTCGGCCTTGAGCAGCTCGACCTGCTCCTTAGGGAATGCCTTGCTCGCGCGCGGCATGGTGCACGACATCATGAGTCGCGCTGCATCGGCCATGGTCTTGCCGCTCGCCTCGAACGCGTCAATGGCGTCGAGTGCCATCTGCGCCTTCTCGGTCGCGGCCTTGCTTGCGCCCAGCGCCGCGCGATAGGCATCGGCGAGTGCCGAGGTATCGGCCTGGCCGCGCGCCACGCACACGTCGTCCATACCGCCCGGCAACTGGCTCGACAGCTCCAGCAGGTCGCGCACCAGACCCTTGATGGTCGTACCGCCGCCAAAGGAACCGCCCTCCCCCGCCATGGGATACCAGGCATAGAGGGCCTTGAGCGATGCCGCGAGCTCGGGGGCGGCATCGGGTGCCGTCGCGCGACCCAGCACATGCTCAACAGCCTGATCCATGAGCTCGTCGGTATCGGTGAGCACCGTGAACTCAGGGTCGATGCCCAGCTCCAGCGCGTGCGCGCGCAGGATACGCGAGCACATGCCGTGAATGGTCGAGATCCACGCGTCGTCGACGGTCAGTGCTTCCTCGTCCATGCCCTCGTCGATAAGCGCACGGCGCACGCGGTCGCGAATCTCGGCCGCGGCATCCTTGGTAAAGGTGATGGCGAGCACCTGGTCCAGATGCTCGACGAACGGACCGGATTCGGGCGAGAGCGCGTAGACGATGCGGCGCGTGAGGGTAAAGGTCTTGCCCGAACCGGCGCCCGCCGAGACAAACAGCGGACGGTCGAGCGTCTTGACGATCTGCAGCTGTTGCGGCATCAAAGTCGAAAGATCCATGGTCTACACGCCCCTCCTTACAAACGTTCCTTGGTGGTTATACGAACAGCGCGCATGCGCGGCTTGCGCCGATGTCGGGTCGACAGCGGCGACGTCACCTGCCTCGAGCTCGCGCAGGCGCTCGGCAATGCCGGTCTCCACGCGGTCGAGCAGGGCATCGAAGTCCATGCTGCCGCCCTCGCCCGGGAAGCCCTTCTTGAGGCCCGGGATGCGACCGTCACCACGCTCTTCCTCGAGCAACTCGGCACTTGCCGCGCCGCGCAGCGCGGGCTTGCCGCCCTTGGTCGAGAAATAGAGCGCAGCACGGGTATCTAGGCCCAGCGCCCGACGCATGGCCTGCGCGTAGATGAGTGTCTGGGTATGGGGCGGCAGCCAGCGCGGGTCGTCGATGGGAGCCTCGCCCGTCTCCTCGTCACGCACCGTGGGGTCGGCAAGCTTAAACTCCTCGACACCCGAACGATGCTTGTAGTCGATTACCACGGCGCGATTCTCGGCGTCCACGTCCACGCGGTCGATGCGCCCGCCAAGCGGCCAACCGGCATACTCGACCTTGAGCTCGTTGAAGGCGAACTCCAGGTAGCGCGGGGCAAAGGGGGCAAGTGCCTCGGACTCGTAGGCAAGCACACCCTCCAGCTGCGGCAAGATCTCGGCCACCTGGCGTTCCTCCACCGCAGAGAGCGGCACCAGCGGGCCCTCCGTGCCGCGCTTGCCGGTGTGCTCGGCCAACGTCTCGTCAAAGACCTCGTGCAGCAGCTCCTGTGCACGCGGCAGATTCTCGGGCGTCACGCGCTCCATGCCCTCTTGGGGCAGACGGGCATGCAGATGCTCCAGCACGTCGTGGACAAAGTTGCCCTTTTCCATGTTGCCAAAGCCCGCGTCGATCGACTGGGGCTTGACACGATACGACACGAACCAGCACAGTGGGCAGGTAGAATAGGCCTCGATCTGCGAGGCGGACGTCAGACGCGGCACGAGCGGCGCATCCTCACCCTCGCCATCGCGACGGCGCAGGACCAAATACGGCACGGCCTCGGCACTCAGATGCTGAGGGGCTTCACAGGTCACGCGCTCGCGCTTGAGGCCTTCACCTGCCGCGGGATCAAAGTCGGCGATGATATCGCCCTCGCCCACGCGCATGGGCTTGGCAGCGCCAGCGGCCTCGGCATGTGCCCACAGCTCGGTCCATACGGCTGCCGGGTAGCACTCGCGTGCCTGGCGATCGTGCGTCACACGGGCGAGCGCGACCGGACCGCTCGCCGCCTGCATCGCACGGCCAAAGCGCACGCGCAGCAGGGCAGCGGGCTCCAAAGACACGCCGTCGCGGCGCAGCTCGGCTGTCAACGTGGCAAGCGGGCCCTCTTCGTGCGAAAGCGGATAGCTGTCCAGGTCGACATCGGCAAACAGCACGGCATCGTAGCTGCCAGGGCGAAGAACCGACGCATCGGCAAGCGACGCGAAGCGCACTTGTGCTCGTGGTGTGCGATCGACCTCGTAGGTCTCGTAATCGTAGGCGGTACTGCGCTTGTCCACCTTGGTTCGAACGCCGTCGAGAACCGGCACGCTCGCGGCCTGCGACACGTCGAGCGCGCGAGCATCGTTCATAAGGATGTCGATGGCATGGCGCAGCAAAGCCGTCTCTGCCTGGCGACGGGCCTGGCCGTCAAGGCCGCCTAGAGCGCGATCGGGCAACGCCTCGGCAACGGCAAGCATGGCCTTAAGCGCCGTCACGGGCTTGTCACGCCACAGCGCCTGGAACACGTCCGAGACCACACACGGTACGTTCTTAAACCAGTTATCGTCGCTCGTCGCCTTGCGCGCGCCCCTCACCTGGCCCTGAACGCTCTGCAGCAGGCTCTTGACGCCCGCGGTAGTCTTGCTGCGCGAGAGACGCATATTCTTATCGAAGGTACGGGCATTGACGGCATCAGCGCCCGAAAGCGGACTGTAGATCCAGTCGGTAAGCTCCGGCGCGGGCCACCACTCAGTCTTGGAAGTGGTGCCCTCGTCGGCGGCTTTCATACGCTCGATCAGGTTGGCGAGCGCCGTAAACTGCCTGCCCGCGATGGACTGGGAAAACGCCGTGAACTCAGTCGTCTCGGCCGCAATGTGACGCGCCGCCAAACGGGCGGCGAGCTCGCCGAACAGCTGGGGTGCCCGGGCAGAAACGACGAGCACGCGCACGGGGTCGGCGGGCGTTGCAGTAGCTTTATCGGCCTTGGACTCCTTGTGCGCTTTCACCAACTTATCGATGGCGTCCGCATAGACATGAGCACGGGCATGGGGGCCGGCGACCTCAATAAAGGCAGGCTGAGCGGCGGCCCCGCAAGCGACATCAGACGCGACGGCGTCCTCCCCCAGCGGCGCGATCTCAAACAGCACACCGCGGGCATCAAATGCCGTGGCAAGCTCCTCGCGCATCGCCGCCTGCTCGCGGGCAAGCAGCACGACGACCTCTCCCCCATTGTTCGCCACGGCAGACAGCAGCTCGAGTAGACCGTGCGTAAACGACGTGGTACCGCGCACGCATACGGCGCGGGCGCACGCCGGCAGGCTATCGGCCAGGGCACCGGCCATAATGTCGGCTGCCTCGCAGGGCTCGACCATATCTCGACGGTCAAAACCGCCCGCGTAGGCACGCAAAAGCTCAAACACACGAGCCTCGGCATCGCTTTTTGGCTCAGGCTGGCAATTGTTGCCACCGCATCGCTCGGCCGTCGTCCCCGCCACACCCGGCAGCACATCGCGGGCCATGCGCGCGAGCATGCGCACCGTGCCCTGGCTACGCGAAAGCGGCTGCAGGTCGGCATCGTCGCGGCGGGCAATCATATCCGAAAACAGCATCTGACGTTGCAGGTTGTCGACGAAACCGCGCCCGTCGCCCAAAAGCTCCCAGAGCGAGCGAAGCCACGATGCGGGTGTCTTGTAGTCGATACCCAGCGAAATGCCGGCTTCCGCCGCATCATGACGGCACAGATCGAGCTCGGCAAACGTTGGTGCCAGCAACACAGCACGCCCGTGACGGGCAATAAGGTCGGCAAGCAGCGCCGACTCGGCATCGCTCAAATCCGTGCCGGCATTGGTGGTATAGATTCGAACAGGCATGGTCCTCCGCTCAAACCGTTCGCAATAATCAATGCATCCATCCTACCCGCCCATGCGGACAGATTTGCCCCGCGCCAACAGATTTGATCCCTTGGGGACGGAGGAAAACGGATCACCGAGGGGGTCAGTCTAACCCGACGATCCGTTTTCCTCCGTCCCCAAGGGATCAAAAAACCGCCCCCGAAGGGACGGTTCTGCGCAATTCGTTTGTCGCCGCTGGCCTACTCGCCATCCTCCAGTTTGATGAGAATCTTGCGATAGCCACCGTACTCGCCATTAAGCGCCTTGGACACGCGGCTCACCGTGGTGGACGAAGCGCCGGTGCGGGCCTGAACCTCAACATAGGGCTCGCCCTCGTCCAGATAACGCGCGACCTGCAGACGCTGAGAAAGATCGCAGATCTCGCGCGGCGTGCAGATATCGGTTAAAAACGCTTGGATATCGTTCTCGTCGTCCAAAAGACTAAATGCGTGGACCAGCTGTTTGACATCAGGCTTGTCAAACATGTTCTCGATATTCATCGATCACCGCCAAACCCGCCAAAAGGCATCGAAGTTGATACTGACATCGGGCATCGTTCACCCGTTCTATGCAATAGGGCAACGCCTGTGGCTTTTGCCCGTAGCAGTGTAGCACACCACCAAACTAAAGCGACAAGACTCTCTGCCAGCGGCGCGTTTTTCAGGACGAACGCCGTTTAGAAACCATATGCGCACGTAAGCTCCACGAATATTTGAGACAATGGGCGCCCAAACACCGCGGCGCGCCCGCGCAACCATCCAGGTCGCCGCCGTAAGCCGCTTCACGCGACGCCAGCAATCCCGGCGCAAGAAAGGATTCACGCCATGCGCTTTATGCTTAACTGGCTCTTCACCTCGATCGCCATCGCGATCGCCACGTTCCTCGTCCCCGGTATCCAACCCTTCGGCTTTGCCGAGACCTGGGTCTGCTTTGCCTTTGTGGGACTGTTCCTGGACATTGTCGATTCGTTCGTCAAACCGTTCCTCACGGTCATCTCGCTGCCGCTCACGATCATCACGCTCGGCATTTTCCAGCTCGTGCTCAACAGCTTTATGCTGGAGCTCGCCAGCTACCTGTCGGTCAACCTGTTGGGCGTCGGCATCTCCATCGCCGGCTTTGGCTCAGCCTTTATGGGCAGCATCCTAGTGTCCATCATGCGCAGCATCCTCGATAGTCTTGCCGAGGACTAAAACGGCCATTCCGACCGTGTCCGTCTCAACAGCTCAAAACGAAGGCCGCCCATCGCAAAAATGGGCGGCCTTCTTATTTGTCAATCCTCAGAGGGCAAGAAAATCTACCATTTCCACCCCGTCCCCAAATGGCAGGTGTGGGTTAGATGACGTAGTCGTAGCCTTCGCTGGGGGCGACGAGCTGGTCGAGCGTCACACCGTCGAGGTAGTCGTTGATGAGCTTGTCCAGGTTCTTCCACACGTCGAGCGTGGGGCACTCATCAGATCGCGAGCAACCCTTGCAGTCGCCATCCAGGCAGGCGACCGGCGCTAGACTACCCTCGGTCAGGCGCAGGATCTCGCCCACCGTATACTGCTCGGGCGGGCGCGTGAGCACATAGCCGCCGCCCTTGCCACGCATGCCCGAAAGCATGTTGGCGCGCACGAGCGTAGCCAAGATGTTCTCGAGATATTTCTCGGAAATCCCCTGTCGCGCCGCGATCTCTTTGAGCGGGATGCGACCGGCCGCCTGGTGCTCGGCCAGATCGACCATAACGCGCAGGGCGTACCTGCCCTTAGTAGAAACCAACATATATAGTGCTGCCTTTCGGTCTTTTAGTCCGTTGAAATTCTAGCCGAAAAAATGGGTTTGAAAATACCCGTTCCGGTCAAGATGGTTAATCGACTCGTAATAATCTTCTATTTCCTATTGCATTACTAGGCTTTAGTGTCTACTATGCTTGCCAACAGCTAAACGAACAACCTATAAGGTTTATGGGTTTAGCTGCTACACGCACCGTGAAACCACACGGCAACCAGCAACTTGAACACTTTGGAGGTTCACCATGAGCAAGGTTTACACGTCCATCGATCAGCTTATCGGCCACACCCCGCTTCTGCAGCTCACCCACTTTGAGGCCGACGAGGATCTCAAGGCTCGCGTGCTCGTCAAACTGGAATACTTCAACCCCGCCGGATCCGTTAAAGACCGCGTCGCCAAGAACATGATTGACGAGGCCGAGAAGGCAGGCAAGCTCGTGCGCGGCGGCGACTACACCATCATCGAGCCCACGAGCGGCAACACCGGCGTCGGTATCGCCTCCGTGGCGGCCGCCCGCGGCTACAAGGTGATCATCACTATGCCCGAGACCATGTCCGTCGAGCGCCGCAAGCTGATGCAGGCATACGGTGCGCAGCTCGTGCTCACCGACGGCTCCAAGGGCATGAAGGGCGCTATCGCCAAGGCCGAGGAGCTGCAGAAGGAGACTCCCAACAGCATTATCGCCGGCCAGTTTGTGAACCCCGCCAACCCCGCCATCCACAAGGCCACGACCGGCCCCGAGATCTGGGACGACACCGACGGCAAGGTCGACATCTTCGTCGCCGGCGTTGGCACCGGTGGTACCGTGACCGGCGTGGGCGAGTTCCTCAAGGAGCAGAACCCCGAGATTAAGGTAGTCGCCGTCGAGCCCGCCACCTCCCCGGTGCTCTCTAAGGGCCAGGCCGGCCCGCACAAGATCCAGGGCATCGGCGCCGGCTTTGTGCCCGACGTCCTCGACACCCAGGTCTATGACGAGATCATCCCCGTCGAGAACGACGACGCCTTTGCCACCGGCCGCGCCGTGGGTCACAAGGAGGGCGTGCTCGTGGGCATTTCGTCCGGCGCCGCCGTGTGGGCCGCATTGCAGCTGGCCAAGCGCCCCGAGAACGAGGGCAAGACCATCGTGGCCCTGCTTGCCGACACCGGCGAGCGTTACCTGTCCACGGCGCTGTTCCAGGACTAGGGCCCGTCACTTGTCGATAGGCCCAAGGCACGCCGGTCTCCCCTCTCTTCTGGCAGCCTGAGCCTATCCTATTAGGGTGTCCCACGAGACGTCCGAACTTGCTACAATGTCTGCGGCGCGGAACCAGCCTCCCGCGCCGCTTTTCTTTTTTGGCCACATGCCACCAAGGAGAACCTCCCCATGCACAACAAGCGCGTGCTCGTCGCCATGAGCGGCGGCGTCGATTCCAGCGTGACCGCATACCTGCTCAAAAGCCAGGGCTACGAATGCGTCGGCGCCACCATGCGCCTCACCTGCCCCGCGCCCGACCCCATCACGGGCATGAGTAAGGTCGACCGCGACATCGCCGATGCAAAGGCCGTCGCCGAGCGTCTGGGGATACCCCACCATGTGCTCGACCTGCAGCAGACGTTCGACCACAGCGTTATCGAGCGCTTCGTAACTGCCTATCAGGAGGGGCTGACGCCCAATCCGTGCATTATCTGCAACCGCCACATTAAGTTTGGCGCGCTGCTCGATGCGGCGCTGGATATGGGCTGCGACTACATCGCCACGGGACATTACGCCAAAACAAGCCAGGCGGCAGACGGCACCTGGCAGCTACATCGCGGCGAAGATCCCAAAAAGGACCAAAGCTACTTTTTGTATTCGCTTACGCAGGAGCGCCTGGCGCACACGATCTTTCCGCTGGCAGGCCTAGACAAAGAGCGCGACGTGCGCCGCATAGCCGTCGAGCAGGGCTTTACCAACGCCCAGAAGGCCGAAAGCGAGGATATCTGCTTTATTCCAGACGGTGACTACGCGGGCTATATCGAGCGCCGCTGCGGACATCCCGCTGCACCGGGCGACATCGTATGGCGCGACGGAAGCGTGGTTGGGCGCCATAACGGCGCGCTGCGCTACACCATCGGCCAGCGCAAGGGCCTGGGCGTCGCGATGGCGCATCCCGTGTATGTGACGGGCGTCGACGCCGCCAACAACACCGTGCATCTGGGCGAAGCCGAGGACCTAACCGCCTCTGCCCTCACGGCCGATGAGTGGATCTGGAGCGCGCCGGACGCACGCATGGAGGCAGAGCTCGATGCCGGCGGCATTCGCGTAGGCGCCAAGTACCGCTACCGTCAGAAAGACCAGGCAGCGACCCTTACGCGTGACGAAGACGGGCAAATGCTGCTAACTTTTGACGAGCCGCAACGAGCCATCGCCCCCGGCCAAGCCGTTGTAGTCTATCGCGGCGACATCGTCCTGGGCGGCGGCACCGTGACCGGCGCACTTAAGTAGCCGCGGGTTTATCGCCGCACGTGTCGAAGTACCTCAACAGCGGCACTAACCTCGATTATGCGACGCTCGAGGCCGCGGCAAATGGCCTCGAGTCGACCCTCCGCCGTCGCCCATTCGCTCTGCGAAAGAATCTCGATCGCCTCATCAACAAATCCGTTGAGCCGCGATGGATCGAACCAATCGAGCGAGTCCGCAAGCGCCAACTGCACGAAAGGGTCGGGCCCAAACGGCTTAGCGGAAAACCCAAACTCCCCAGCTGCGAGCACGGCAGTTGGCACGTTGTACCACAGGCAGTTGCCGCTATCGAACAGCGGAGCAGGCCTTATCTCCAGGGTATCGACATTGCGGATGATGCCGAAGTTTCGCCAATGGCGGTCGCTGTTGGCCAAAAGGGCATCGCAGACAATCATCTGCGACATAGACCTTCTCACAGCGGCCTCATCGACACCATGCTTGCCAAGGTAGCGACAGTATCGATCGTATGTCGAGCTTCCTCGCTGGCCGCCAAGGGCGTTCTTAACGTAAACAGCCGGAACGTATTCCTCGCGGCCATCAAGAAAGTCGTCGCACAGACACACAGGGCCATCGAACATCCGTTCAACCGTATAAGGAACGAATTCGCCCACCGACAGCAAGCGACGATGTAGAGCCGTTGCAACCGCCTCGTTAAAGGGACGCTGATCGTCCATCCCGCGCCCTTTAGCCAAAACGCGAATGCCGTTTCGGATCATCCACGATTTAGGAAGCTCGCCCTCGGACGTGTTATCCGGATTTTTAAGACCGATGCCTTCCAGCCAACCCGAACGCTCTTCGGGCGCCGATCGCTCAAATTCGTTCTCAAAGTAATTGATGTTTTGCCATTTGAGTTCGGCGCAATCGGCCGGCCGCAGCCAATAGCAATCCGAAAGCGAGAGGCCCAGGCACCGAACCGGAACCTCGATGCCACTGGCAATTCCCAGTTCACGATAGCGCGAGACGAGCCCGGGGCGGACGTCAGGCACCGACCGATGGCTCCACCACACGTTGAGCTCCCGTTTATTCACCGTAAGAGAAGAGCTCGAGCATGTGCCAAACGGCATTCGTTGCGCATCGAGGACCCCGGCGATTTCGAAGGGAAACTCGCGCGTCGGATCAAATGAGACATGCGCGACCTCATGGTCGGCGGACATCAGCGTAAACTTGCGCCCCACATCGGCCGCAGGACGGCGTCCACGTTTGCGGACCTTTTGATAAGCGACCGCGGAATTGTACTCGACCATCTTCCGTCCGCCCACAATATCGCACGCGAGCGTTCCCGATGCGGCAAGTTGAGATATGCGGGCTTTCGTAACGCCCAGCAGGCAGGCAGCATCACCCATAGATAAGTACTCAGATGCATTCATATGCCGCATCACCTCGTTAAGTATTCCAAACGTTAAGTTAATTAGTTACATACAGTATAATACTAAACAGAATGAAGCGAAAAAAGGCCCGAGAAATCGGGCCTTAGCGATTGGTCAGCCGAGTCGCAAGCTGCTCCCCTAGCGCTGAACGTAGGCGCGAACCAGCTCAAAGGTATTACGCACGCCGTCGATGTGGCTGCGCTCGTAGTTGTGGCTCGCGTACACGCCGGGGCCGATCAGACCATGGCGAATGTCGTAGCCGGCCGAGAGCGTGGCCTCGACGTCGGAGCCGTAGTGCGGGTACACATCGATGGCGTAATCGAGCTCCAGCTCGCGCGCGATGTTGGACAGCGTGGTTACCAGGTCGTAGTTGTACGGACCGCCCGAATCCTTGGCGCAGATCGAAACCATGCGCTCGGTGCAGCCCAGGTCGTCGCCCACGCAGCCCATGTCCACGCTGATCATCTCGCGCGTGTCGGCCGGCACAAAGGCACCGCCGTGGCCGACCTCCTCGTACACGGTAAAGAGCAGCGACACCTTGCGTGAAAGCGTCACCTCGCCAGCGGCGACGACGCGGGCTAAACCCAGCAGAATCGACGCGGACAGCTTGTCGTCAAGGAAGCGACTCTTGATGTAGCCGCTCTCCGTCACCGTGGTGCGCGGATCCATAGCGATGATGTCGCCCGTCTGAATGCCCAGCTCAAGCACGTCATCCTTGCTGTCAACGTTCTCGTCGAGCAGGATTTCCATGTTCTTCTCGATGGTCTTGACCGGCTCATCGGCCACATGCGCCGAAGGCTCGGTATTGAGGACCACGCCCGTGTAGACATTGCCGTCGCGCGTATAAACGGTGCAGTTCTCGCCATCGGCCGTAGACCACTGATGCCCGCCGAGGGTCGTGGGACGCAGGCGGCCATTGTCCTTAATGGAACGCACCATGGCGCCCAGGGTATCGACATGGCTCGCCAACACGAGCGGCTCACCCTCACCACCAAGCTCAACGAGCACGTTGCCTTTATTGGAGCGCTCGGGCCCAAAGCCCATATCGCGCAACGTTTCCATCAGATAATCAGTCGCCGCACGGGTATAGCCCGTCGGCGAAGCAATAGAAGTCAGCGTCTTAAGCTGTCCCGCGATATAGGAGAGCGTAGAATCCATCTTGGACACCAAAGTCACCCTTTCATATCGAATTAAACCCACAGCAACGATACCACCGCGAACCATCTTTTTACCTAGCGAGATGACCCATTGAGTTCTTCAGAACTGCGCCCGCCGAACCAAGTTAGGCAGCCGGGCAGATCTTCTTGAAGAGCTCAATGACGTCGTCGAGCGTCGCCTCGCGCGGGTTACCCGGGAAGCAGGCGTCGGCCATGGCGTCCTTGGCCAGGACCTCAATCTCGTCAGCCTTCATGGCCTCGCAGACGTGCGGGATGTTCACGTCGGCGGAAAGCTGCTTGACGGCGGCGATGGCAGCATCGGCGGCCTCGTCGGTGCTCATGCCCG
>OLOB01001540.1_pt1 | contig 15020 bp, 12 predicted proteins | sample 1671911 | NCBI WGS metagenome assembly OLOB01 (sample SAMEA3136625, study PRJEB25190) | human gut metagenome | biome: human gut; feature: human-associated habitat; material: faeces | place: Austria | collected 2013
CGAGGAACAGGAACGATCCGGTCGGACGGTTCGGGTCGGAGATGCCGGCACGCGAACGGCGCACCGCGTCGGACACGGCGGCGATGGCTTCCTTCTGGCCGATCACACGCTTGCCGAGGTAGTCCTCCATGTGCAGCAGCTTCTCGTTTTCGCCCTGCATCAGGCGGCCGACGGGAATGCCGGTCCAGTCGGAGACGATCTCAGCCACCGAGTCGGCGTCCACACGGTCCGGGACCATCGGCTCATCGGCCGGGTTGGCCGCGCTGGCATCAGCAGATTCAGCATCCGCGCTCTCCGCGGCGGCAAGCTCCTTCTGAATGGACGGAATCTCGCCGTACAGAATCTTCGAGGCCTCCGCCAAGTTGCCTTCACGGGTATACTTATCCGCCTGCACGCGCAGGTCGTCGAGCTTGGCACGCAGGTCGCCGACCTTGTTGTGGCCAGCCTGTTCCGCATCCCAACGCGCCTTGAGACCGCTGAGCTTCTCACGGGTGTCCGCAAGTTCGGCTTGCAGCTTGCCCAGACGCTCCTTGGACGCAGGATCCTCGGCCTTCTTGAGCTGCATTTCCTCCATTTCAAGACGGGTCACCTTGCGCTGCAGCTCATCGATCTCCTCAGGCGAGGAGTCGAGCTCCATACGCAGGTGAGCGGCCGCCTCATCGACCAGATCGATGGCCTTGTCCGGCAGCTGACGACCCGAAATGTAACGGTTCGAGAGGGTCGCGGCGGCAACCAGCGCGTCGTCGCCGATCGTTACCTTATGGTGCGCCTCGTAACGCTGCTTCAGACCACGCAGAATGGCGATGGTGTCTTCCACGCTCGGCTCACCCACGAACACCTGCTGGAAACGACGCTCCAGCGCCGGATCCTTCTCGATGTTCTCGCGGTACTCGTCCAGCGTGGTCGCGCCGATCAGGCGCAGCTCGCCACGGGCCAGCATGGGCTTCAACATATTGCCGGCATCCATCGAGCCTTCGGCCGCACCCGCGCCGACGATGGTGTGGATCTCATCGATGAAGGTGATGATCTGACCATCCGCATTCTTGATTTCGTTCAGGACGCTCTTCAGGCGCTCCTCGAACTCGCCACGGTACTTCGAACCGGCCACCATGGAGCCCAAGTCAAGGGAGATGAGCTTCTTGCCTTGCAGGGTGGTGGGCACGTCGCCCGCCACGATACGCTGGGCCAAACCCTCCACGACGGCGGTCTTGCCGACGCCGGGCTCGCCAATCAGCACCGGGTTGTTCTTGGTACGACGGGAGAGGATCTGAATCACGCGGCGGATTTCCTGGTCACGTCCGATGACCGGGTCCAGCTTGCCTTCCTTGGCGGCGGCCGTCAGGTCGGTGGAGTACTTCTCTAGGGCCTTGTACGAGCCTTCCGCGTCCGGGCTGGTGACCTTCGCGCCACCACGCACGCCGGGTACGGCCTTGCGCAGGGAGGCTGCGGTGACGCCGTTCTTCTCCAAGATTTCGGCCGACTGGTTCGGCTTGCTGGCCGCGATGCCGATAAGCAGATGTTCGGTGGAGACGTATTCGTCGCCCATCTGCTGCATTTCCTTCTCAGCCTGGGCGATGGCGGCGGTCAGCTGGCGGCTGGCCTGTGGCTGCGAGGTGCTGGATCCGGATGCGCTCGGCAGCGCGACCAAAGCGTTGCGCACCGCCGCGCCGATGGCCTGCGGGTCCCCGCCTGCGGCCTCGATCAGAGAGCGCGCCACGCCGTTTTCCTGGCGCAGCAGCGCATCCATGACGTGCAGGGTCTCGACCTGCGCGTTTCCTGCGGCGGACGCACTCTGAATCGCGTCGCCGACGGCTTCTTGGGCCATAGTGGTGAACTTCTGTTCCATATCGTATTCCTCCATATCATGCGGTCTGCGCAGTGCGGCTCGCGGGCTTCGAAAGCCCTGCGAGCGTTGCGACAGACCGCAGCTTGTCGTTGTCTGATATGGTCAACCGACCTGGAACCCATTCTATTCCCAAAACTTGAGTGCATATGACTCAAGTTTTGGATTTTGGTGGGGAGGGTGACTAGTAGCCCCCTCTGATGAGGAAGCTTGGGCAGCCGCTACTTCAGTGCGCCGACGGCGGATTCGGCGGCGGCGAGGACTTCGCCGGAGAGAATCGCCTCGGCCACGCCCTCAATCTGCGGGGTGGTCCAGGTATCGCGTACGTCGGGGCCGATTTCGTTGGCGTACTGGCGCACCACGCGGTATACGGCGGCGCCCGCCGCACCCGGACGGTACGGCTTGCGGAAGTCGAAGGAGCGGCAGGAGCACAGCAGTTCCACGGCCAGCACGCGCGCAAAGGCCGGAATCGACCGGCGCAGCTTGCGGGCGGCGGCCCAACCCATCGACACGTGATCTTCCTGCATGGCGGAGCTTGGAATCGAATCGACCGAGGCAGGCACGGCGTTACGCTTCATTTCGGAGACGATGCCGGCAGCGGTGTATTGGGCGATCATGAAACCGGAGTCCACGCCCGGGTCACCAGCCAGGAACGCCGGCAGGCCGCGGTTGCGCGCCACGTCAAGGAAGCGGTCGGTACGACGCTCGGAGATAGAGGCTACGTCGGCGGTCGGAATCGCCAGGAAATCGAGCACATAGGCCAGCGGCGCGCCATGGAAGTTGCCGTTGGACTCCACACGGCCGTCCAGCGTGACGCACGGGTTATCGATGGCGGAGGCGAGTTCCACGCCCGCCACGGAGGCCGCGTATTCCACGGTGTCGCGGGCGGCGCCGTGCACCTGCGGGGTGCAGCGCAGCGAGTAGGCGTCCTGCACACGCACGGTGGAGCCCGGGCGGCCGGCCTCAATCAGACCAGAGTCCTTGAGCATGCGGGCGATGTTCGCAGCGGAATCGCCTTGGCCGCGATGCGGGCGCAGCGCCTGCAAGTCGGCGGCGAATACGCGGTCGTTGCCGAGCATGCCTTCCACGCTCATCGCGGCGGCGACATCCGCGGTCTTGAGCAGCAGGCGCAGATCGGTGATGGCCATACACAACATGCCGAGCATGCCGTCGGTGCCGTTGACCAGCGCCAGTCCTTCCTTCTCTTTCAAATCGACGGGCGTGATGCCGGCCGCACGCAGCGCTTCGCCGCCGCCGATCTTGAGGCCGTCAGCGTTGCGGGCCTCGCCTTCACCCATCGCCACCAAAGCACAGGCTGCGAGCGGCGCCAAATCACCGGAGCATCCGAGTGAACCGTATTCGTAGACCACCGGGGTGATGCCGGCGTTCAGCATATCGGCGTAGACCTGCGCGGTTTCCGGGCGCACACCGGTGCGTCCGGTGCACAGGGTGCTCAGGCGCAGCACCAGCAGGCCGCGCACCACCTCACGCTCCACTTCCGGTCCGGCACCGGCGGCATGCGAGCGAATCAGACTTTTCTGCAGCTGCGCACGCTGTTCCTTGGGGATGGAGGTGGAGGCGAGCGCGCCGAATCCGGTGGAGATACCGTAATGCGGCACGGTGTCGTCGGCCAAATGATCGATAACCGCGCGACTCAGCGCCATCTCATGCTTCGATTCGTCCGAAATCGCCACTTTGGCACCGCCGCGCGCTACGGCGATAACGTCCTCGATGCTCAGCGCTCCAACACCTACGGTGACCGTCTGCTCTGCCATGCTCATACCTTTCTATATATGTGCCGCATTCCGCATATACGACATATGCGGCACATGCTTCGCCGGGGATCCGCGACTGCCCGCATTCGCTCACCGCACCTGCCCATCAACAGCAGGCGACGCAAACGCGACCAATCGCTCCCCGAGTAATCAAACCTTGGCCATTTCACCTCAGTCGGATGCCCGCCATAAGCCACTTCGTCCATCTTGTGTCTGAAATCTCAGACATGTAAGGTGATGGAAATATGAGCCATGCCTCGCAGCAATACGCCTTCACCGAGCCACGTACCGTCAAGCGGGCGCAGGTGAAGCCATCAGAACGGGAACATCAGACATCATCATCCGCGCCACGTGTCTCGCTGGCTCCGGCGGCCGACCGTACGCTCGACATCCTCGAGTTCATCGCGAGCAATGGTCAGACGCAAGCCGCCACGCTCGCTCGCGAACTCGGCATTCCGCGCTCCACGGTGTACCAATTGTTGGAGATTTTGGAGCGTCACGGACTGGTCACCCGCCTTGCCGAGCAGCGCGCGTACGGCATCGGACTCAAGACTTTCGAGCTGGGATCGGCCTATTCTCGCCAACATCGTGTATCGCAGGTCGCGCATCCGGTGTTGGCGCGTCTTGTTGACGAGACCGGCGAAAACGGACATCTGGCCGTGCTGCACGGCAACGAAATCATTTATGTGATTGAGGAGCGCGCCGCGCATCGCCCGCCGCTAGTGTCAGGCGTGGGCGTGCGCCTACCCAGTCACCTGACCGCCACCGGGCGGGCCATTCTGTCCGCACTCCCCCGCAATCAGGTCCGCGCGCTATATCCCAATCGTCAGGCGTTCACCGACCGCACCGGCATCGGCCCCAAATCGCCCAAGGAGCTGGAGGCAACGCTCGCCGAAACCCAACGCACCGGTTTTGCCGAGGAACACGGAGACGTGACGCCCGGCTTTGATTCATACGCCGTCGCTGTGCGCGACTACAACGACTTTCCCATCGCCGGGCTGGCTCTCACTTTCGTGAGCGGATCGCTGCGCCCCGAACAGGAGCGGTCGCTTAAGACCAAGCTGCGGCTTGCCGGCACGGAACTGTCCCGGCGTCTCGGCGCGGTCGGCAGTTTGACATGAGGATTCGCGAGATCATCGTGCTGGGCTCCTTCGCCCCGATCACGATTTTCTCAACTAAGTTCACCGATTCGCTGACCGGCAACGCCAAACTCGCCGGCTTCTCGCTGACAGTGACGGCCATCATCAGCCTGGTGGTGATGACCGCCCTGCACGCACTTCTGCCGGGAGCGTAAGGCGCGTTCTTGGTTCCCTCAGTCAGCTTCTCCGCCTGGACGGTTCCCCTCAGAGAGGGGAGCCAGAACGAGTCACGCCCGAACGATTACGTTGCGCAGATCACCGATGCCTTCGACGTGCACGATGGTCTCGTCGCCTGGGTCGAGGTGGCCGGAGGCGTTCGGGGTGCCGGTCATGATGACGTCGCCAGGCAGCAGCGTGGAGAACGACGAAATGGCGGCAATCTGCTCGGGGATGCCGTGAATCAGGTTCGCGGTGGTGCCAGACGCCATCGGCACATCCTCGCCGTTCAGCGTGAAGGAAATCTTGGCGTCCTTCCAGTCGAGGTCGTCACGCATCACGATCCACGGGCCAAGCGGACAGGAGGTATCGAAGCCCTTGGCGCGCGTCCACGTGGGGTCGATGCCCTGCAGATCGCGCAACGTCACATCATTGACGCAGGTGAAGCCGAGCACGTAATCCATCGCGTTCTCGACGGTCACGTTCTTGGCGATACGGCCCATCACCACGGCCACTTCCGGCTCGAAGTTCATGTCCTTGGAGCAGGCCGGGTACACAATCGGGTCGTCGGGGCCGATTACCGAGGTGGACGGCTTGGTGAAGATCACCATGTCTTCCGGCGCGTGGGCGATTTCGGAGTGGCCGGCCTCGTGCATGAACTGGGCGTGGGCCTCATAGTTCTTGGCCAGACCGTAAACCTTGGAGGGGATGACCGGGGAGAGCAGACGGATGCCATCGCCGTCGACCGGGTAACGAGTGCCGGTGGGCTTGACCTGGTCGCCGGCCAGCGGATGGCCGTCCAGTTCGATGAGGTAGTCCTTGCCGTCCGTTTCGTCCTTCTGCACGAAGGCGTAGCGCGGCGAATCATTCAAAGAAAAACGTGCGAGTCTCATGCCTGTAAGCCTACTCCTTGGCGGTTCCTTCCGCAGAAGCATCCGTCCAAGGAGCAAGCAGACCGGCCTTCAATCGACCAAAACGCACGTTCGCTGGGATTGCTACTTTTCGGTCCAGGTTTTGTCATACAGCGACTGGCCGCTTTGCGTGTGCATGATGACGCGCAATGATGCCTTGCCGCTGGAGGTCTTGCACATCGAGCCCAGCAGATTCGCGGTGGATTGATAGGTGCTGTCCATAGCATCCAGTGAGGAAGCGGCGGTATCGCCTAGCGAGGCATAGCTGTCGTCGAGCACGTACTCGTACACCAAGGTGTCACCGTCGACACGGTAGTTGAAGGTGATGCCGGTGTCTGCAAACGTATCCGCTTCGGATTCAATGGAGTCCTTGAATTCCAAAGAGTCGACGAAATCCTGAATCGAATCGTACAGCCCATAATCGCCGTCGGTTAGATCGTCATGGGTTTCGCCCAACGTGTCGTCCAGCGCATCGTCAAGATTATCTTGAGCTTTGCTCTTATCGCTGCTATCACCGTTGCCCGAAGAGGACTGACTATAGAAGGAATCGGTTTTCGCCTCATCTATAGCCTTGCTGGCATACGAGGCACCGCCGACGATCAGCGCGATGACCAGTATTACCTGTATCACCATGCCCGCCGCACTGATGATGATGCCGGCGATGGCCAAGCCCTTGCCCTTGCCGCCCTGTTTCTTAATCTGGTTGAGGCCCACGATGCTCAGGATCAGACCGGGGAGTGAGACAAGGAACGAGCAGATAAAACCGGCAATAGCCAGGCCGTTGTACTTCTGGTTCGCTTCAGGCGGCACACTGCCGTAAGAACCAGACCATCCCGGCTGGCCGTTCGGTTGGCCGCCTTGCATATACGGGTTATAGGGCGTTTGCGGAGGCACGGCCCCGCCGCCCGGATATACCGGAGCACTGACGCTGCCGTAGACCGGAGGAACCGATCCGCCTGCCGGAGCCGCCCCCGGATAGGGCGAATTGGGTGCTGCCGGTGCGGGCGCGGGCGCAGCGGCAGGAGTCACTGGTGGCAAAGCCTGCGTAGGCGGTACCGGCTGATTGACCGGCGCAAAAGGCTGGGTGGGCTGCTCGGCAGGTGTAAACGCCTGCGTAGGCTGTTCAACAGGAGTGAACGCTTGAGTGGGCTGCTCGCCCGCTGCGATTGCTTGGGTCGGAGCATTGTTGGCGGCGGTTCCCGTTTCCGCCGTCATCGCATTTAACGGCTCAGTCGGATTGGCGTCAGCTTGCTGCCACGGCACCTGGCCGTTCGGATTGACATTCGGATCAGTCATGACATGCACTCCTTCAACTGCATCGCACCCCACTTGCGAGATGCGCCCCTCGTCTTACGCGCCACATTGTGCGTTACAGACAACTGTACTCCTCGTGGCGAGCCTTAAGCACCCCAGGAAATTTGTCCCCGTCATCGACGCGACGTGGCACTTTACCAATTCAGTCAAATAATTGCTTCACGAACACCAATCACGCTCAAACTTTGTGCATTTGGCGCGGTCTCCAAACCAGCTGTTCAAACCACTCTCTGCGGAGCGATTCTTGCGTCAGAAGACGGGCAGCCCCTCGACTGGCTCGTAGCGTGTGGCGCGGCCACGACCACGAGATTGCGCAAAGCCGTCTTCAACGAGACTTTTCAGCAGTGCCCGAGCACGCGAGACCCCTAATTCCATATGCTCCGCTAATTCGGAAGTTGATATGCTGCCTTGACTCACAAGATACTGTAGCGCTTCTGATTCCGATTTGGAGAGGTGTCCCACGGAAGTCCAGGATTTCATGGACTCGTTATTTGCTGGCGTCATAACAGATCCGCCAAGGTTTGTGTACCGTACTACAAGTTTTACGCGATCAGGACGAGTTAGCACTTCCAGCAGTGGATGCGGCGCGCCAACAGAATCACAACCAGCTCGCATCACATCAAAGCCACTTCCTGCTTTTTCACCGATACCGATGAGAAAAAACATTTTCATGAGGATAGGATTGCGTGCATCAGATATTCCACCTTGCTCCGCCTCGGCCTTTGTAACACGGAGCCGCCCAGGATTGGTGAACTCGATGGTTGATTGGCGCCTAATAATCACAGTGCCTCTTCTACCCATATAGTCCGCATGAACGATAGCGTTGGTTAACGCCTCGCGAATAGTGATTTCCATGGGATTTTCATCCATACGTCGCGCTTCTCCGTCCAAACGGAATGGGCGCGGCACCGCCTGCCGCAGCCTACCATATACTGACTGCCAAAAATCATATAAGTTGCCGGACCAAATTCCGTCAGTAGAGGTAATGCGATCATCCCAACGATCGAGTCCAATTTCTTCACGATAGTCAAGGAAATAATTTGCGAATTCCCGCACGATATCATATTCGCGCCCAAACATCAGCAATCCAGCAATAGTTGGATGCAACTGATTATCTTTGGTAGAACGAGCGAGCGCCTGCAGACGCACGAGAAAATCTTCGTCATTGAGGTTACGCCACGGATGGTTCGGGCGAATCCTTTGAAAATAAGAACGGTACGAGGCAATCGTGCCTGAATCCAATGCGGCACTACCCAAATCTTCCACGATACGAAGATCCTGAGGAGTGTCGCTGCCATCGCGAAACATTGCTTTGACTTCATCCCGGTCGCAATGGTAGTCACCCTCGTTATTCCTTCTGAAGGTGCCCCTATGCTGTTCCCGGCTAAAAGGATCAGCGCCCACATATATAGGCATGATCTCCCGCCCTGCACGAGGGACATGAATCACGATGAAATCACCGGACGATCCATGTCGAATCACAACATCTTGGTCGGAAAGTACTGTGGCGTTGACCTTGGAACGGTCATTGACAGTATTCCAAAAATCCCGTTTGAGCTTTTCTGCATCCGTTACCCCTGTTACATTCAATTCTCGTCGCGAGTTCTCTGAAACACCAAGAAGAATAAGACCGCCATCAGAGTTGGCAAATGCACTATACGTATCCCATAGACTGTCTGGTAATTTGTCTTTGGCCTTTTTCGCCTCAATACAATTAGCTTCTCGAAGTAGCCTCACATCCGACTCGGAAAGGCTGGCAAAAGAAATCAACTCAATAACGTCAGAATTCGCCACTTTATACGCCTTTCCGCCAGTCTACCGCCACTTTATACGCCTTTCCGCCAGTCTACCGCCACTTTATACGCCTTTCCGCCAGTTTTTCATTCTGGGGAAGCCGAGCCATGTTCAAGCAGCGTCATCCCCCCACTTGCAACATTAAAAACACAGAAGCCTGAAACCGGCATTATTGCCTCAGCAATATTCAGTCGGTTTCAGGCTCAATCGTTAATCCTCTGGCGAAACGACGGTCTACTTCTTCAGCAGCGGTGCGACTTGCTCCTCGTAAGCGGTCAGGGCGGTGTCGATCACGTTGTGCATGTCGTAGTACTTGTACGTGCCCAGGCGACCGCCGAACACGGTGTTCGGCTCGGCCTTGGCCTTGGCCTCGTACTGGGCGTACAGTGCCTTGTCCGCATCCGTGTTGACCGGGTAGTACGGCTCGTCGCCACGCTCGGCGAAACGGCTGTATTCCTCCCACACCACGGTCTTGTTCGGGTTCTGGGCATCGTGGCGCTCCGGGTTGAAGTTCTTGAATTCGATGGCGCGGGTGTAGGGTACGTCCGCGTCGGAGAAGTTCATCACCGGGCAGCCGAAGTGGTCGCCTTCGTCGTAGCGGACCTCCTTGAAGTCGACCGTGCGCCACTTGAGGTCGCCGAGCTCATAGTCGAAGTAACGGTCCACCGGGCCCGTGTACACCACCGGCACGCCCGCGGCCTTGAGCGCGGTCTTGTTGTACGGCTGGGATTCGTCGAAGAAGTCGACGCCGAGCTCCACGGTGATGCGCGGGTCGTCGATCATCTTCTCCATCCACGCGGTGTAGCCGTCGGCGGGCAGGCCCTCCCACGTGTCCTTGAAGTAGCGGTTGTCGTAGTTGAAGCGCACGGGCAGGCGCTTGATGATGGCGGCCGGCAGCTCGGACGGGTCGGTCTGCCACTGCTTGCCGGTGTAGTTCTTGATGAACGCCTCGTACAGCGGGCGGCCGATGAGCTGGATGCCTTTGTCGTTCAGGTTGGCCGGATCGGTGCCGGCCAGCTCGCCCGCCTGCTGTTCAATCAGGGCCTTGGCTTCGGCCGGCGTGTAATGCGCATGGAAGAACTGGTTGATGGTGCCCAGGTTGATCGGCAGCGGATAGACCTCGCCGTCATGCGTGGCATACACGCGGTGCACATAGTTCGTGAAGCTCGTGAAACGATTGACGTAGTCCCACACACGCTTATTGGACGTGTGGAACAGGTGCGCGCCATACTTGTGGATCTCCGCGCCGGTCTCCTCATCCATATACGAGTAGGCGTTGCCGCCGATGTGGTCACGGATATCGATGATGCGCACGCGCGCGCCGGTGTGCTCCACCGCCTGCTGCGCCACCGTCAGACCGAACAGGCCCGCGCCGACAATGACTAGGTCTGGGTATTGAGTAGTTTCCGGCATGCGCGCATTCCCTTTCATAAAGTCAATATATCAATTATTATGTTCGATTTCCGAGAAAATATCTTACTCACCCAATTGCAAATCGGCAATCTTCCTAGACTGACCAGAAAACTGGACACAATCCAAGACCAGACGACAGACTCAAGGCAATGAATGGCATGTTCTTACATTTCTGCGTCTTTGCCCGGACCCGTTCGCCGCCACAAAGACAGAGCGCAGAACAACGCAACCACCAATATAAGCCCCCGCACTCAGGCAAACCTCAGGTTACGATTGGTAGATATGAGCAATTCCGAACAGGCCCTCGACTCAACCAACGAAGCAGTCAACAAAGCATCCAACGAAGCAACCAACCCATCATTCGCGCCGCAACACATTCTGGTCACCGGTGGCGCAGGGTTCATCGGCGCAAACTTCGTGCACTGGGTGGCGCGCAACCATCCGCAGGCCCACATGACTGTTCTGGATGCGCTCACGTATGCCGGCAAACGCGAGAATCTCGATGGCGTGCCGGCCGCGAACCTGACCTTTGTGCATGGCAATATTTGCGATGCCGAGCTTGTGGAATCCCTGTTTTCTGGGCTGAACCAACGCTCTGCAGCCGCAGTACCCCCGATTGACGCCATTGTGCACTTCGCCGCCGAATCGCATAACGATAATTCGATTCTCGACGCCTCCCCATTCCTCAATACGAACGTGACCGGCACGTACGTGTTGCTCGAGGCCGCCCGCCGCCACGATATTCGATTCCACCACATCAGCACCGACGAAGTGTATGGCGATCTGGCTCTGGACGAACCGCGCAAATTCACCGAGCTCAGCCCTTACAAACCGTCCAGCCCATATTCGGCGTCCAAAGCCGCCAGCGACCACTTGGTGCGCGCCTGGCACCGCACGCACGGACTCAAAACCACCATCAGCAATTGCAGCAATAACTACGGCCCCTATCAGCACGTGGAGAAGTTCATTCCCCGCCAGATCACGAACATTCTTGCCGGCATTCGCCCGAAACTCTACGGGCAAGGTCTGGCTGTGCGCGACTGGATCAGCGTGGAAGATCACTGCAGTGCCATCTGGACTATTCTCACCCGAGGCCGCATCGGGGAAACCTACCTCGTGGGAGCCAATGGCGAATACAACAACATTGATGTGCTGCACATGATTCTGAAGCTCATGGGTCGTGACGCCAATGACTTCGACCATGTGAACGACCGCCCCGGTGGCGATAAGCGCTATGCCATCGACGCCACCAAACTTCAGACCGAGCTCGGCTGGGTGCCAAAGTACACCGATTTCAAGGAAGGTCTGGCCGCGACCATCGACTGGTACCGTGCGCACGAAAGCTGGTGGATGCCGGATAAGGCCGGGACTGAGGAAAAGTACCGGAAGCAGGGTCATTGATAGGCCGTTGACAGGCCGCCGATAGGTCACTGACAGCGCAATCAATGAATACCGATTGCGAGATTTGGTGGCGAAAATATATCTTATGTTGTACAATAATCATATATTTCAATTATAAATTGATTATTATGACTTTTAAAGAACGGTAATGCGATGATTCGTTTACAAAGACTTGTTCTAGACAACATGAGGAACATATCGCACGGCGTCTTGGATTTTGACGATCTGCCCGCTGGCGGCAGCGTAACGGGTATCTATGGACAGAATGGATCAGGCAAGACCACCGTTATCGATGCCATCGGGATACTGCGCGCGCTGCTATCCGGGAATATGCTGCCGGACACCGCCGGCGATGCCATTAGCGTCAGCACCGGTCTTGCAACCTTGACGGCGACGCTCCTCATCGGAGGAAAACAGAAGCCCAGCTACCTTGAATACAAGGTGTCCCTGCGTAGAGCGAACCCGGATTCGACGCGAGCGCGCGTCGTTTCCGAGTCGGTTCGCATCGGCGACGATCTCTCACGCCTAGGCAGGGAGGCGTTGGGGCATCGGATGGAGGATTCTGAGACCGATGGTTTCGTGTCAACTCCGGTATATGTGTGGCGCTCCATCGAGGCGGTCACCTCGGTGAAAACCGTGGTCTCACGCACCGCTGATCGTGCGTACATGGAGGGGCGCTCATTCCTGTTCTCGCGGTGTGCCGCGCTTGAAGACCGACCCGATGCCGAGTTCCTCATCGACTGGGTGGTCTCCCGCGTGCGGGAAGCGAATGGTGTGTCCGCCAGATCACTGACATACATCAACGAACGTTTCGATGAGTTCGTACGCCTACGCAAGACCTTATGCGATTACGCGACCAATGATGTCTTCGTATCCACTACCCGTCGTGGCTCCTATGCCGCATATGCGTTCATCCCCATCATGGAGGAGGATTCCGCAGGTCGCAACACAGAGTTTCTGTTCGACCTGTTGCAACCGAACCCGCTGACCCCGGGCCAGGCGAAACGACTTGGACAGACCGTGGAGTCCTTCGACCGCATCCTGCCCACCCTCGTGCCTGGTCTGCATGTCCTGCTGAAGATCGGAACCGCGCCTTCCGGCAAAGATGGCGAGGACCGGGTCACCGCGGAGCTGTTCTCGCGTCGTGGCGATATCACGGTCCCATTCCGCTGTGAGAGCGAAGGCATCATACGCATCACCGCGCTGCTTGGCTATCTCAAGCACGCGTATAACGACGAGAACGCGCTGGTTGCCGTGGATGAGTTCGACTCCGGCGTGTTCGAGTTGCTGCTCGGTGACATGCTGTACCAGTTGGCGGACGGGTGCGCGGGGCAATTGGTGTTCACCGCCCACAACCTGCGTGCGTTGGAGGTGTTGCCGAACAGCTGCATTCGCACGACGGTGACCGATCCCGACAACCGGTTCGCGACCATCCCCCGTAAGTCCTCCACGAACAACCAGCGCCGACGGTACCTGACGGCCAGCGAGCTCGGCTGGAGCGGCCCCGACATCTATGATTCGCCCATACCACGCATGTTCGGCAACAGTCTCTATGCCGCCGGCCATCCCGATGAGGACGATGACATCGACGACGATCTGGCAGCACTCAACACCTCCGGAACGAAGGTGAACCGTGGCTAAACGCAAGATCGTCCTGCTGGTCGTGGAGGGCACGAGCGACGCCAGCCTGCTCGTGCCGGCATTCTCGTCGTTAATCGAGAACCGCCTATTCCAAGGGCAGGAATTCCACTGCGACGTGTTGACTGCGCCAAACCACCGTGAGGAGTTCCGGCGTCGTAACGGGTTCTATCCAGCGGACAATCCTGTCCAGACGGTGCGCGAACTCGTGGAGTACTACCTCAGAGACCACGACCGCACCTGGGGCCAGCTCGGCCATGTCATCCAGATCTGCGACCTAGACGGGGCGTTCACATCTGACGACCGAGTGCGGGAAGACCCATTGGTGGATGGAACGCAATATTCAACGACCGACATCATCACGCCAAACCGCACTATCCTGATTGCGGATCGCACGACCAAGCGAAACGGCGTGGATGCCTTGCTGAAACTCGACGGGTTCAGGAAGAAGAACGGCCGCGCCACGCTCATGGTCCCGTACCGCCTGTTCTACGTCAGCCGCAACCTCGAACACGCATTTCGCGGTAGGATTGACAATCTAGACGCACAGCACAAGCAGAGCAGCGCCATCAAACTAGCAGACCGCTTTACCCGCAACCCGAACCTGTTCTCTACAACCCTTCAATCTCTTCGGCGAATACACGGCAATCCGACAACGTGGGAGGAATCTTGGCAATATGCCATGCAAGACCTCCACTCACTCGAACGCGGTAGCAACCTCGCATTCGTGGAGCCATACTTGGCAGGCGAACTGCGGTAAATCCATCAGAATAGTTTCAGAACCATAGCTGGTCCGAGCCCAGCTAGACACCAAAGTTGGAAAACGTAGCCCAGTGCACCTTATTCTGGTTATAAAACGTAAGAACAGGGCTCAAATTTGGTTGGAAAACGTAAATTATGGCGCTATTGCTGTTTTCGTGGGTGGGGTTTCTCCGTTGAGTTGTTGAGGGAGTAAGAGAAGAGCGCTTTCCGGGTAGGATGTTTTCGACCAAGATAAACAAACAACCGCAAAGCGCCTGATGAACAGCATATTCAACCAACTTCTCAACGTCCCCGGGTTCTAGGTAAAAGTGCAACGCCTGTCTATGGTTGGAAGTGTTCAAGTCCACAACCGAAGAGAAAGCGTTGCACTCGATATGAAAGCCTATTCCCACCTGTCGGCACAGGAACGCATCCGGATCGACGAGCTGAGGAACCGCGAGGGGCTCGGCGTGTGCCAGATCGCGTTGAGGATCGGCCGCGACAAGTCCACCGTCAGCCGCGAGCCGGGACGCGGCCCGTGGTTCGCGTCCGACGAGAACGAGTCCTACCGGCCCTACAGGCCGAAACGGCTGAAGGCTGTATTTCGTCAAATTGAGGTGGACGTGTTCGGCACTTAATCCGAACACCGTCGGCGTTCAACTTGAACACCGACGGCGGTTGGTTCCTTGTTTTGTTGTTTGTCTGGTTTATTTCATGAGGGAGTGTCTGTTCCGGTAGGATTCGCCGTGGAAGCGGAGGATACTGCCGTGGCGGACGATGCGGTCGATGACCGCGGCGGCCATGTCCCCGTCGCCGAACACGTCGCCCCATCTGCCGGACTCGAGGTTCGAGGTGAAGATGACGCTGCGGGTCTCGTAGCTGTCCGCGATGACCT
>OLOB01001545.1_pt1 | contig 14980 bp, 11 predicted proteins | sample 1671911 | NCBI WGS metagenome assembly OLOB01 (sample SAMEA3136625, study PRJEB25190) | human gut metagenome | biome: human gut; feature: human-associated habitat; material: faeces | place: Austria | collected 2013
AAAATAGAGAATTTACTGAAAACCAGTTATGCCAGAATTACGACTTCGGAGGAACCCAATGAGAAAAAATGGGTGTTCTCTTCAGTGCATAACCGGGCATTCAATTATAATTCCAGTGCGCTTTTTGAATATGTAAAGAAATACCATCCGGAGATTCAGGCATTTTATGTAATGGAAGATCCGGTGGAACGAAAAAAACTGCAGGAGTGTTTTGGGAAAGAGTCTATTATTGATACCAGCACTATGGAAGGAATACGAAAAGTGCTGGAATGTAAAGTCTGGTTTACGTCTACTGCACCGCCGTTGTATGGGATGGGATTTCGAAAAAAATATTGTATTATCAATCTGTGGCATGGGGTACCGTTAAAAAAAATCGGGATGGAGCAGGAAAATCTGGGATGGATGACAAAGCTGTACTACAAATATCTGTTTGCGGATAATTATGAAGCAGTTGTTACTACTTCAGAAGAGTTGATTCCGGTGATGAGCAGAAGTTTTCTGGTGGAACAGGAAAGAGTCAAAGTGTGGGGACAGCCAAGAAATGATAAGTTATTTGAAAAAATAAATGTCCGGGAACAAATGCAAAAGATTTTTCAAAAAGAAAAGCTTCCGGAATTTGATTCTTTGCTTCTATATGCGCCTACATTCCGGGATGATGGGGAAACCAGACTGTTTCCGTTTGAAGAATTCCACGGAGAAAACCGTGGAAGAGCGGTAGAACAGTTACAGAATTTTCTGGAAAAAAATCAGTGTATTATGTGTATCCGTATGCATCTGTATGAGAAAGAAGGAGATGAGTGGCTAAAGGCATTAGATCGTCCGGGAAGCCGGATTCGCTTTCTGAATGAGGACAGGATAGAAGATATTATGGAAGTACTGGCGATGTTTGATCTGTTGATCACAGATTATTCCAGTATTTATATTGATTATTTGTTGCTGGAACGTCCGATTTTATTTTTACCATATGACCGGGAAGCATACCTGAAGACACGGGGGTTTAATTTTGATTACGATGAGGTAACTCCGGGACCAAAACCGAAAAGTTATGCAGAGTTCTTGAATTCCATAGAGGGTTTGTTGTATAATGAAATGAATTATGTCGAAAATCGAAAGAAAATTGAAAGAAAATTTAATAAAATACAAAAACCATGCAGCGAAGATATTTGCAGAATGGTAAAGATGATGTGTATTCGATGAAAGACAGAAACAAAAAATCCCTCTGAAAAAAGTTATATTTACCAGGTATACAGGAAACAGGAGGGTGAAAGGTATAAAAAGGAGAAAAAAATGAGAAAAGTAATCACGTATGGAACGTATGATCTTCTTCATTATGGACATGTCAAATTACTGCAGAGAGCCAAGGCACTTGGAGATTATCTGATCGTTGCTTTGTCTACCGATGAATTTAACTGGAATGAAAAACAGAAGAAATGCTATTTCTCCTATGAGGAGAGAAAGAGTTTGCTGGAAGCGATCCGTTATGTGGATCTGGTTATTCCGGAAGAGTCTTGGGAGCAGAAGATTTCGGATGTGAAAGAATTCAAGGTGGACACGTTCGTAATCGGAGATGACTGGGAAGGAAAGTTTGACTTTTTAAAAGAATACTGTGACGTGGTTTATCTTCCACGTACACCGGAGATTTCCACAACACAGATTAAAAAGGATCTGGGAAAGAAGTAGGAGTTAAAAGATGAAGATTGTAAAGAAAATTCGGAAAAAGAGGAGAAAACTGATTCGGAGATTCTTTAAAAGCCCGATAAAGAAACGCCTGGCTCAGTATTCGAAAACGCACCCACGTTTTCGAAAGTGCTGAAAGAAAATTCTGTATACCAAGCGGAGACTTTATTATTGGTGGCGGGGTCTTGGCGTGACTCCTGACGAGAAAACAGTAGTATTTAATTCTTTTAACGGAAAAACGTATGGATGCAGTCCGAAAGCAGTGTATGAGTATATGCTGACACAGGATGAGTTTAAAGACTGGACATTTATCTGGGCGTTTAAAAATGCAAAAAAACATCGTTTTCTGGAAGAAAATCCGAATACGATCGTGGTAAAACAAACAGCAAGAGTTTATGAAAGAAAACTGATCAGAGCAAAATACTGGATTACGAACTATCGTGTGCCGGATCATGTCTGGCCCCAGAAAGATCAGGTCTATGTGCAGTGCTGGCATGGAACACCGTTAAAACGTCTGGGATATGATCTGGAAACTTCGAAAAATGCTATCGACTCTATTGCTGATATTCGGAAAAAATATGCGATGGATGCAGAAAAATTCAATTATATTCTTTCACCATCAGGATTTGCCAGTGAGAAATTTACTTCCGCATGGAATCTGAAAGAAACGAAGATGGAAGATAAAGTCATGGAAATCGGTTATCCGAGAAATGATTTTCTTATCAATCATACACAGGAAGATATCCGGATGATCAAAGAGAAACTGGAAATTCCGGAGGATAAAAAAGTAATTCTGTATGCACCTACCTGGAGAGACAATCAACATGAGGCGGGTACAGGATTTACTTATGATCTGAATGTGGATTTTGATGCACTGCGGCAGGAGCTGGGCGATGAATATGTGATCTTATTCCGTGTCCACTATCTGGTGGCAAGTAAGTTCTCATTTGATGATTACGAAGGATTTATCTATAATGTATCCAATTATGATGACATCAACCATTTGTATTTGATCGCTGATCTGCTGATTACAGATTATTCCAGCGTATTCTTTGATTATGGAATTTTGAAAAAGCCGATGCTGTTTTATATGTATGATCTGGAAGATTATAAGGACAGTATCCGCGGATTCTATTTTGGTATTGATAAACTTCCGGGAAAGATCATTACAAAGGAAGAAGAACTGCCGGATGCGATCCGTGACAGTATCGATAATTTTGTCTACGACGACAAATACCGGGAATTCAACGAAACCTTCAGCAAACGGGAAGATGGTCAGGCAAGCAGGCGTTTTGTAGACTGGGTATTCCGGGGCGAGAAAGGATAAGAAAGTAAATGAAACGATTTTGGAAAGACATAAAGCGCTATATGCCTTATGCAAAATATGCAACAAAATCGGGATTGAAGTCAGAAGTGGCCAGCTCACATTTGAGCTGGCTATGGTGGATTTTGGATCCTATTTTATTTATGCTGGTATACTGGTTTATTTTCATGGTGATTTTCGGACAGAAAAAAGAATATTTTCATATCTTTGTCTTTGTAGGTCTGTCCATGTGGAATCTGTTTAATAAAACAGTATCCGGAAGCGTACGGATCGTGGCGGTGAACCGGGCGGTAGTAACGAAAGTATATATTCCCAAGTATTTCCTGATCATTATTCTGCTGTTTCAGAATCTGTTTAAGATGATGATTTCTTTTGGAATCGTGATCGTGATGATGCTCTGGTCCCATGTACCGGTTTCGTATAATGTGATCTATGTGATTCCGATCTTTGTGGATCTGATTCTGATAACCTTTGGTGTGAGTGCGATACTGGCTCATTTTGGGGTTTTCTTTGATGACCTTAAGAATATTACCAACGTGGGGTTACGAATTCTTTTTTATATGTCTGGTATCTTTTACGTGATCACAGACAGAGTCAATGAAGCAATCGCCACATTGTTATTAAAGGTGAATCCCGTGGGATTTCTGATCGATGCCTGCCGGTCGTCACTGGTTTACTGTGAGACACCGCACAGAAGACTGATCTTGCTGTGGTTTGTGATCGGATCAGTATTATCGGCAATCGGTGTGGCAATCATATATAAAAATGAAAATAATTATGTAAAGGTAATATAGAATGTGTTACCGGTCAGCTGACCAAAGCAGAGGCCAGTGTGACAAATCTACGAAAGGATTTAAGCTATGAAACCAGGAAATGCAATTGAGGTAAAAGATCTGAAGATTACCTACAAGTGTGTAAAGTCTCTTTCTATGAGAAAAAGTCTTTTTCATCTGAGAAAGAGTAAGCTGGAAGTATATGAAGCCCTGAGAGGTATCTCTTTTGAAGTGAAAAAGGGAGAAATCATGGGAATCGTCGGAAAGAATGGAAGCGGTAAATCCACGTTGCTCCGCGCAATTGCCGGAATTTTTTCGGCGGACTCCGGAAGTATTGAACTAGAATCGGATTCTGTATCCCTCCTTTCCATCGGTGTTGGATTTCAGAAAAAATTAAGCGGACGGGAAAACATTATTTTATCGGGAATGCTGCTGGGTTTCTCGGAGCAGGAAGTATGAGATTATCGAGTTTGCCAATCTGGGAAAATTCATCGACATGCCGGTAAAGACGTATTCGAGTGGTATGTATTCGAAGCTGGCATTTTCTATTACGGCGGTTCTTGAAACAGATATTATGCTGATTGACGAGGTTCTGAGCGTGGGTGATGCCAAGTTCAAGAAGAAGAGTTATAAGAAGATGCAGGAACTGATCATGGATGAGAATCGTACTGTAGTAATCGTATCGCACAGTACAGAGACGCTGGAGAAGTTGTGTACCAGTCTGTTATGGCTCCATGAAGGGGAGATTAAGATGCAGGGGGATACGAAGACTGTATTGGATGCTTATAATGAATTTATGGCATAAAGAGGCGGTTCAGAAGATAAGTAACCGGATGATGTGATTGTATGTAGAAAGACAGGGGAAAAGATGAGTGCCTGGAAATGGATGGCCAGAATCTGCAGCAAGACTCCATGGATGAAAACATGGAGTCTTCGTGTGTATTACTGGTGGAAAAAACTGCAGTATCAGAAGGGATATGTGGAAAAGGAAGAGATCAATCCGAAAAAGGTGATTTTTGAGGCGTATATGGGAAAAAAATATGCGTGCAGTCCAAAAGCACTGTATCAGGCGATGTGCCGGGATCTACAGTATCAGGATTGGGAGCTGATCTGGGCGTTCCGGGAACCGGAGAAGTATCGCGAGATGGAGCAGGAGCCGCATACAAAAGTAGTTCGTTATCGAAGCGGGGAATACTACCGTGCATATGCATCCGCAAAGTTCTGGGTGACGAATTCGCGGCTTCCGAGGGAACTGCAGCCGAAAGAAGGGCAGGAATATATTCAGTGCTGGCATGGGACACCGTTAAAACGGCTGGGATATGACCTGGATCATTATGCAGAAAAAAATGGAAGTCTGCTGGAAGTACAGGAAAATTATCTGGAAGAGACAAAACGGGTAACGCATATGCCATCGCCATCCGAATTCTATTCTGAAAAGATTGCGTCGGCCTTTCATCTGAAGGAAGAGGGAAAAGAGCAGGTACTTCTGGAAATGGGATACCCGAGAAATGATGATCTGGTTAAGTTCTCAGATATGGATTGTGAGAAGGCGCGTGAGAAACTGAGAATTCCGAAGAGCAAGAAAGTAATTCTGTATGCACCGACCTGGAGGGAGAATCAGCATCTCCCGGGTGAGGGATATCAGTTTCAGCTGCCGGTGGATTTTAAACGGTGGCGAGAAGTGCTTGGCGAGGAATATGTGGTGTTATTCCGGGCACATTATTTTATCAGTAATTCCTTTGATTTTGAAGCGTTTCAGGGGTTTGTTTATGATGTGTCGCAGATGGATGACATCAATCCTCTGTATCTGGCGGCTGACGTGCTGATCACGGATTATTCGAGTGTATTCTTTGATTATGCCAATCTGAGACGCCCGATTCTGTTTTTCATGTATGATTATGAACAGTATAAACATGAGATGCGTGACTTTTACTTCGATATCCACATGCTTCCGGGCCCGGTGTTGATGAATCAGGAAGAAGTGTTGAAAACCCTGAAAAATCTACCGAATATGGTGGATAAGTATGAAAAGAAATATGCAGAATTCAATAATGTATTTAATCCACATCGGGAACGATGTAGTGAGAAGTATCTGAGAGAATGGATGAGATAAAAAAATAACACCTTTGGTGTTATTTTTTTATCTCATCGTATCTTTCAATTCTTTTTTTAAAAGAGCAATTTCCTGGGTTAAGTTTTTATTGGATTCTACTAATTTAGAGAGCAGAATCGTGTGGGAAAGTGCCAGTAAAAACAGCAGAATAATGGCAACCAGGAAAATCATATTGGAAGCCAGTTGAATCCCAAGGCACTTGCATAAAAAGGTAAGAATCGATGGGAATAAGTCGATGATCAGCAAACAAAAATCAACGATTATCCAGGAAAGTACGTATTTGATTTCCAGTTTCTTCTTTAAAACAGAGCGCAGCAGTTTATAAAGAAGAAAAACCAGTAAAACTGCCAGAATTATTTGTATCCTATATTCATGCATATGTAAACACCTCACTGAGATATATCATCGAATCCGTTCTATCAGAATCGCAATGGTAACTTTTACCATATAATAAATGGAATTTAATGGAGAAATAGAGGAAACACCACCGGCGCGGGCACGCATAATGACAGGAATTTCCTGTACTTTTTTCTTGCGTTTCAGGACGGCAACGATACTTTCCGGTTCCGGATAATCACGTGGATACTCTTTGGCAAAGTATTGGATAATATCTTTGTTGATCATGCGGAGTCCTGAGGTGGGATCAGTGATGGTTTTTCCGGTCAGCAGACGGATCAGCCAGGTAAAGTATTTGATACCGGTACGACGCAGTCCGGACGACTGAAAACCTTCCTTGGTAATAAAACGGGATCCGATCAGCATGTCCAGTTTTTTTTCCTGCATAACATGAAGCATTTGTTCGAGAAAGCGAGGATCATGTTGTCCGTCTCCATCTACCTGTACAGCGTAATCATATCCATGATTGCAGGCATATTTATAACCGGTTTGTACGGCACCACCAATTCCAAGATTGACAGGAAGATCAATATAGTGGAATTGGTTTTTCTCACAGATTTCTTTTGTTCGATCTTTTGAACAGTCGTTAATTACAATATAATCAAAGTTCGGTGCATGTTCCAAAATATCCCGCACGGTTTGTTCGATACATGCTTCTTCATTATAAGCGGGAATAATAATTAAACTTTTCATTTGTTCTCCAATTCGTTTGATTTTTCACTTGATGAATAGGCGCGTGTCAGAAGCCGGGCAATCGGCTTTGGCCAGAACTTGCAAAACATCTGGAAATCTTCATTTCCACGTGCAGAATCGCCAAGAATGGCGGATGTTTCCGAGCCATCATGAATTCGGTGATACATCAGGATCCTGTTACAATAGACAAAGGCTCCTCTTTTCCTGGAAAGCAGTTCCCATGCCTGCCAGTCTTCGTCACTTCGAAAACCAGGGAAGAAGATCTGATCCGGAAGATTATCTTTTACGAAGGTTACAGAAGGACAACAGATTGGACAGCCGAAGGAAAGAACCCGTCGGCGGACAAAAATACTGTTATGAAATATCTTCAGGTGCAACGGAAGCAACATTGTACGTTTTACCTTTAAAAGCGTATTTTTATTTACAATAGCTCCGTTTCTCAGTTCTCCATAGTCTGTAAAGGCAATCAATGGATGTCTGGCAGCAGAAAGTTGCTGTAACACAGTTTCAGTATAAAGCCGATCATAAGTATCGTCCTGGTGTGCGATGGTCATCAGTTCCGTTCTGGCACTTCGGTAAGCAAACATCCAGTCCTGGGTGATGCCGGATTCTCCGTGATTGATGAAAAGCTCCAGATGGTATTTTTCAGCCATATTTTGAATGTAAGCGTTATCTGTGGAAGTGACAATAATTATTGTAGAAGGAATCGTCTGTCCCAGAAGTGACTGAATACACTCTTCCAGAAACGGACTTTCCTTATATGCACAAATGGCAAATGTGTGATTTTTTCCTGTATAATTCATTTATTTTATCCTTTTAACAAAATATCATACAAACTTTAGCTTATTTTTTAATGCTTGTCAAGGTGAGAGGAGGAATCGTAAGAATCCTTACGTTTTTTGAGGTCCATCTGTTCCAGAGTTTCGAAGAAAGCAATATCTTTCTGGCGCATCTGAGCAAGCTCCTTTTTTCGTTTCTTTTTGTGATGCCATCTTCGAATCTTCAGATAGAAGAGGAAGATCAGTAAAATTACGATCAGAAGCAGGATGGCAAGCAAAAGAACAAGCATCCAGTCCACACGGCTGTAGATCAGTTCGATTGTATGATCGGACTGAATGGCAGTCAGCGTGATATTCTTTTCACCCTTTTTGAAAGTATACTCTTTTCCGTCCACCAGGCAGGAGTGCAGAAAACAGGAGGTATCCGGTGTGGCGGTGGTTGTGTAGGAATCCCCGCGGTAGACTGTAATCGGAGAAGTATCCACGGTACCGTTTTGGGCTGTAACAGTGATTGTATATGACGGGATCGGTTTGAAAGTCACATCAATCGTGTGATCCGAAGTCAGATCATCAAATACATAGCCGGAAGTGTCACTGGTAACAGGGACAGTGGTACCATCTACAGTGAGAGTATCTACAACGTAATGCTCATCAGGAGTAAAAGTGACAGACAAAGGTTCATGCTCTTTCCCGGATGGGGAGGTATCGATGGTTCCGTTGGTAGCTGAGGTAGAAACGGTATAGACCGGTATTTCTTCAAAAACAGCCTGTATTGTGCGATCTTCCTGCAGATCTGTGAATGTATAGGAAAGAGGATATTGGCTGACATCCACAGCTTCGCCGTCAATCAGAAGAGACTGCAGGCGATGATCGGTATCGCATCCGTAGGAGACGGTATAGGAACCGCCTTCATCGATTTCCAGATTGCTGTCCGTGATTTTTCCGTTTTCCGCACTGGTTGTAACACTATGGACCAGTGGAAGGGTGGCTTCGTACAGACGGAAGCGAGTGGTACCGATGATGGCAGATGCCATCAGAAAATGTCCGGGTTCGAGCTGACAGATGCCTTCCGGCTCGACCTCAAAGGCATCATGACCTGGCAGTGTGAGGTAATAACTTCCAATTCGTTTTTGCCGGGAGATCGAATAAACATCCAGTACATTCATATAACCTTCCCGCTGCATATATGGAATGCTGATAATTGCATCGCCGGAAACACAAAAATCCTGGAAGGAACTGCGGCTGTAGGAAAGATGCAGATTTAATTTATCTACGATTTGAAAATTACTGTCGGTAAAATAAAAGGCATAATCGGCAATGCGGTTTGCCATCAGAACATATTGATCTTTTTCCGGAACATAGTCGATGCCAAAGAAATTGATACTTCCGTTTCCGACCTGCACTTTCCGTTTGAAATGCAAAGTGTTGGCATCAACGATAAAGATGGCTCCTGCATCAGAAGGATCGTTGGTAAAAAGACCGGCAATTGCGATCTCCTGGGTATTGGGATTGTAAGTCATGCCGTTTCCATGTTCATAATCGGTTTCTGTCACGCTGAAAGCATAACTGTACTGTTCTACGGGATTGCCGTCGATATCTGTGGTGTTTCGGTAGAAGGCAATCAGAGTGTCAGGATCGGTGCCTTTTTTTGACGCATTTACCAGACATACAATATATTGATCCGTGGCACACATGGACTGCAGCCAGCCTTTTTCATTTATTATAGAAGATTCTGTTACCATGCTCCAAGGAACAGTTTCCAGATCCGAAGTTTTTACAGCGGCAGATACGGTCGTATCGGAAAAGAAAAGAAAAAAGACCGTAAGCAGCATGAAAAACGGATAGTAAAAATAGTGATGTTTAAAAGATTTCATCTAACCCCTCCTGAACGATACTATTTTCAGTATACCATGAGAGAAAAAACAGGGCAATGATCAGAGCGAAGATTCCGTAAAAACAAAAAACTTGAAGAAAGAACGGATATGAGATAGAATAGTACGAATGAAAGGTAAATTTGTAATCGTTCAGAAAATGAACAGGAAGAAAAATGCGAGGAGTACATAGTATTATGATAAGAAAAATCTGTAAAAAGGCGACGGTATGGCTGCTGGCTGGTGTGATCAGTCTGTCAGCTGTCACGGTTCAGGCGGCAGAGGTGGATAACGGGGCATCTTATCCGATCACAACGAATGCCATAGAAGGCTGGCCACAGGACCCGGATACTTATTCGGAGACAGCAGTGCTGATGGATGCAGATACAGGAACAATCCTTTATAATAAGGGAATGGATGAAAAGAGATATCCGGCGAGTATCACAAAGATCATGACGGCACTTCTGGCACTGGAAAACAGCAATCTGGATGATCAGGTGACATTTACAGAGGAATGTCTGGCAGATCAGACATCGGACAGTGGAAATATCGGCATGCAGGTAGGCGAGGTGCTGACGATGCGTCAGTGTCTGCTGGCGTTGATGATACGGTCAGCAAATGATGTGGCAACACAGATAGCTGTACAGATTGCCGGATCGGTAGCTGCCTTTGCAGATATGATGAACCAGAAAGCGCAGGAGCTTGGCTGTGTCAATACACACTTTGTAAATGCCAGCGGAATGCCGGATGAGAATCATTATACAACGGCACACGATATGGCACTGATTTTCCGGGAAGCAATCAAAAATCAGGATTTTCTGGATATTATCGGTACACAGAGCTTTACGATTGATCCGACAAATATGAATCCGGAAAGTCGGACGTATTCCACGCATCATGCACTGGTGGCACAGGGAGCACCGGAATACTATGAAGGATGTTTTGGTGGCAAGACAGGCGTGACGGAAGCATCAAAAAATACACTGGTCAGTGGTGCAACAAGAGATGGAATGACACTGATCGCAGTGGCAATGCGGGCGGATGCCGGACAGGTGTGTCAGGATCATATCAGTATGTTTGATTATGGTTTTAATAATTTTCAGAAAGTAGAGGTACCGGGAGGAGCGGTCACGATACCGAAAGATGTACAGGTAAGTGATCTGACCAATACAGATAATTCCTATTATTATGGAACGGATTATTATGTGGGAAGCGGTTCCAAAGAGGTGCAGGAGGAAGAACCTTCAGAGATAGCGGCAGAGGAGACAACGCCGACACCTGAGGTAGCGCCGGAATCTCCTGATTCGAACACGGGACAGGAAGAAAAAACGCAGGATATGACGGTATATCGCTATGTGATCTATATTCTGGCGGGACTGATCGCAGTTACTCTGGTAGTTACGATTGTTTCCGGAATTCGAAAACATATGAAAAAGAAAAAAAGAAGGAGAAAATCCTGATGGATTTTCCCCTTCTTTTTTCTTGATTTGTTTAAGCACCAGGAACCCATGCACCGGAACCATTTACATAACAGGAACCGATACGGGTGTTGGTTGCCATAGCGCCGGAGCCGGTCAGGTAGTACCAGGTACCGCCGTCGTTGACCCAACCGATCGCCATCGCGCCGCTGCCGGTGAGGTAGTACCACTTGCCGTTCACGGCGGTCCAGCCGGTGGCCATGGAGCCGTTGCCGTTCAGGTAGTACCAGGAGCCGTCAACGTTGGCCCAGCCGGTCGCCATCGCGCCGGACGGGGCGTAGTAGCGCCATGCGCCGTCCTCGAGCTGCCAGCCGGTCTTCATCCAGCCGCTGGCATCGAAGGAGTAGGTCACGCCACCGCGCACGACGCGCTCGTTCGCGGGGTAGCTTCCGTCCGTGTAGCGCAGCCACCAGCGGCCGTCACCGGAGGCGACCCACTGGGCAGTCTCCGGGTCCGGAGCCGGGTTGGCGTTCGGATCGATGCGGTCGCCCGCCGCCTGCGTGAAGACGGCAACCGTGCGAGCCGGAACCGTCACGGAACCCGTCTTCGCGTCGAAGGAGGACTCCTTAACGACCGCGTCAGAGCCATTCGCCTGAGCCTCGTGCAGCTTGAAGACGCGCCCTGCCAGGCCATCAACAGCCGTCGTCATGTTCTTATCCGTCGCGTTGAAGACGACGAGAGCACCGTCGAGCGCTGCGTCAACATCGCTGCCCGCTCCGGCCTCGTCGTTGATGAACATGACGATCGTCCCGTCCACGGCGCCCTCACCCGAGTTCGGGAAGGTCACCTTGGAGCGAATCAGGTCGGCGCTGCCCAGCGTGAACAGGCGCGAGGAGGAACGCACACGCAGGAAGTCCATCGCGATCTCCGAGGAGGTGTCGATCTGCTCCGAGCTCGGCTTCAGATCGGGATTCTCCAGCAGCGGACGCATGTGATCCCAGGCCGCACCGTTCTTGGACTTCACGGGCAGACCACGACCAAAGCCGTTGTCACGCATGGACCAATCGATCGCGTTGAAGTGATCGCCTGAGTTGTAGGAGTCGCGGTCCAGGGACTTCGAACGCAGCATCTCCGTACCCGATGCCCAGAAGGAGGGCGACTGAGACAGAGCCACGGAGGCCTGGCTGATCAGCGACATGCGCACGCGGTTCTCCATCGGGGCGTCCGCGGGCATCTTGTAGGTGACCAGGTCGAAAAGCGTCTCGTTGTCGTGAGCATCCACGTAGTTGACGTTCTCGGCAGGCTGGGAGGCAAACCCCGCGCCCTGACCGTTGTAGTCCAGCTGGGCGCCCGAGACGGTTTTGCCGTCGTAGGTGGTCAACGTGTAGTCCTTCAGGTTGCCCGCCAGGCCCAGCTTCACCAGGTCCACGCGGTGCAGGTAGTCGGCGCGACGCTCCGCCTCCGAGCGGGTGTCGAGGCCGTTGAAGTCCGAGAACGCGCCCGAACCGAAGCCCTGGAAGACGCGGTGATCCTCGTCGAAGGGACCGCCGCCGTGCACGGCATCGCGCAGACGGTCGTTGAACGCGCCGATACCGGTGCCGTCCAGCTGGCCCTGGGTGGCCTGGGTGAACAGCGCGTTGTTCGCGACCTCACCGAAGTTCCAGCCCTCGCCGTAGATGTACAGGCGCGACCCGTCCACACCGTCCTTCTCGAGCGTCAGGGACTTCAGGGCCTCCTTCGCGCGCTTCATCTCAGCGGCCGGGTGGTGCCCCATGAGATCGAAGCGGAAGCCATCGACGTGGTAGTACTTCGCCCAGTGGATCATCGAATCGATCATGAGGTGCTCGCTCATCGCATTCTCGGTCGCGACGTTCGAGCAGCAGGTCGAGGTCTCAACGCCACCAGAGGCGTTGAGGCGCTGGTAGTAGCCGGGCACGACTCGGTCAAGCACGGAGCTGGCCGACTGTCCCGCCGCGGGCGTGTGGTTGTACACCTGGTCGAGGACCACCTGCATGCCGATCGAGTGCAGCCCGCCCACCATGGAGCGGAATTCACGCACGCGCGCGCCACCGTTTTGATGCGAGGACGTCGCGTAGGAGCCCTCGGGGGCCATCCAGTGCAGCGGGTCGTAACCCCAGTTGTAGGCATCCTGGTCCGCCACTGCGGACACCGCGGCCTGCTGTTCCTCGGACGCCGGGCCGGCATCCTCGGGGATTGCGGGCGTCTTCTGCTCGGCGCGCTTCTCGGGGATCGTCGCGATGTCGAAGGTGGGCAGCAGGTGCACCGTGTTCATGCCGGCGCGGGCCAGCTCGTCCAGGTGACGCATGCCGTTGGATTCGAACTGCGTGAAGGCCATGTAGGTGCCGCGCATGTACTCGGGCACCGAGGTGTCGGCAGCGGAGAAGTCGCGCACGTGCAGCTCGTAGATCGAGCGCTGGGCGTCGTCCTGAATGACGGGTGCCTTCGAGTTCGTCCACACGGTGGGTGCAATCGAGGGGTTGTTCATGTTGACGGCGACCGAGCGGGTCGAGTCAACGGTCAGGCTCACCGAGTAGGGGTCGGTCACGAGGTTCTTCTCCACCTTGCCCGTTTCGGGCACGTAGACGCTCACCTCCCACAGGTACTGCGCGCCCTCGTGGATCTCGCCCGCGGCGTTGTCCACGCTCCAACGCCCGTCGTCGCCGCGCACAGCTTCGGTGCGCAGACCATCACCCTGGATATCAGCGTCGGATCCGCTCGGCGTCGAGGTGTTCCACGACACCAGCGCCACGCTCTTCGCCGTGGGAGCCCACAGCGCGAACGTCGGGTTTCCCGCCTCGTTCCAATTCACGCCGTACGAGGCCTGGGTGGCCGCCGCCGCGTACAGGGAGTCGAGGACAGGAGCGATCTGCACGCCGGTAAAAGCGTTGACGCTCTCCCCCGACTTCTGGGCGACCGCGATCTGACCGGTGAGGGCCTCGCGAGCCACGGCCTCGTCGATGGGTGCCTTCAGCGCGATGTAGCCGTTGAGGTTCGGATGCGCCGTCGTCACTTCAGCGGGCAGATCGCCAGCCACACTCAGGGCGGTCGTCGTGGCCCCGGTGACGGCACCGTCCGACAGTCCTGCGCCGCCCTCGGGGGCGGTCACCAGTTCGTAGGACAGCTTCGCAGAACCGTCCAGCACCTGCGCGCGCGTCACGCCCTCGGGAAGCAGGGAGGTCGGCCACGCGAGAATGTTCGAGGTCACCCAGTAGGCGCGCTGCTCACCATTGCCGGCGACCGGAGCATCAGCGCTGGCAATAGCAACCTTGTGCGTCGAAGAATCGTAGGTGAAGGTCACGAGCTTGTTCGCTTTCGTTGCAAACTGATAGTTGGCGCCGCCGACGGCGCCGTCCTGCCCGTAATTCTCGTTGTCGGATCCGCCGATGGCAACCTTGAACTCGTAGTCACCTTCAGGCAACGCGGTGGTGGAATACGTGTACGTGCCATCGCCCACCGGCTCCAACAGAGGCGCCAGGCACTGAGCCTGCCAGTTGTCCGAGCAGCCGAGCGACTTCTGGAAGGTACCGGGCAGCGTCACCGTCTGATCGGTCGCCGTATTCCACACGCGGTGCGTCGCCCGGTCGTAGTAGAAGGTCACGGACGTCGTTTCGTTGAGCGTGTAGGAGATGTTCGCTCCCCCCGCAGCTCCGGCGACTCCGAAGGCCGTATCCCAGGAGCCGCCCTCGGCGACCTTGTACTGGTAGTCGCCTGCCGGCAGCGTAAACGTCGCACTGTAGACGCCGGTCGCGTCACGCGTGAGCGCAGCCTTGGCACAGTCTGGCGCCCAATCGGCGTCGCATCCCATCGCCTTGTTATGGCTGCCGGGGATTGTCACCAGGACGTCCGCGCTCGCTTGCGCACCTCCCGCATCGGCGGAAGTCGCCACACTGCCCTGGTTTGACGCATCCGTCTCAG
>OLOB01001547.1_pt1 | contig 14962 bp, 10 predicted proteins | sample 1671911 | NCBI WGS metagenome assembly OLOB01 (sample SAMEA3136625, study PRJEB25190) | human gut metagenome | biome: human gut; feature: human-associated habitat; material: faeces | place: Austria | collected 2013
TCGGCTCTTGAGTCGTAGTAGTTGTGGTAGTCGGCTCTTGAGTCGTAGTAGTTGTAGTAGTCGTAGTGGTTGTTGTAGTAGTTGATGTCATATCACCATCCACTCCACCGTTTGCATTAATATTTGCAACAGATGCATTTACTTCCTTGGCAACAACGGCTTGCTCACCTTTAACGTGATACCAGACCTTAGTATTGTTTAAGAAATTCTTTTGATTTTCATTCTCTACTTTAGTCTGGTAAAAGATCAGGACACCAGTCTTATTAATTTCACTTTGAGGAATAGTAACCGTAATTTTTCCTGCTGCATCAATTGTGAAAGTTGCTCCAGGAAAGGCTGCTAAGAAATCATCGATAGCAGTTGAGCCACCGTAATATCCTGGTTTGTTACCTGTAGTAGTAATACTAAAACTATCTTTTACAAGTGAATGACCACCTTGGATGTCATCTTCAACACGAACATCACCATCTACATCTAAGTTCATTGCATTAATGGTTAGTGTCCAAAGAATATGTTCAGGATCATTCGCGTGCATATCACCCGCTTTGAGATAGAATGGAGCGCTGTTAACACCAGTAGCCATTTTCTTAACGTTTAATTCTACTTTTCTAGCTCCACTAATAATAGTGAATTTTCCAACATGCTCCTTATCGGTTGCTGTATCGTTATGACCCTCAATCTCAAACTCACCCCAACCGCGAATGTTTTGAAGGTTTTTGATAGCTTCATTGAAAGTAACTGTCGCAGATCCATCTGTAATGACCATGTCTCCAACGTAAGTTCCGTCAATACTTAGTGGAATAGTCTTTTTAAATCCTACCCCAAAGACTGTTCCAGAACTAGTCCAATTAACTTTTAATGTATCCCCCGGTTGAATCTTTTGTGCATGCTCATCAAATGTAAACTTAACAGTTGTTTGTCCACCATCTGTGATTTCTTCTGATGAAACAGTAAGTGAGCTAATATTGTTGCTGACATCGCCAGCTTTTACCATATCAGATTGCGACAATACGATGAATAATAATGGTAAAAATACAATAAAGAAGACTTTGGCAAGTCTACTTAGATTCATTTTTTTCATTTTCTTCTCCCATTTTTCTCCAATATTTACATCAATTTGTATGTTGTTGCCAAAAACTTACAAAATTGAGAAATTTTTATAGGTGTCTTTTAAGACGACATTAATAAAAGTGCACCCCCCACTCGTCTATTTTCAAAAAAGACATCTACAAAGTGAATTATATCACAAATTAGTAAGATTTTAACAATAAAAATATTTTATCTATGAAATTTTAAGGATTTTATAAAAATCAGATAAATGAAAAAGGACTATTGTTTGTTAAAATAGTCCTTTTAGCTTAAAGTGGAACAACTTCAAGCTTATGTTTTATCTCATTGTCACAAATTCTTCGGATCCGGTTGGGTGAATGGCGACGGTTGCGTCGAAATCGGCTTTTGTCGCTCCCATCTTGATAGCAACTGCAAATCCTTGGATCATTTCATCGACTCCGTAGCCAAGACCATGAAGGCCAACGACCCTTTCTTCGGGACCAGCAGTGATGAGTTTGAATTTTGCTTGCTGGCGGTGTTGGGTTACAGCAGTGTACATGGAAGCAAATTGAGAAGTATAGACTTTGATATGCTCTTTTCCATAAGTTTGCTGGGCTTCTTCCTCCGTTAGGCCAACGGTTCCGATAGCGGGGTGAGAAAAGACAACAGTCGGGATATTTGTATAATCCATTTTGGCATTGACTTTTCCATTGAATAGTCGTTCAGAAAGAGTGCGTCCAGCTTTAATAGCGACAGGGGTTAATTCTTTTTCTCCTGTGACATCCCCAAGAGCATAGATTCCTGGAATAACTGTATTCTGGTACTCGTCCACTGCAATGAATCCTTTTTCATTTAAGGTGACGCCTGCAGCTTCTAGATTGAGATCCTGGACGTTTGGTTTTCGTCCTGTTGCCCAGATAACATGATCTGCCACGTGGCTGGTCATATCCTCAAAATAAATCTTCACACGACCGTCTTCTAATTTTTCAAGCTTCATGGGAACCTTATGTTTGTGAAGCGGAAGGTTTTGTTTTTCCATTTCTTCCATTAAGCCATCGACAATGTAGGAATCAAACTTTCTTAAGGGACGATCACCGCGAACGAAGAGATCGGTCTGAACACCAAGGGCATGGAGCACACCGGCTAGTTCCACTGCGATGTAGCCAGCTCCAATAATGGCAACAGATGTAGGAAGTTCTTCCCAAGCAAAGACATCATCAGAAGTTTCGCCAAATTCAGCTCCAGGAACAGAAGGAATAAAGGGATGGGCACCGGTCGCAATTACGATATGCTTGGCCTTAATGGTTTCTCCATTTACCTCAACCGTATGAGCATCCACAAAACGGGCACGTCCTTCAATTCGTTCAACCCCATTGCGTTTGAAACTGCCATCATAGGAATTACGGGAACGGTCAATATAGGCTTCGCGATTTTTTCTTAAGGTTGCAAAATCAAATTTTGTCTGTTCAGAAGTAAATCCATAGTCTGGTCCATAATCGCGAATAGCTTCTGCAATTTGTGCACCATACCACATAATCTTTTTAGGCACACATCCTCTGTTGACACAGGTGCCACCCAATTGTTTTTCTTCAATGACAGCAGCGCGCGCTCCGTGCTCCCCAGCCCGGTTCATGGTAGCGATTCCTCCACTACCTCCACCGATTGAAATAATATCAAATTCTTTCATGTTTTCCTCCTAAATGGGATTTCAGTTTGATTGTAATATCAACTGTTACAAAAGTCAAGGGTTTAGCATGTTACCAAGCATTTAAATTTCATTTTGCCGTGTCAATTTTAGATAGAAAAGTAAGGAAATATGGTATACTATGGTATAGAATAAAACGCTTTCTTTGATGGAGAAAAACGATGAAGAAATTGAAAAAATGGCAACTTTTTGCAGCTGCAGGTGCAGCTATTGCGGTGATTGGAACAGGAAGTGTGATGGTGTTTTCGCACCCAAGTACTCCTGATCAAGCAATCACGAAAGAAACTCCAATGGTGCAAACGGTCAAGGATGGATCGATCGCTTCTTCAGTCTTGTTAACTGGGAAAGTCACTGCCAACCAGGAACAGTATGTCTATTTTGATGGAACCAAAGGGGATTTGCAGTCGATTTTGGTCAATGTAGGAGATCAAGTGACGGCCGGTCAGCCAATTGTTCAGTATAGCAGTACAGAGGCCCAAACCGCTTATGATGCAGCCGTTCGTGCTGTCAATAAGGCAGATCGTCAGTTAAATGATTTACTGACAAATGGTGTGACCATTGATACGACAGGAGATGAAGAAGCAGATGCCAAATCAGCTTCGCAGACCCAGCGAACAGTCGATTCTCAAGCTAGCGATTTACGAGATGCTAAGTCGGATGCAGTCGATAATATGAACAAGGCTAAGGCTCTTCTGGATGCGACAACAGTTAGGAGTAATACAGATGGTACCGTGGTCGAAGTCAATAAAGATGTTTCAAAATCGACTACAGGGACCAACCAAACTCTGGTTCACATTGTGAGCAACGGGAATTTACAAGTCAAAGGGGAATTGTCTGAATACAATTTGGCCAATATCTCTGAAGGTCAGGAAGTGGTCCTCACTTCCAAGGTTTATCCGGATAAAACCTGGACAGGAAAGATTTCTTATGTAGCCAACTATCCGACTGACGCGGGTCAAGCAGGTGCCAATGCAGCAGGTGGAACACAAGGAAGCGGTGGAGCCAAGTACCCATTCACAGTGGATATTACCAGTGAGATTGGGGAACTCAAACAAGGCTTTTCTGTCAATATTGAAGTCAAAAGTTCTACTCAACATCCCCTTGTTCCCGTGACAAGTGTCATGGCTGATGGGGATACGAGTTATGTATGGACGGTCGAAAATGGCAAGGCTAAGAAAGTAAAAGTGACGCTTGGTAACGCCGATGCTGAAAACCAGGAAATCTTGTCAGGCTTGAAGAAAGATGCTCAAGTTATTGTGAATCCTAATGAGAAACTGGAAGATGGAAAAGAGATCGGAAAATATGACAAAATTGATTGAACTAAAAGGAATCAATAAAACCTATAAAAACGGGGACCAGGAACTTCGTGTCTTAAAAGACATCGATTTAGAAGTCGAAGAGGGAGAATTTGTGGCCATTATGGGTCCATCTGGCTCAGGGAAATCGACCTTGATGAACGTCATTGGCTTGTTGGACCGCCCGACCAGTGGAGAGTATTTTCTAGAAGGTCAGGAGGTTGGAAATCTCAGTGAGAAAAAATTAGCACGTGTTCGAAATGAACAGATCGGTTTTGTCTTTCAACAATTCTTTCTTCTCTCTAAGCTCAATGCCTTTCAAAATGTAGAACTGCCTCTCATTTATGCAGGGGTTCATCCTGCTAAACGGAAGGAATTAGCTGAGCAGTACCTTGAAAAGGTGGAGCTCCATTCTCGCATGCACCATTTGCCGTCGGAACTCTCAGGGGGTCAAAAACAGCGGGTTGCGATTGCTCGAGCCCTTGTCAATCAGCCAGCCATCGTCTTAGCAGATGAGCCGACTGGAGCCCTAGATACCAAGACGGGGGAGCAAATAATGGACTTGTTAACCAAGCTAAACCAAGAAGGAAAAACCATTATCATGGTTACACACGAGCCAGAAATTGCAGCCTTTGCGCATCGTCGCATCGTCATTCGTGATGGAGTGATCTCCTCAGATAGCAAGCTGGAAAGGGGGACCTAATGCAAAATTGGAAATTTGCGATCAGCTCGATTATGAGCCATAAATTACGGTCTTTCTTGACCATGGTAGGGATCATTATTGGGGTTGCTTCTGTCGTTGTCATCATGGCTCTGGGAGATGGTATGAAAGCTGGTGTCACCAAGACCTTCACCAAGGACCAAGAGTATGTACAAATCTCTTATTCTCCCAACAAGAGTGGTTATGTGACAGGAATCAATATTGGCCCTTCTGATGATACTGGAGAAGGAGAAGGCGGAGGCGAAAGTGGCCCTGCAGCTGAAGACCGAGGGATGGCTGCTCCATCGGATATCGATGGGGAAAACGCTGAAGATGTTGATGGTCAAGTCCAAGAAGCACCACCAGTTGTGCAAGAATCTTGGGTTAAGGAATTAACCAAGATTCAAGGCATCGATGGTTACTATGTTAGCAATACCTCCAATGCAACCATTGCTTTTCAAAAGAAAAAAGCAGAAGGGGTAAACATCCAAGGGGTAAATGAAACCTATTTTTCTGTCAAAAAGGTTGAACTCTTATCTGGACGAAAATTAACCCCTTCAGACTATAGTAATTTCTCCCGGGTGGTGCTCCTTGATGAAGGATTGGCCCAACAATTATTTGGAACGGAGAATCCACTGAATCAGGTGGTCTCTGTTGGGGACAACAATTATCGTGTCGTTGGTATTTTCAAGGATCCAAATGCAGGGACAGCCCTCTATGGAGCTTCTTCAGGTGGAAGCGCCTTGATGGCCAATACCCAGCTGGCATCTGAATTCGGAACGGATGAAATTCAAAATATTGTCGTCCATGTGCCGGATGTGAAGCAGATCAAAACCGTCGGGATCGAAGCTGCTCAAAAGTTAACAGAACTTTCAGGTGTTCGCCAGGGAGAATTTCAAATCTTTAATTTGGATAGCATCCTAGAGGAAACCAACAAAGTAGTAGGAATTATGACATCAGTAATCGGAGCTATTGCTGGGATTTCTCTCTTAGTTGGTGGGATCGGAGTCATGAATATCATGTTGGTTTCTGTCACTGAGCGGACGAGAGAAATTGGCCTTCGCAAAGCATTGGGAGCAACCCGAGGTAAGATTCTGGTTCAATTTTTGATTGAGTCGATGGTCTTGACCATCATTGGTGGGCTGATTGGACTTGGCCTTGCTTATGGTGTGAATAGCTTGATTACTACACTCGCAGTAGCCTCCCTAGAAGGACCACCGATTATTTCCTTAAATGTCGCTATCGGCAGTATTATTTTCTCTGCTTTTGTAGGCATCATCTTTGGAATTTTACCAGCGAATAAGGCTTCTAAGTTAAACCCGATCGAAGCACTGCGTTATGAATAAAAAAATAGGAGCGGGTCAGGATGAATTGCTTAAGATTCTCCACGCTCCTTTTTGATGCTGTTTTGGAATAGCTTGTCGAAACCTTGTCTTATACAGGTCAAACTATTTGGACAGTCAACGACGGTCTTCAGATGTTTTTGAGTATTCATTCAAGAAGCTGCATTTTTTCTTCCATCTTATTTTTGTTTAATTGGTAAATATTAGTGAATTTCTGGCCTAAATATGATAGAATAGGGGAGAATAACTTAGGAGGTTCCAAATGACTACTGAACATATGGAAGAATTGAATGACCAGCAGATTGTCCGTCGTGAGAAAATGGCGGCCCTTCGTGAACAAGGAATCGATCCATTTGGGAAACGATTCGAACGTACTGCAAATTCAGGTCAATTAAAAGAAAAATATTCAGAATTAGATAAAGAACAACTCCACGACTTGAACGAAACAGCTATTATTGCCGGTCGTCTTGTAACAAAACGTGGAAAAGGAAAGGTTGGCTTTGCCCATCTTCAAGACCGTGAAGGTCAAATTCAGATCTACGTTCGTAAGGATGCAGTTGGAGAAGAAAACTACGAGATCTTCAAAAAAGCAGACCTTGGTGATTTCCTTGGTGTTGAAGGGGAAATCATGCGCACAGATATGGGTGAACTTTCGATTAAAGCAACTCATATCACTCACTTGTCAAAAGCCCTTCGTCCCTTGCCTGAAAAATTCCACGGACTTTCAGATGTTGAAACCATCTATCGCAAACGTTATTTGGATTTGATTTCAAACCGTGAAAGCTTCGAACGCTTTGTAACCCGTTCAAAAATCATCTCTGAAATCCGTCGTTATTTAGATGGTCAAGGCTTCCTTGAAGTGGAAACACCAGTGCTTCACAATGAAGCTGGTGGTGCGGCTGCTAAACCATTTATCACTCACCACAATGCACAAAACATTGACATGGTGCTTCGTATCGCGACTGAGCTTCACTTGAAACGTTTGATTGTTGGTGGGATGGAACGCGTTTACGAAATCGGACGGATCTTCCGTAACGAAGGAATGGATGCCACTCACAACCCTGAATTCACTTCGATCGAAGTCTACCAAGCTTACGCTGACTTCCACGATATCATGGACTTAACAGAAGGCATTATCCAACATGCTGCGAAAGCGGTCCATGGTGATGGTCCAATTGACTACCAAGGAACAGAAATCAAAATCAACGAACCATTCAAACGGGTTCACATGGTTGATGCGATCAAAGAAATCACAGGTGTTGACTTCTGGCAAGACATGACCTTTGAAGAAGCTGTAGCACTTGCAAACGAAAAACATGTACCAGTTGAAAAACACTACACAGAAGTGGGACAAATTATCAATGCCTTCTTCGAAGAATTCGTTGAAGAAACCTTGACACAACCAACTTTTGTTTACGGTCACCCAGTAGCAGTGTCACCTTTGGCTAAGAAAAATCCAGAAGATCCACGCTTCACTGACCGTTTCGAACTCTTCATCATGACCAAAGAGTATGCGAATGCCTTCACCGAATTGAATGATCCGATCGATCAATTGCAACGTTTTGAAGCACAAGCGCGTGCCAAAGAATTGGGAGATGACGAAGCTACAGGCATTGACTATGACTATGTTGAAGCCCTTGAATATGGTATGCCACCAACAGGTGGACTTGGAATTGGTATTGACCGTCTCGTTATGTTGTTGACAAATGTAACAACAATTCGTGACGTCCTTCTCTTCCCAACTATGAAATAAGCTAAAAGAAAACACTGATCGCAAGATCAGTGTTTTTTAGTCTTCCATATAAGAGGTGTCGTTCCAAGTGTCTAAGTGATAGTGCTCAAAATCATCTGTTGTCAGAATCGTCACGCTGGCATTATCTAGTCCGCCATTTTTGCGAAGTTCTCCTGTGTCATAACCAAGCAAGGTTCGAATAGAAGCTGTCAAATTAGCCCCATGTCCAACGATGAGAACAGTATCGAGCTCTTTTCCTTTCAGGCTTTTTACAAAATCACAGGTACGTTTGGTCGTTTCATAGACAGATTCTGCATCAAAGATTTCATTTTGAAAGCGGGCTAGGTTATGGCGAAAGGCATCCATTTGTTGGGGATAGATAGCGGAAATGGTAGAAATTTTAGCACCTTCCAGTTTTCCTAAATTCCACTCACGAAGAGCAGGCGTTGCTTGCAATTCTAGAGGTGTCTCCAATTGATCGAGGATGATCTGTGCGGTATGGACTGTTCGTGGCAGATCACTTGCAAAGGCTGCATCAAAAGGAACACTAGCTAGGTGCTTTCCTAATTTTTCAAGCTGATGAATAGAGGCCGGTAACAGCGGAGAATCGCCATTTGATCCCTGAAAACGTCCTTCTTCATTCCATTCTGTCCGTCCGTGTCGAATAAAATATAGTTTCACAATCTTGTCTCCTTCTCTGTCATTATTCTAAAATATCTGCAAAAGTCGCTTGTACGAAGTCTGCTAGAAGTTGTGGTTTGATTTGAATACTATGGCCGATTTCCCCAGCAGATACGATCATGGTTTCTAACTGAAGGGCTGATTCATCGATAAAGATTGGGAAAGAATGCTTTTGACGAATGCCCACCGGATTATTGGCCCCATGAATATAACCAGTTGTTTTTTCGAGATCCTTTTGAGGAATCATAGCCACTTTCTTATTTCCCGATAATTTGGCCAATTTTTTCTCTGAAAGATGCTCCGTGATAGGAATGATCCCAATCACAGGCCCTGTTTTATCTCCTTTGAGAGCTAGGGTTTTGAAAATAGTAGAGCGATCAATCCCTTCTGGTAAGATCCCTTCTAAAGCGTTGATTTGTAGGCCTACGTGCTCAATTTTTGCTTTTGTCAAGATCTGCTCGACCAAGGTTTTTTTTACTTTATTTTTTTTTGCCATGGCTTTCTCCTTTTCTCTTTTTCTCTACAAAATCAGATTTCATTAGACCATTATAACATATAATAGCGACGATATTGTCTTCTCCTTAAAAATAGAAAACAGCAGAAAAAGTGAAAACCACTTGATCTGCTGTTTTAAGGCTATGAGGAAGAGCCATCTTTTTGTACCTTGAAAAGTTTCCGATAAATCGCTTCTTGGTCTTGCGTCGGAGCAATTTGGTTGAGATCCAAGTAGTGTGAGAATCCATTTAATTGCCCTTGAGAGGTATATTGATGCAAGTCGTATTCCGTGTTGGTATCTGGTGCAGCATTATAGTAGCCATCATCAAATCCATAAGTAGGAATCCAAAGAGCCGTAAATTTATCAGTGGAGATACTGTGTTCTTCCATGAAGTAAGTTCCGATATAGAGTCCAATATTTTTTGCACCCAAAGCTTGTAGTTTTGCTCGGAAAGCTTCAACACCTGCGTTCATATCCTTCATGGTTTTTTCCTCAACGTCTAACCAATAGTATGTCGGTTTGTAAGGAGAAGCAGCCTTGTAAAATTCTTCTGCTTCTTTTTCCATTTCTTTTTTATCCTTAGCAGCGACATAAGCATAGACTGCGACAGGGATATTTCGTTTTTGGAATTCTTGGATATGGGTTTTAAAAGATTTATCCAGACCATTTAAGTAGGTTGCTGCATTTTCCTTTTTAGCTTGAGCCCCACTATGGACACGAACGATTACACCTCCCACATTTTGGGAGAGGACATCGTAATCAATTTCACTAGGCAATTGCCAGCCTGAAATATCAATGATCGGGCGGCCAACCAGTTCTGGATTGATGTCTTCTTCTTTTTTAGAAGAAGAGCTTGCAGTAGTTGTTTTTCGAGGTGTATTGGAGTTCGGAATGGTTTTGGTTGTTTCTTGTCGCTCTCTGGCTTGCAGATCGGCAATCGTTCGTGAAAGAACGAGAAAAGAAATGAAACCGATAAAAAAGACCAAGAGAACAACGGGTTTTATCCTTTTTCTCATACAGAATCATTTTACCGTAAAAAAAACGAAAAGGCAAAAGTTAATGCTTAAAAGATCCCAATTTCAGCCATTATTTTCAAAAAAAAGGAATCTTTTCATCGAAAAAGGATAAAAATATATGAAAATAAGAAGAATGATCAGAATATTTCTTGAAAATAGGGAAGAAGCCGAATCTTTTCTGGCCTTTCCTTGGTTTTGCTTCTTAAAAATGATATAATGAAGGTTGAACATTAGGAATATGGTGAATTATGAAAATTGAAAAAAGACATCTTTTAAATTATTCCATCCTCATTCCCTATTTGATTTTATCCATTATTGGTTTGATTGTAGTCTATTCGACAACAAGTGCCTTGGCAATTCAAAGTGGAGTGAGTTCTACTCGGATGGTGCGGACACAGGGACTCTTTTTTATCCTTAGTCTCCTAACCATCGCCTTGATTTATAAATTTAGCTTAAAGTTTCTTCGAAATAAAAAAGTGCTGGCTTTTGTCATCTTTATTGAAGTGATTTTGTTGATTTTGTCTAGGTTTATCACGGATACGGTCAATGGAGCTCACGGTTGGTTGACAATTCCTGGAGGTTTCAGTATCCAGCCAGCGGAGTACCTCAAGGTGATCTTAGTCTGGTATCTAGCCTTGATCTTTTCTAAACGACAAGACGAGATACGCGATTATGATTATCAAGCCTTGACCCACAATGAATGGATTCCAAGGAATTTAAACGATTGGCGTTGGCTGACCTTGATTCTGATTGGAATCGTTGTGATTATGCCGGACTTGGGAAATGCGACGATCTTGGCCTTAACGGTCTTGATCATGATTACGGCTAGTGGAGTGGGCTACCGTTGGTTTACCTCTTTACTTGGTTTAGTTGTTGGGGTATCCACCATTGTCCTTGGTTCAATATGGATCATCGGTGTGGACCGTGTCGCTAAAATTCCTGTCTTTGGTTATGTGGCCAAACGTTTTAGTGCCTTCTTTAACCCCTTTAATGACTTGTCTGGCGCAGGTCACCAATTAGCTAATTCCTACTATGCCATGAGTAACGGTGGTTGGTTTGGCTTGGGGCTAGGAAATTCCATTGAAAAACAAGGATACTTACCAGAAGCGCACACAGACTTTGTGTTTGCAATTGTGATTGAAGAATTAGGTTTTGTTGGAGCTAGCTTGATCCTTGCTCTCCTATTCTTTTTAATTCTTCGGATCATTTTAGTCGGTATTCGAGCAAAGAATCCTTTTAATTCGATGATGGCCATTGGGATCGGTGGGATGATCTTAGTGCAAACCTTTATTAACATCGGAGGAATTTCTGGTTTGATTCCGTCTACAGGAGTGACCTTCCCCTTCTTATCCCAAGGGGGAAATAGCTTATGGGTCTTATCCGTAGCGATTGCTTTCGTTTTGAATATCGATGCTAGTGAAAAACGGGCTAAGATGGAACAAGAAGGCATGGTTTTTGAAGAAAAAGGTAAAATCAAACCTTATTATTAAAAGGGAATTGTTGAATGGCTATTCAAAAAGGAGAAAAAATGGTCTTACAAAAATTAGAGAACTTCACAAATAAAGATATTATCAAAGAAGAAGCCGAAATCTTAACCAATTTATTAGATGATATTACGAAAAATTTGGTTCGTCCGGAAACCTTTGATAAAATTACGCAGTTGAAGGATCTATCAAAAACACAGAACTATCGTGAGTTGAATCAAATAGTGGAACAATTGACAAATGAAGAAATGACAGTGATTTCACGTTATTTTGCCATTTTACCACTCTTGATTAACATCTCAGAAGATGTCGATTTGGCCTATGAAATCAATCATTTGAATAACGTGGATGGTGAATACCTCGGAAAACTTTCTTCAACCATCAAAGAAGTTGCGAAAAATGAAGATGCACAAGAAATTCTTGAAAATCTCAATATTGTACCTGTTTTAACAGCCCATCCAACTCAAGTGCAACGAAAAACCATGCTGGATTTAACCAATCATATTCATGCTCTTCTTCGCCAGCACCGGGATGTTAAAGCTGGTTTAATGAATGAGAATAAGTGGTACAACAACCTTCGTTGTAATATCGAAATCATGATGCAAACGGATATGATTCGTGACAAAAAATTGAAGGTTACTAATGAGATCACCAACGTCATGGAATATTACAATAGTTCTTTCTTACAAGCTGTTCCAAACCTAATGTTGGAATACAAACGCTTGGCAAAAGAACATGGGTTAGAGCTTGAACAACCACGTCCGATTACAATGGGCATGTGGATTGGGGGAGACCGGGACGGAAATCCGTTTGTAACTGCTGAGACCTTGAAACGTTCAGCAACCATTCAAAGTGAAGTCATTTTGAACTATTACATCGAAAAGATTTCTAAATTATACCGTCATTTCTCCCTTTCAACTAGTCTTTCTAAAACAAGTGAAGCAGTAGCTGAAATGGCTGCCCTATCAAGTGATACCTCCGTCTTTCGTGAAAAAGAACCTTACCGTCGGGCTTTCCACTATATCCAATCAAAATTGATCCAAACCTTGGTCAATTTAAAAGAATGGACGATGGTGGGAGAAACCAGAGAAGATCGTTATGCTGTCGAGAGGTTATTAGGAGCAAATGCTCATCAACAAGGGCCAGTTTCTGATTATATTGGCAATCGTATCTCTGGAGCTCTAAAGAAAATTTCTGAGAAAGAAGCTCCAGCTTATGCATCAGCTCAAGAATTTAAAGAAGACCTTGAAAAGATCAAAGATTCCTTGTTAGAAAACAAATCAGAGTATTTAATTTCTGGTGAGTTTGCAGAACTTCTAGAAGCCATCGATGTTTTTGGATTCTATCTGGCCTCTATTGATATGCGTCAGGATTCGAGTGTACATGAAGCCTGTGTGGCAGAATTGCTGAAATCAGCAGGGATTAATGACCACTATTCTGAATTATCAGAGGATGAAAAGTGTCAAGTTCTCTTGAAAGAACTTTTAGAAGATCCACGTATTTTATCAGCAACTCATGCTGAAAAATCTGAACTGCTTGAAAAAGAATTAGCGATTTTCCAAACGGCCCGTGAATTGAAGGATCGTTTAGGAGAAGAAGTCATTCGTCAAAACATCATTTCTCATGCAACCAGTGTGTCAGATATGTTGGAATTGGCTGTGATGTTGAAAGAAGTGGGCTTAGTCGATACGGAAAAAGCTCGCGTTCAAATCGTACCGTTGTTTGAAACGATCGAAGACTTGGATCACTCAGAAGAAACCATGAGAAGTTACTTGTCTCTTCCGATTGCTAAACGTTGGATTGCTTCTAAGAACAACTACCAAGAGATTATGTTAGGATACTCTGATTCCAACAAAGATGGTGGATACTTGTCTTCATGCTGGACGCTCTTTAAAGCCCAACAACAATTGACTGCTATCGGAGACGAGTTTGGAGTGAAGATTACCTTCTTCCATGGTCGTGGTGGTACTGTTGGTCGTGGTGGAGGTCCTACTTATGAAGCCATCACTTCTCAACCATTGAAATCCATTAATGACCGTATCCGCTTAACTGAGCAAGGGGAAGTGATCGGCAATAAATATGGAAATAAAGATGCTGCCTACTATAACCTTGAGATGCTCGTCTCTGCAACCATTAACCGAATGATCGCCGAACAAAAGAGTCCATTCTCTATGTTTGATCGTTTCGGGGAAGTCATGGATAAAGTCGTGAACCGTAGTTACGATATCTATCGTGATTTGGTTTTTGGAAATGAGCACTTCTATGATTACTTCTTTGAATCAAGTCCGATCAAAGCAATTTCAAGCTTTAATATTGGTTCACGTCCAGCTGCTCGTAAGACCATTACAGAAATCGGTGGTTTGCGTGCCATCCCATGGGTCTTCTCATGGTCACAAAGTCGGGTGATGTTCCCTGGTTGGTACGGAGTAGGTTCTAGCTTTAAGGAATTTATCGATGAGGATCCTGAGAATATCGAAACCCTTCGATACATGTATAAAAACTGGCCTTTCTTCCAATCTCTCTTGTCAAATGTGGACATGGTCTTATCCAAAGCCAATATGGATATTGCCTTTGAGTACGCGCAATTGTGTGAAGAAGAAGAAGTTCGCAATATTTATCAGATTATCTTACATGAATGGCAATTGACCAAGGACATCATCTTGATGATTGAGGAACAAGACGAGTTGCTCGCGGAGAACCCTTATCTGAAAGAAAGTTTGGATTACCGGATGCCGTACTTTAACGTCCTGAACTATATTCAGTTAGAATTGATTCGACGTCAACGGACTGGACAACTACCAGCCGATCAAGACAAGCTGATCCATATTACGATCAATGGAGTGGCTACAGGATTACGTAATTCAGGTTAAAAAAATCGGAACGACTGTTCCGATTTTTTTATTCCCTGAACCCAAAGGCGCAAAAGGTACGTATTGGGCTTGAATAGAAGATTTTAAATGAGAATTTTCAAAGCTAGAACAGGATCTTTCAGCAAGCTGATAAAATAAAAGAAAAGAAGAGGAATAATTAAGAAAATATAGGTAAAAGGCTTGCAATTTTATCTAAAATTCGATAGAATAGTAAGGAAAGTTAGACTGTATTGCCTACTGTCTATCTATAAAATATATTTTATTGGAGGCTTTTACTCAAATGGCAAAAGAAAAATACGATCGTAGTAAACCGCACGTTAACATCGGTACAATCGGACACGTTGACCACGGTAAAACTACCCTAACTGCAGCAATCACAACTGTTTTGGCACGTCGCTTGCCTTCATCAGTTAACCAACCTAAAGACTATGCGTCTATCGATGCTGCTCCAGAAGAACGCGAACGCGGTATCACCATCAACACTGCACACGTTGAGTACGAAACTGCTAAACGTCACTACGCTCACATCGACGCTCCAGGACACGCGGACTACGTTAAAAACATGATCACTGGTGCCGCTCAAATGGACG
>OLOB01001551.1_pt1 | contig 14919 bp, 8 predicted proteins | sample 1671911 | NCBI WGS metagenome assembly OLOB01 (sample SAMEA3136625, study PRJEB25190) | human gut metagenome | biome: human gut; feature: human-associated habitat; material: faeces | place: Austria | collected 2013
AGGCGGGTGAAGCCGGTGGGTGCGATGCCGAAGGGCATGGACGAGCGTCCGCCCAGGATCTCGCAGGAGGTGTCGACGTCGATGGCCGGGCGCAGGATGTCGGGGTGGAACTCGATGTCGCGGAAGGCCTGGCGGGCGCGGCGCAGGGAGACCTCGCCCTCGGCGGCGCCGTCGGTGTAGTCGAAGGCCGCGGCCGGAGTGCGGCGCTTGGCGATCTTGCGCAGGTCCCAGGTGGTCAGCGCGGCGTCGAGGCGGCGACGCCTGGGGTTGAGCTCGGGCGTCTTGAAGTGGAGCAGCTCGAAGATCTCGCTCGGGTTGGGCAGCTGGCGCTTGACCATAGGAACCTCATCGGTGAGTCGGATTCTGGACGCTCCGCGCGGCGCGGAGTGCTCGTGGGAGGCGACCGGCCCCCGTGGCCGGCACTGAGGTCCACGAACCACCTCATGCTATGGGACAAAGGTCACCGAAGCAAGGTTAGCCTAAGCAATCCGTCTAACGGGAAGGGGAGATTCGCAATGTCTGCGAGGCGCCAGTCTCCGGTGCGGTGGCGCCTGCTCGACGGCCGGGGATGACGAGCGCAGGACAACGACAGGGACGACAGCCCGGGCTAGGCCGCCCGGGTGTGGCCGGCCAGAGCGCGCAGACGCGCCCGCGCCCCCTGGCGTCGCAGGGCCTCGAGCTCCTCGACGAAGGTGCGTCGGAAGCGCTCGTTGGTCGCCAGGTCCCCGAAGACGCCCTCGTGGGAGATGAAGGCCGTCTCGTGGCCGGACTTCTGCGCGGCGGCCAGGAGCAGCAGCTCGTCGGCCAGCGGGTCGTCGATGGCGATCGTCTTGCCGTTCTCGGCGACGCCCTCATCGCCCAGCGCCCAGGCCGCCACCATCGCGGTCCCCAGACGGATTGGCCCACCGGCGGTGAGGTTGTCGCGCACCGTGCCCAGGACGAACTTCGGCATCCGGCTGGAGGCGTCCTGTGCCAGGCGGAAGAGTGTGTCTGCGATCGCCTCGTTGGTGAAGCGCCTGAAGAGCGTGCTGATGTAGTCGTCCAGATCGATCCCCGGCACCGAGCGCAGGGTGGCCCGCGCCTCGCGCTCAAGATAGGCCCTCACCCAGGCGGCGATATCCGTATCTGCCGCGGCCTCGTGCGCGTACTCGATCCCCAGCAGCCGCCCCCAGTGGGCCAGCCCCTGGTGGGAGGCGTTGAGAAGACGCAGCTTCATGAGCTCGTAGGGCACGACGTCGTCGACCATCTGCACCCCGACCTCCTCCCACGGGGGCCGCCCGGCGGGGAAGTCGTCCTCGATCACCCACTGGGTGAAGGGCTCGCAGACCACCGGCCAGGCATCCTCCACACCGAGTGCCCGCCGCAGCTCGGCGACGTCGGCCCGCGTGGTGCGCGGGGTGATGCGGTCCACCATGCAGCTGGGGAAGGCGACATTCCCGTCGATCCAGTCCGCCAGCTCGGGGTCGCTCATCGCGGCCTGGCAGACCACCGCCGTGCGGGCCACCTTCCCGTTGCCGGGCAGGTTGTCGCAGCTCATGACCGTCAGCGGCGCGATCCCCGCCTCCCGGCGACGCCTCAGCGCCTCAACGATGTAGCCGAAGGCGGTCGTCGGCTCGCCGGGGTGCTCGGCGTCGTGGACGGCTCTAGGTGCCTCAGTGCGGAACGCGGCGGTGGCGTCGTCAACGTTGTAGCCGCCCTCGGTGACCGTCAGCGAGACGATCCGGGTGGTCGGTGCGCTCAGGAGGGCCAGGACGGCCTCGGGGTCGTCGGGGGCGAAGAGGTAGTCGTGGATCGAGCCGATGACCGCTGGATCGCGCAGCCCACCGGGATGCTTGAGCAGCAGGGTGTAGAGGTGGTCCTGAGCCGCCAGCACGTCACGCATCCGGGCGTCCCCGGGCAACAGGCCGACGCCGCAGATCCCCCACTCCAGGCAGGATCCGCCCGGTGCGGCGGGTGCTCCTCCGCCGGGGCCGGGCCCGGCGCGCCGGCGCATGAGCCGGTCGAGGTAGGCGGCCTCGTGGGCGCGGTGGAAGCCGCCCACACCGATGTGGACGATCCCGGTGGTCATGGCGGAGCGGTCGTAGTCGGGGGCCAGGGGTGACTCAGTCAGTGAGGTGGTCAAGAAGAGGTCCTTTCCGCGCTGCCAACAGTCATCTCCAGTCAACTCCGCCTTCATGGAAAACTGATGTGCGTCCGCCTTGAGCGGCTTCACTCGGCCGTCCCGCTGCCCGCTTCAGCTCGCTGACATCCTTGCGGGAGCAGGGAAGAGACGACAAGACTCCGCGCCGCCCGAGCAGTGAGCAATCGGGCGACGCGGAGTGGAGGCGGTCTTGATGAACCTCAGTGGGCGATGACGACGCGCAGGTTGCGCGGGCCGTGCACGCCGTTGACACGTACCAGCTCGATGTCGCTGGTGGCCGAGCCGCCGGCGATCCACGTCATCGGGCGCGTGGGGTGCTCTCCCAGGACGTCGACGGCCTGCGGCACCGTCGGCATGATCGTCTCGCGCTCCAGAACCACGACGTGCTTGTCCGGCACCAGCGAGATGGCCCGGCGGCCCTGGTCCGGCTCGCCGTCGAGGACGATCGTCCCCGAGATCGAGATGCCCACACGCGAGCAGGTCAGCACGGCGTCGATCTCATTGAGGTCGAGGGTGGCGATGGCCTCCTCGCGGGAGTCCTCCACCACGGTGCGGCCGTTGCGGGCCGCCGCCTTCTTGTAGTCCTCGGGCAGCCCGGCGGGGACGACGACGGAGCGCGCCTCACCGAGCAGCTCGTCGATGGTATCCAGGATCGCTGCGTCCTTGGGGGCGACGATGACCTCGGCCGAGTAGTCCTCGAGCTTCTCGATCATCTCGTCGACCACGGGCTTGGAGCCGGGGGGATTCTCCCCGGAGCGGATGTAGTTGCGCGGGATCGGCCCCACCGGTCGGGTCTGGGACCGCGAGATCGCGTCGCGGGCGCGGGCCAGGATCGCGGACTTCGCATCCATCACAGCTCCTCCTCGCTGGTCGAGCCGGCCGGGGCCTGGGAGGCGGATGCCTCCGGGGCGATCGGCTCAGGGTTGTTGATGGCCGAGCGTGCGTCCAGCGCGGCCGGGGTGGGCTCGCCGTCGGCGCTCGCGCTGCCGGACACCGGCGTGCCAGAAGGCGGGGGCGGGTCGGCCGGGAAGCCGTCCGCGTGACCGCGGCCGCTCTGGGCGCCGGCGACCTGGCTCAGCGGGGTCTCACCCTCGGGGTGAGTGCGCTTCCACCACTGGCGGAAGGTCTCCGAGGGGGCCACCGGTAGGTCGCGCGCCCCGGTCCACAGGGAGGCCGGGAAGGGCAGGGCGCCGATCTTGCCCTCCTTGCCGCCCAGCAGCGCCGAGGCCTTGACCGTCTGCGAGGCGGCGGCCCACAGCGAGCTCTTCGACATCACCGGGGCCGAGACGTTCATGGCCACGTCCCACACGTCCGGCACCGCGCGGCGCTTGACGTCCACGGAGCGGGCCCGCAGGTGGATGAGGATCGTGGGGATGTCGATCTTGACCGGGCACACCTCGCCGCAGGCCCCGCACAGGGAGGAGGCGAAGGGCAGGGTGTGGACCGGGTCGTCGTCGGCCAGCCCCTGAGTGAGCTGGGGTGTGATGATCGAGCCGATCGGGCCGGGGTAGACCGAGCCGTAGGCGTGCCCGCCGGTGTGCTGGTAGACGGGGCAGATGTTCATGCACGATCCGCAGCGGATGCAGGCCAGGGCCTGGCGGCCCACCGGGTCGGCCAGGGTCTTGGTGCGCCCGTTGTCCATGAGCACCAGGTGGAACTCCTTGGGGCCGTCGCCCTCGGTGACACCGGTCCACATGGAGGTGTAGGGGTTCATGCGCTCACCGGTGGCCGAGCGTGGCAGGAGCTGGGAGAAGATCTCCACGTCCTGGAAGCGGGGCACCAGCTTCTCGATGCCCATGAGGGTGATGAGCGTATCCGGCAGGGTCAGGCACATGCGCCCGTTGCCCTCGGACTCGTAGATCGAGACCGTGCCGGTCTCGGCCACACCCATGTTCGTGCCGGAGACGGCCACCGAGGCGTGCAGGAACTTGTTGCGCAGGTGCGAGCGGGCCGCGGCTGTGAGCTCCTTGGGGTCGTCGGAGAGGTCCTCCGGGGCGTCCTCCATGCGGTCCAGGAAGATGCCTCGCACCTCGGAGCGGTTGCGGTGGATCGCGGGCACCACGATGTGCGAGGGCATGTCGTCGGCCAGCTGGACGATCATCTCGGCCAGGTCCGTCTCGTGGGCGGTGATGCCCCGGTCGGCCAGGTACTCGTTGAGGTTCGTCTCCTGGGTGGCCATCGACTTGACCTTGACGATGTCGTCGACGCCCTTGGAGGCGATGATGTCGGTGATGATCCGGTTGGCCTCGGCGGCGTCACGCGCCCAGTGGACGATGCCGCCGCGGGCGGTCACGTTGGCCTCGAACTGCTCCAGCAGCTCGGGCAGGCGCGAGGCCACCTCGAACTTGACGGCCTCGGCGGCGTTGCGCAGGTCCTCCCAGTCGGGCATCTCGGACACGCGGTCAGCGCGCTTGGAGCGGATGGTGCGCGTGGCGTGGCCCAGGTTGCGGCGCATCTGGGTGTTGGCCAGCGTCTTGTGCGCGCCCTCGGGGAAGGTGGGTCCCCAGCGCAGCGTGTCCTCGGGCTGCTCGACCTCGGTGCGCCACCCGCCCGTGTGGGGCATACCGAGAAATACCTGTGTCATCGTGCCACCGCCTGTGTGTGCTGAGAGTTACCGGTGTGCTGGACGTGCTTGGGGGCGAAGGAGATGTTGCCCTCGAAGGGAGCGTCCTTGGTGGAGGCCAGGATCTCGGCCAGGTGCATGATGCGCACCCCGGAGTTGACACGGGACAGGCCGCCGCCGATGTGCATGAGGCAGGAGTAGTCGCCGGCGCACAGGACCTCGGCGCGCGTGGACATCACGTTGCTCATCTTGTCGGCGAGCATCGCGGTGGAGGTCTCGGAGTTCTTCATGGAGAAGGTGCCTCCGAACCCGCAGCAGACCTCGGCGTCGGGCAGGTCGATGAGGGTGAGGGCCTCGACGGCCTTGAGGAGGCGGTAGGGGCGGTCGCCGACCTTTGCCACGCGCAGCGAGTGGCAGGTCGGGTGGTAGGTGACCGTGTGGGGGAAGTAGGCGCCCACGTCCTCGGTGCCCAGGACATCGATGAGCAGCTCGGTGAGGTCGTAGGTGTGAGCGGCGATCTGCTCGACCCGCTTGGCCAGGGCCGTGTCGCCCACGTGCTCGGCCACGAGGCCCTGCTCGTGACGGGCCGCGCCGGTGCACGAGCCCGAGGGGATGACGATGGCGTCCCACTCGCCGTCGAGCACGGGGGAGAAGGTCTCCACGTGGTTGCGGGTGATCTTGGCGGCCTGCTTGAAGTAGCCGGTGTTGGCGTGCATCTGGCCGCAGCAGACCTGTCCCTCGGGGAAGCAGACCTGGTGGCCGAGGCGCTCCAGGATGGTGACGGTTGCCTGCGCTGCCTGCGGGAACATGGTGTCCGCAAGACAGGTGGCGAAAAGGGCGATTCGCACGATATGCCTCCACGACGTCGTAACTGAGACTGTCACGAGGACCGCCCGGACTCACCTGCTTCGAAGCTGGATGTGATGCGGCCTCGGCTGTATCTCAGGCTACGGCCCGGTGGTGGTACTCATCTGACAACGACGGACTCCCGGTCGGTTGGTTCCACTCTCTGAGACAGGTTTTCCGTTGAGGTGGTGCGGTTCTGTGAGGGGTGAGGGTGGGTTGAACAGGGGGTGTCTGCGGCGTGTGGGAGGTAAGTCCTAGAGGTGGATTGCGTCATGCATTGCTGCCCTTATCTGCGATGGGCTTCGAGGAGGCATCGGCGGGAGCGCGGCCGACTCCGTCGAGAACGCACTTGTGCTGCGAGGACGTACTTTCGCGGCGAGGACTGCGCTTGCCTCCAGAATGCGAGTGCCGGGGCGCAGTCGCCGGTGGGAGAACGCAGTCCTCGGCTGGGAAGTACGTCCCCGATCCGACGTCGGGGCTCGGGCATAGCCCTTCAGCCTCACGTGTGTCAGTGCGGTGGCGGCGCCGGGCTCAGCCGGCGGGGCAGGCCCCGACCTCGAGTTGGCCGTGACTGTTGGAGCCAGTGGCCACGACGCCGCCGTCGGCGCGTAGGCCCACGGTGTGGGCCGCGCCCGCCGCAATGGCCACGATGTCGCGCCACTGGCTCACCTCGCACTGATCGGCCTGTGACCTACCCACTGCGACGACGGTCCCATCGGCTCTGAGGCCAACGCTGTGGTGGCTGCCCGTCGCCACGGCGGTGATATCGGTCCAGCTCTCGATCCCCGACCAGAACTCCGGGCGCCCGGCAGCGCGAACAGTGCCGTTGTCGTGCAGCCCCAGGGTGTGGAGGTAGCCCGCGGATACCGCGCGGATTCGACGCCAGTCATGCACCTCGCACTGACCGGCGGTGTTGTTGCCAGTCGCGCAGACGCTCCCGTCAGAGCGAACGGCCACCGTGTGCCAGTCGCCGCAGCTGATACCGGTGATCTCGCGCCAGTGGTCAACCTGCCGTTGCCCCTCGACGTCGCGGCCGGTGGTCACCAGCGTCCCGTCGATGCACAGTCCTGCGCTGAATCTCCATCCTGCGGCGACGGCGACGACGTCCCGCCAGTCCCGGACGTCGCACTGCCCCTGCGCGTTCCAACCGCAGGCCAGCACCGTTCCGTCGTCGCACAGGCCCAGCGTGTGAGACCGGCCGGTGTTGGCGGCCAGATGGACACTGCCCGCCGCGACGGAGATGACGCCTCGCCACTGCGAGACCCGGCACTCTCCGGCACCGTCCGCTCCGACGGCGACCACCCGTCCGTCGGGGAGACATCGGACGGTGTGCCTGCGTCCAGCAGCCAAAGGAGCATGAGTCATCACGAAGTCCTCCTTCGTTCCCATCCCAGCAGAACCGCCCCGCTTTCGCCACCGACGCCGTCGAGAACGTACTTTTGCTGCGAGAACGTACCTTTGCGGCGAGGACTGCGCTTGCCTCCAGAATGCGAGTGCCGGGGCGCAGTCGCCGGTGGGAGAACGCAGTCCTCGGCTGGGAAGTACGTCCCCGATCCGACGTCGGAGGCGTCAGTACACGCACGGCGCCCCCGGAATCGCGAAGGACCCGGGGGCGCCGTCTGTAGGAGTCAGGCTCGAGCGGCCTCAGACGCCCGGCCCCCTGGGCGGCGGTGGCCTGCAGGTTGGCGAACAGAGCCCCGCGCTTGTTGCCGAGTCGGATCCTGCGAGGCCTGTGAGACCCAGGGAACCTGCGACGGTGCCGTCGGCGACTGCGTGAGATGCACAAGCCCCAGAGGGAATGTGCAGCTGCTCGGCCCGCAACTGCGTGAGGGCCGAGCTCAGGATGTCAGTGCTGGCTGGCATGATTGGGGCGCCTCTCTTCGGCTCCTTCCTCCGGAACACGTGCAGTGTCCTGGCCGGGGAGGAGAGGAGCTGGGAAGGAGGTGAGGGCCGTGTCCAAGCCGAAAGGCCGGAACGCGAAAGTCCGCCGGGGCAAGGTAACGGCCCGGAAGGTGAGCGACGTTTTGACCTCTATCGCTCGCCTGATCCGGGCCGTTGGTGTCCTGGTGGATGCCCTGAGCAAGTGGTTCAGCTGAGGCTGACTGCTTGCTAGGGGAGTCGCCCGGCTAGTCCCCGGGTGGCTCCCTGCCATTATGGTCGGCGCCGCTCCTCCCTGTCCACATGACGACGAGACTCATCAGAAACGCCCGCGGAGGAGGCCCGGTGCCTCACGGAGAACTGCCCGCGACGCCCGTGGACCGTGCCAGGCTCAGGCGAGGGATCAGGTCCCGGCCTCGAGCTGTCTGTGGCTGTTGCTGCCACCGACGCCGGAGGCTGAGTACACGCACTGCGCCCCCGGAGTCGCGAAGGACCCGGGGGCGCCGTCCGTAGGAGTCAGGCTCGAGCGGACTCAGACCCCCAGCCCCACCTGGGAGGCCAGGAACACGAGAGCGCCCAGCACCAGCAGCAGCCCGATGGAGTAGGGCGCCGCCTTCTTGAGGATCTCGGCGTCCGTACCGGGGGCGTCCACCGCGGTCGAGGCGATGGCCAGGTTCTGCGGGGAGACGATCTTGCCCAGACCGCCACCGATGGTGTTGGCGGCCAGCAGGATCTTCGGGTCGAGCCCGGCCCCCTGGGCGGCGGTGGCCTGCAGGTTGGCGAACAGGGCGCCCGCGCTCGTCGCCGAGCCGGCCACGGCGGTTCCCACCCAGCCCAGAGCCGGGGAGAGGAAGGCGTAGGCGGCGCCCGTGGCGGCCAGGGCCGCACCGATCGCGGAGGTCTGGCCGGAGAAGTTCATGACGTAGGCCAGGGCCATGACGGCGGCGATCGTCAGGATCGCCATGCGCAACGTGTAGCAGGTCTTGGCCAGCGTGGCGAAGCCCTTGCCCACGCTCATCTCGAACTTGCCCGGCACCGAGCGCGCCGCGTAGATGAAGGTCACGATGATGGCGGTCAGGAAGATCCAGGTGCCCGGGTTGGACAGGGTCTGAAGGTTGTAGATGGCGCTCTTGGAGGCCTCGCCCTTGGCGTTGAGGAGCTGGCCGTACACGCCGGGCCACTTCACGGGCAGGTCGGTGGCCTTGAAGGCCTTGTCGAGGTTGATGCCCAGGGTCCACAGCTTGGTCGTGGCGATGATGACCACCACCAGGATGTAAGGCAGCAGGGCCAGGATGACGCGCTCGCGGTCGGGGGCGTCGTCGGCGGCCACCTGGGAGCGGTACTCCTCAGGGGTCGTGGGGGTCCACACCAGCAGGAAGACGTAGGAGGCGGCCAGGCCCAGCAGGGAGGCCAGCACGGCGGTGAGCTCGTAGGAGATCGAGGGGGCGAAGAAGTGACCCACCCCGGTGGCCAGTCCCGCCACGATCGCCAGCGGCCACAGCTGCTTGACGCCGCGCGCGCCGTCGAGGATGAACAGCAGCAGGAAGGGGATAAACAGACAGAAGATCCACGTCAGGTGCCCCATGTCGCCGGCGACGACGACGGGTTCCGCGCCGCCGAGCTTGCCGGCGGTCGTCGTGGGGATGGCCATAGCTCCGAAGCCGACGTTGATGGCGTTACCGACGACGGCCACGACGGCTGCTTTGATCTTCGGGACGCCGAGGGTCACGAGCATCGCGCAGGTGATGGCCACGGGAGCGCCGAAGCCAGCCAGGCCCTCGAGAAGGCCGCAGAAGCACCAGGCGACGATGAGGGCCTGGGCACGCATGTCGCCCTTGCCGATCACGTTGAACACGGCCTTCAGGTCCTTGGAACGACCCGAGACGTCAGTGAGGTTGTAGAGCCACACGGCCGCGATGATGATGTAGATGATCGGGACGAATCCCAGCGCCATGCCCTGGGTGGCGCTCATGACCGTCATGCCCACCGGCATGTGGAACAGGGTGATCGCGGTGGCGGCGGCGATCACCAGGGAGATGATGGCGCACCAGTGGGTGGCCACCTTGAACACGCCCATGAGGACGAAGAACACCACCAGCGGCAGCAGCCCCACCGCGGCGGTGAGGTAGACGTTGCCGCCCACGGCTGTGGTCGACGGCGTGAAGGCGGCGGGCAGTCCCGCCAAGGCTGGGGCGAGCGGTGCCGAATGCATCGGCAGGGCTGACAGGACGGCTGGCGTCATGGTTACTCCACTGTGAGTACTGATGGGGTCGTCCAGGTCGTCAGCGGGGCTGGGCTGGCAGCCGCGCTGCTGCGTCCTGGGTACTAAGGCCCAACGATCATGCCATGGAGATGGTGAGTTGTGCACCATATGAGGGGGCCGCGCGCCATCTTCTCCCGTCCTTCCGCGTAAAAGTGGGGTGTGGCGCGCAGTGTCCGAGGCGGGCCGACCCGGTCACTCTGGTGGCTGCCGGCGTCGTCCGGACGCAATGCACGAGGGTGGGGTGCTACTGGAGGAGGGTCGGGAGTACTGCAGGTAGGTGGGGCCCTCGTGCAGTACGCACAACCTTCGGCCAGTAGACCCCGACCCTCGTGGAGTAGACCGACTCGGGGCAGGATGAGGGGCCGGACCGGGAACTGGGCGTCGAACCATGACCTTCCAGTCCCACGCAGGCATCAGAAGGGGCTAGGCAGGAAAGGCGAGGCCGGCCCCGAGATGAGGACATCCGGCCCCGCCCCCAACCCCACGGAGTCAGTCCCGACGCAGTCCAGTGTCCACAGCGCTGACATCAACGATCCCGCCATCGAAACGCCCAGTGAGAATCGTTGGAATGCTGCGGTTTGTCTTCGGCGTGCAGCGCCGATGCAGGGTTGATGTCAGCACCATGGACACCGGCGAGCCGACAGGCCTCCCCCATCGGCCCACCATCACCTCCAGGACGATCAGCCCCAGTGAGGGGGCACGTCGCGTCGGAGGCGGGCGTCATTGGAGCCCGCACCGCCGGGAGCAGGGGCGTCGAGGCCCTCTGCGGGGCCGCTGAGGGCGTCATGCTCGTAGTCCGCCCGCGCCAGGTCCTCCGGCCTCTGACCTCGGGCCACACGTTCCTGGTCCCGGGGCGAGAGGGCCACCACTCGACGACGTCGCCGCGCACTCCGCTGCTCAGGCGTCACGTCACTGCCTGCGGCGGGCTCCGCCTCCGCGGCCCGCGCACCGCCCGTTCCACCGGTCGCGGCGGCGTCATTCACTGTGTGGTTCACGCCGTCACTCGCGGCATCACTCACGGCAACCCGGTCATTCACTGCGTTATCCAGCACCGCTCGGGCGGCTTCAGCGGGTGCGCCGCACGGCGTTGGCCAGGACGGCGTCGATCCCTGAGCCGCGGCGACGCAGCGCCAGAGCGGACCGCAGCTCCTCGACCTCCCCGGCCTCGGAGCGGCCCACGCCGTCGGAGCGGATCCAGGCCATGAGGTCATCGAGCTGGTCGTCGGAGTAGGCCTGCAGCGGCAGCCCCTGGGCGATGCGGGGGCGTTCGGTGCGCTCGTGGGCCTCGGTGGCCTGCGGCGCGGGCGCCTCAGCGACGGCCCGCACCGAGTCGTCGACGCGCTCGGGCACGGCCTCCATGTCCGGTGCGGCCTCACCCTGACGCTCCACCAGGACGGCCAGGACGAGCTCCTCAACAGCTCTCGCCTCAGCCTCCGGGTCCACGAAGACCCCGGCGGAGAAGGCCATGTGGACGCGCCACCCGCGCCGCTCGAGGCGTTCGACGCGGTGCCGGTCGCGCCGGCGCAGGCTGGGCTCGCTGATGTAGTCGACGTCGTCGGTCAGGACCGCCACGAGCAGCTCGTCGGGGTAGTCGGGGTGGCCGATGGCCAGCGGGATGCGCACGCCGCCGTCGGTCCCGTAGCGAGGCACGACCGACAGGCCCTTGCGCCACAGGTGCTCGGCCAGGTCCACCAGGAGCCGGTCGGGCACCTTGCCCGCGGAGTTTCCGGACTGGGAGGAGTCCTCGGCCCGGGCCAGGACCTCGCGCAGCAGGCGGGCCCCAGGGGCCCGCAGCCGGTCGCGGTCAATGTCTGCGGCCGCCAGGCAGGAGACCACCTGGGTGCTGCCCCGTGAGGCGCACAGGGCTTCGACGAGCCCCACCATGCCGCTGTGGTCCGAGACGGGCCCGAAGTTGTGGATGGTGCGCCCGTGCGGGGTCTTGGCGTAACCCACCGAGATGATGATGTGGTCGCGCTGCAGGGCACGGGCCTCAGCCAGCTCGACGACGGTGAAGGGCTCGGCCGCCCCGGGGGCGAAGAACTCCTCCAGTGCGGGGGCGCCGGCGGCCGCCCGGGTGATGGCCGAGCGCAGGGCGTCGGCGTGCAGGCGGTTGAGGGCGATGACGGCCAGGGACTCCTCGGGCCGGGTCAGGGCCCGGTCGATGACCATGTCGACGACGCGGGAGACCTCGGCCTCCACTGTCTCGACCGCCGTCTGCCCGGGGGCCGGCATGCCCCGCCCGTCCACGAGCTCCAGGGTCAGGGAGGTGTCCCCCGGCGGGGAGGGCACGGCCTCGACGACCCCCTCATAGCCGTTGGCCGCCAGGAAGGAGGCGATGCCGGCGTCGAGGCTGTTGCGGGCCGTCGGCAGGGTCCGCGAGGGCAGGAGCGGGCCGAGCTCGGCGGCCAAGCCGGTCGTGGCGCGCCGGGAGTCACCGACGACAAGCACCTGCTCGGCGCGCACGAAGGCGGGCAGCACCTGTGGGACGGGCATGGGCGTGGAGGCGTCCAGCACGGCCAGGTCCACAACCGCGGTGGGCGAGAAGATCTGGGGCACGAGCGTGGGCGGGACGATCCAGATCGGCCGGGCCAGCAGAGCCATGGGGTGGGCGTCGATGATCTCCCGCAGCGGGACGCCGTCCTCACGGGCCAGCGCGATGTACAGCGCGCGGGCGTCGGCCTTGTCCTGCTCGACGGCGGCCCGCACCCGCCGAGCGCAGGCCTGGGCCACGGGACCGGACAGGGAACGCGTGTGGGCGGCGTCGAGCTCGCGCAGCGAGACGGCCATCTGGGACAGGGCACGCGCGTCAAGGCCGCCGAGGTCGGGGTCGGCGGCAAGGGTCTGCGCCAGCAGGGAGGACCACCAGCAGTAGGTGAGCTCGGGCTCGAGCTGGTCCACCTCGACGCCGCGGGCAGCCATGTCGGCCACAAAGTCGTTCAGCCCCAGGGCCTCGAGCTCGGTGCGGATGCGGTTGACCTCGGGAAGCTTCTGGGCGGTGAGGTCGTCGGCAGCCAGGGAGCGGGCCAGCTCCAGGAGATCCTCCAGGGGCATCTCCATGAGCACCGGGGAGTCCTGGGCGCGCCCCAGCAGCGGCTGCACCTCGGTCACGGCGCCGCGGGCCCGGCCGGCGGTGCGCCGCATCTCGTCCAGGCCCTGGGGCAGGCGGGGCCAGCCACCGTCAGGGTCGTGGCGGCGCCACACCTCGCGGCGGCGCTGGACCTTGACCAGCTCGGCGTGTAGGTCGTCAACAACGCGGCCCGGACGCACCAGGTCATTGGCTTGCCGGGTGAAGCGCCGGCGCCGCGAGCCGTCCATGTGGATGCCCCGGTCGTCGCGCCAGCGCTTGGAGGCGGTGGCGATGACCATGTCGGCGGCGGAGCGCTCGAAGACCTCGGGCAGGAAGACGTCCAGGGACTCGCGCACGCCGTCGAACATGTCGAGCTGCTCGATCCACTGGCCCAGGTTGCGGGCCCGGCTCAGGCCGGTGGTGCGGGCGACCACGGCCGTGTGCTCCTGGATGGTGGGCAGCAGGTCGTTGGCCAGGGCGCGCAGGTGGACGAGCGCGTCGGTGGCCTCATCCATGTCCTCCACCGGGATCCCGTTCCAGGCGCTGGAGGAGACCTCCGGGGTGAACAGTCCCAGGGTGTGCCCGCGACGCAGGAGGGTCAGGGCCTGCTCCCGACCGTCCTCGTCGAGGCGCCCCAGGTGCTCGGCGTCGATGCGGGCCCGGGTGGTCGCCCGGTCGCGACGGCTGGTGAGCTCGGCGAGCTTCTGCAGCGCCTCGTAGGCGGAGACCGACCAGGGCTCGCGGGGCCGGTGCAGGGCACGCACGTAGCGGTCCAGGCGGGAGCGGACCGAGGTGAGGCGGTCGCGTGAGGCAATGATCCCGGCGACGTCGAGCTGGGGCGGCTGGACGCCCAGGCTCTCGCGGATGCCCTCGGAGGCGTGCTGGCGCCAGGCGGCGTCCTCGGTGAGGTCCAGGACCATGGAGCCCAGGCCCTCCTCACGCAGGGCGGCCGCGACGGCGTGCCCGTCGGCGCTGGTGGCGGGCACGTGCAGCACGGTTCGCCCCGATGCGGCGGCGTCGGCGAAGACGGCGGCCAGGGTGCCGGCGACGTCGGAGCCGGGGGGCGCGTCGATGAGGAAACTCGCCCCGGTGCCCACCGCCTCGATGACGTCGAGCTGGGCGGGCTCCAGGTCGCCCACGCCGCGCTCGGCGCCGGGGACCCGGTCGGTGGGGACGGCGGGGGGAAGCTCGACGCTGAGGGCCTCGCGGGCCCCCTCGTCCCCGGCGATGGCGGCGACCAGGGCCGAGGTGCGCGAGCGCTCCAGGACGGCGTCGAAGTCCTCCACCAGGGCCTGGCCGGGGTGGACGAAGGCGCCGACGACGAGGCGCTCGTGAATCTCGAAGCCGGGCAGGAACTGCCGGCCCAGGGCACCGATGCGGGCCAGGGCCGCGCGCGGCGTGAAGCCCGCCGAGGACAGGGCGGCGCGGGCGATGTCCCCGATATCGGTGGTGCACTGGTAGCGGCGCAGGGCGCGGGTGAGGACCGGGTTGACCTCGATGGTGGGGTCCAGGGTGAGGGTGGCGTCCGCGGTGGCGGTGGTCAGGCGCACGGGGCGCAGCAGGACCGGGGCGTTGACCGTGCGCACGCGCGGGGCCGAGGGGGCCTCCGGGACGGTCAGGCCGGCGGCGGCCAAGGCGTTGCGGGCGGCGTGCTCGGCGGCGATGCGTTCGACGTGCGGGATCTGGGCGGTCAGGTCCGCCTCCGGTGAGGCGCCGTCGGCCAGGTGGATGCTGCCGTCCTCCTCGCCGTCCTCGGGGACCGTCTCGTTCCAGGTGGCCACCCCGATGGCCAAGTAGACCGGGGCGACGCCGAACTGGCGGGCCAGGACGTCGGTGCGCGCCGAGACCTCGCGCAGGGACTGGCGGGCCTCGCCCAGGGCGTTGCGCTCGCGCACGATGCTGGACAGGTTGGTGGGGCGGCCGGCGTAGAGCTGGGCCAGGCCGGAGGGGTGGGCGGCGGTGAGGTCGACGACGCCGTCGAGCAGGGAGATGTCATCCAGGCTGGCCACGCCCCCCAGGTCCACGAGCTGGCTGCGCCAGGTGGACAGGGCCGTGTCAATGCGCTCGCGCCGCTCCACGTCCGCCGCGCTCAGCGGCGGTGCGGGCGCGGGGCGAGCGGGGGCGGGAGGCTCCGGTGCGGGGGCGGGCTCGGGCCGGCGCGG
>OLOB01001553.1_pt1 | contig 14912 bp, 11 predicted proteins | sample 1671911 | NCBI WGS metagenome assembly OLOB01 (sample SAMEA3136625, study PRJEB25190) | human gut metagenome | biome: human gut; feature: human-associated habitat; material: faeces | place: Austria | collected 2013
TCCGCGCGGTGCAACTTCAGGTTTCCCATCTTTTTTTTCGCCGCAACCCAAGGCTGATAGACAATCTGCCCGATCTGCTGTATAATAGATCCAAACACACAGAAGGGAGGACCGCCTATGCCTGCCATCCGCTGCAAGGCCTGCGGCAAGACCTATGATTCCCGTGAGGGCTTCTGTCCCAAGTGCGGCGCCTATAACCGCCCGCCCTGCCGGGAGTGGGTGGACGCCGGCGGCGACGTCCACTACGCCGAACAGGAGAAGGTCTGCTACGAGCAGAAGGAGTGCCACGAAGAGAAGGTTTGCTATGAAAACCAGACCCGCCGCCCCCGGCCCCATATCCGCCGCCCTGCCGCTGGTAAAAGCCCATCCTCTGCCGTGACCTTCATCGCCGTGGCCGTGGCCGTGATCGTGCTGTTTGCCGTGCTGCGCGGCGTGTCCGGTGACATCTTTGACCGCAATGAGCCGATGCCCGACTACGACTGGAGCACTCCGGAGTACGTCGGTGAGGCGGTAGCGTCGGCGCGGGAGTACGCGGAGATGGGCGCGGTATTTACATTGGGTGAGGACGAGGATGACTTCACCACCGTGAACGATGTGTGGATGGACGACAGCGACCTGCTCCACGCCATCGTGACGCTGGAGGAGGCATACCAGTCGTTCCCCGACCTGTGCAGCATGGGCAGTGACGGCAGCGAGCACTGGCTCTGGCTGGAGGATATAAAGGACACGGACAAGGGCGAGTACACGTTTGAGTGTGTGTATGACCTGTCGTATGCGCCCCACGACAATATGTGGCTGGTGTTCTATGGCGTAGACAAAGAGGTGTGGGTGGGCATCGAATCGACAATATAAAACAAGACGGCCGTATGGCCGTCTTGTTGCAAATAAGCTGTACTTGCCGGTATTAAAGATATTATTGGAAGCCGTCGAGACTTTGAACAAAACGCTCGATTTCTTTTCGTATATCCCTTAATATCTCGTTTTGGAAAACCCTATATTTCCGCAGAAGAGGCATGAAGGAAATAAATGTTATGTTCTCGAAAAATGAGCATATAGTTTCATCGATCTCAATTAAATTACCGTTAGAATCCGCAAAATCGACTTGTAACGTTGCAGTATATCCATCGAATGGGCTGCTTCGCAGTTTATCTGTTATGTCGAACCAACGATGTATACTGACGGTGTAATTCCAACCATGTGAGTTAGATGCACTTAAACATAGGGGGCCGAATTCCCTTTGGAATTTTGCCAATTGCTGATCCTCATACCGTTGAATATCTGCTAATATGGATTCATCCATTTCGCAATAATAGTGATACATGAATTACCTCCATATTGTCTTTCTGAAAGACACTCCCGAACGAGTACTGGTTTTGGGATTCCATTTGTTACCTTGCAAATGAATCTCGTGATTGTTATGGTTTGAATGTAATTCAACAGACTGAAGAATACAACCCAATTTCGGTATCGTAAAAGGAGGGACTCGCACTCGCTATCTAGATTGCCACATATATTTCGTTCGGACTTCTTTGACAAGCTGGACAGCCGCACACCCCGGTGTGCGGCTGCTTTTATATCTCAGAACTTATCCTTATTGAATATCCGCAGGATCTCGTCGAAGGACTTGTCCATCTCGTCCTGACCCTGCTCGCCCTTCACCTCGTCCAGGGGCTGGGGCGCGCCGCTGTTCTCCGTCTGTGCGGGCTGGGTCACAGCGGCGGCGTTGGCGGCCTGCTGCGCCTCGTCAAAGCCCGTGGCGATGACGGTCACGCGGATCTCATCGTCCAGCGTCTCGTCGAAGGCGGCGCCGAAGATAGTCAGCGCGTCGGGATGCACCGCCTGCTGCACCAGTGTGGCGGCCTGCTCCACCTCCTCCAGACCGATGTCCATGGAGCCGGTGACGTTGATCAGCACGCCCCGTGCACCGTTGATAGAGGTCTCCAGCAGGGGGGAGGAAATGGCCATCTTGGCGGCCTCCTCGGCCTTGCCCTTGCCGGCCGCGCGGCCCACGCCCATGTGGGCCAGACCCGCGTCCTTCATAATGGCGGTCACGTCCGCGAAGTCCAGGTTGATGAACCCGGTGTCGCGGATCAGGTCGGAGATGGACTGCACCGCCTGGCGCAGCACGTCGTCCGCGATCTCAAAGGCGTTGGCAAAGGTGATCTTCTGGTCGGTGGCGTATTTCAGACGCTCGTTGGGAATGATGACCAGCGAGTCCACCTTGCTCCGCAGCTCCTCGATGCCCTGTTCCGCCTGGGTCATGCGGCGGCGTCCCTCAAAGCCGAAGGGCTTGGTCACCACGCCCACGGTCAGAATGCCTGCCTCCCGGGCGATCTCAGCCACCACGGGTGCCGCGCCGGTGCCGGTGCCGCCGCCCATGCCGGCGGTGATGAACACCATGTCGGTGTTCTCCAGCGCCTTGGCCATCTGGTTGCGGCTCTCCTCCGCGGCCTTGCGGCCCACATCCGGGTTGGAACCCGCACCCTTACCGCCGGTCAGCTTCTCGCCGATCTGAATTTTATAGGTAGCGCTGGAGGCATTCAGCGCCTGCTTGTCCGTATTCACGGCCACAAAATCCACGCCCTGCGCGCCGCCGCGTACCATGCGGTTGACCACGTTGTTTCCGCCGCCGCCTACGCCCACGACCTTGATGCTGACAACGTTCTCCGGGCCGGTTTCCAATCCAAAAGCCATGTCTGCTCCTCCTGCCATAATTTGTATGAAAATGACGGATTATCTCCTGGTAAATGCTATATCTTGTATTGTATTACGAATTGACGCAAGCGTCAAGTGTAAGCACTTAATTTACCGAAAAAGTTTTGTGCCGGGAGCATGAAGCACCTGCGCAGCGTCCCCGATGCGGTGCGGTACGCGCGGCATCACTCCGGAATGAACCGTGCCTTCCCCTCCTGCATCATATTGATAACGCCCTTTTCGTTGACCTCCAGCTTCTCCACCACGGCCATCAGATAGTCCAGCTTGTAGCCGTAGTCCGCCTCCCGGGGCAGCTGCACGTCGAACCGTTCCAGATACCGCAGCGTCAGCTGTGCCGGGTCGCTCATATCCAGCAGCGATACGTCCGCCGTCATGCCGCGCTGGTCCAGCGCCTGCATGAGCGTCAGCAGCTGCTCCAGTGTCAGCTCCTGTCCCTCCGCCGCCTTTGCCGGCTGACCCACCGCCGGGTCTGTCAGCGTCAGGCCCTTTACCTGCATCCGCTGCTTCGCGGCAGCGGGCGTTACCTCGTCCACGATGTTCCCCGTGTCGCACAGCAGGTACGCTTTCCCGTCCTGCACGATGGCCGCCGGGTCCGCGCACTCCGTCACGATGATGGAAAGCCCGTCCGGCAGCGACCGCCGGAACTGCACCGTCTCGATATACGGCAGCGCCTTGCGGATGCGCTCCGCCGCGCTGTACTTGTTCATCAGGAACATATTGTCCCCCTCGCTGACGCCCGCCGCGTCGATGATGTCCTGGCGGGTATAGCGGTCATTGCCGCTGACCTCGATGCTGCGTATACGGAAAAACAGCGTCAGAGCCAGAGAGATGGCGGTGCAGATCAGCACAAAAGCCAGCAGCTTGTAGAGGAAGCTCAGGCTTCCTCTCCGCCGCTTATGGTTGTACCGTCTGCGCCTTGCCATCGTCCGTGCTCCTCCGCTGTTTCTGCTGTCTCGTCTATTGCTCTGTGATCCGGGCGCCCAGCGCCCGCAGGTCCCCGGCCAGGTCCGCGTAACCCCGCTGGATGTGGCCGATGCCCTGCACCGTGGTCACGCCCTCGGCGGCCAGCCCGGCCACCGCCAGCGCCGCCCCACCCCGCAGGTCGGTGGCCACGACCTCCGTGCCGTGCAGCCGTTCCGTGCCGCACACCACTGCCACCCGCCCCTCGGTCCGGATGTCCGCACCCATGCGCGCCAGCTCCGGCACGTGCCGGTACCGGCTCTGAAAGATATTCTCCACAAACACCGTGGTGCCCTGTGCCCGCAGCAGCGCCGCCATCAGTATGGCCTGGCAGTCGGTGGGGAACCCCGGATACGGCGCCGTCCGCACCGGCGGTACGGCCCGCAGCGGCCCTGTCCGCACCAACTGTATGTACCCCTCACCGCAGCGGATGCCGCAGCCCGCCTGGTCCAATACCGTGGTCACCGCCGCCAGGTGCCGGTGCTCCGCGTTCCGCAGCGTGACCTCTCCGCCGGCGGCTGCCGCCGCGCACAGATAGGTGGCCGCTACGATCCGGTCCGGTATCACCCGGTGCACGCACCCGTGCAGCGGGCGTCTCGGCGACACCGTGATGACCGAGCCGCCGGCACCCCGCACCTCCGCGCCCATGGCGCACAAAAAGGCCTGTAAGTCCGCGATCTCCGGTTCCCGCGCCGCATTGCAGATCACCGTCTCGCCCTCCGCGCCGCAGGCCGCCAGCATGGCGTTCTCCGTGGCGCCCACGCTGGGCGTGGCCAGCACGATCTGGCAGCCGGTCAGCTTCCGCGCCCGGCACCGCAGGGCCCCGCCTGCGTCGTCAATGTCCGCCCCCAGCGCCCGCAGGGCCGCCAGATGCAGGTCGATGGGCCGCGGCCCCAGCTCGCACCCGCCGGGATAGCTCAACTCCGCCCAGCCGCACCGCGCCAGTATCGCCCCCAGAAAGATCACGGACGACCGCATCCGCCGCATCAGCGTCTGGGGTATGTCGCACCGCGTCAGCGTGGTGCTGTCCACCAGCAGGTCGTCTCCGTCCCACTGCACGGCGCAGCCTAAGTACCGCAGGATATCCGCCGCCGAGTCCACATCGCTCAGGTGCGGACAGCCCTCAATGCGGCACACATCCCCGCTGAGCAGCGTGGCGGCCAGAATGGGCAGTACGCTGTTTTTCGCGCCCTGCACCGCTACCTCGCCCCGCAGCGGCGTGCCGCCCTCTATGGTGATATACCTCATGTGCCCTCCCTTTCCCGTCCATCCAACAGCTACGCCATTGTATGAACGGACAGGGGAGAGGGGTGACTCCCTTACTTCCGCACCAGCGCCATGACCGTGTCGTAGATGCGCGCCGTGGCGTCGGGGATACCCAGCTTCTTCATGGCCCGCGCCATGGAGGAGCGTTTTTCGTTATCGGAGAGAATGGCCTCCACGGCCTTGTACAGCCCGTCGCCGGTGCTCTCCGGCTCCGTGATGACCACCGCGCCGCCGTGCTTTTCCAGCAGCCGCGCGTTCTTCTCCTGATGGTTGTTGGTGACGTAGGGTGACGGCACCATCACCGTGGGCTTGCCCAGCGCCGTCAGCTCACTGATGGTGGAGGCCCCGGCGCGGCACAGCACCACGTCCGCCGCCGCCATCACCACATCCATGTCATAGATGTACTGCCGCACGTCCAGCCGGTCGGACTTGGGCAGGCCCAGCTCCCGCAGCTTCTGCTCCATGGCCTCCCAGCCGCCCTTGCCCACCGCGTGGATGTGGCGGAAGGGATAGCCCTCTGCGTCCTCCCGGCGGAAGAAGTCCACCATGCACTCGTTCATGTGGCTGGCGCCCAGGCTTCCCCAAAAGGATACCACAAGGGGCGCTCCGTCGTCAAAGCCCAGCTTTTTCCGGGCCTCCTCCCGGCTCAGCCGGAAGAAATCCCCCCGCACCGGCGTCCCGGTGACGGCGATGCGCTCCGGGTGCTTGTAGTGCTGCCGGCAGTCCTCAAAGCCCACCATGATGACGTCGGCATAGTTCTCCAGCATCTTCGTGGTCAGCCCCGGCACCATGTTGCTCTCGTGCACCGCCGCGGGGATGCCTGCCCTGGCCGCCGCCTTCACCATGGGATAGCTGGCGTAGCCGCCAGTGCCCACCACCAGGTCAGGCCTGAAATCCCGCAGGATGGCCCGTGCCTGCCGTCCGGAGGACAACAGCACCCGCAAAGCGTGCAGGTTGTGGCGTATGCCCTCGCCGTTCAGCTTCCGCTGGAAGCTGCTGACCTCCACCGCGGCGTAGTCGTACCCCGCCTTGGCCACCAGCTCCCGCTCCATGCCCGTGGGGGTGCCCACGAACAGCACGGCGGTGTCCGGGTCCTTTTCCTTCATATAGCCCGCCAGTGCGATGGCCGGGTTCACGTGTCCCGCGGTGCCCCCGCAGGTAAATATCACTCTCATTCTGCTGCTCCCTGGAACCGCCGCGGCGGTCCGACCTCTATATTTTGATACGAATAGTAGTTTTCCTGCAATAAAATACGGAATGTTGTCAAATCCTGCGCTTTTATCCCGCCCGTGCCGCCGGTATCTGCCGCGATACGCTCAGCACGATGCCCATCTCCACCAGCTGCAAACACAGCGCCGTGCCGCCGTAGCTGAAGAAGGGGAGGGAGATGCCCGTGGTGGGCACGAAGCCCGACACCACGGCGATGTTCAGAAATGTCTGCAAGGCCAGATGGGTCATCACGCCCACCACCAGCAGCGCGCCGAACCGGTCCCGGGCATGGAGGGCGATCCAGAAGCCCCGCAGGATCAGCATGGAGAAGATCAGCATGATAACACACGCGCCGATCAGCCCCAGCTCCTCGCAGATCACGGAAAAGATGAAGTCGTTGTACTGCTCCGGCAGGTACAGGAACTTCTGCCGTCCCCGGCCCAGTCCCACGCCCAAAAGGCCGCCGGAGCCAATGGTGATCAAGCTCTGCGCCAGCTGGTAGCCGTCGCCGTAATAGTCCTCCCACGGGTTGTGCCACATCTCGATACGCGCCGCGCCGTATCGGATGACGCCGGCCTCCGCCAGCTTGATGAACAGAAAGCCCAGCGCGCTGACGCCGCCGACGCCCACCGCCACCAGCCAGCCCTGTATGCCGCCCACGATCATCAGCACCGCGCCGGTGGCGAAGATCAGAACGGTGCCCGACAGGTGGGGCTCCAGCATCATCAGCACGCCGATGACCGCCAGCAGCGCCACGTAGGGCAGGATGCCCTGCCGCCAGGTCAGCATCTTCTCCCGTTTCTTCGAGATGGTGTCGGAGAAGTAGACGATGACCGCTAACTTGGCGATCTCAGACGGCTGGAACTGGAACACGCCCTTAATGCCCAGCCATCGGGTGGCGTTGTTGGAGGTGATGGCCAGCGGGTTGTGGGGGATAATGACCAGTATCAGCAGAAACAGCGCCAGCCCCACCAGCAGCCGTCCCGCGCCGCGCCAGCGCTGATAGTTGATCTTGCTGACGATGAACATGGCCACAAGACCCAGCGCCGCGAAGGCGGCCTGCCGCTTGAAGTAGTAGGTGCCGTCCCCGGTGTCGTAATAGGCCCGGGGAAAGCTGGCGGAAAACAGCATGATCAGGCCGATGACCGTCAGCAGCAGCGTCAGGATCAGGAAGGGGAGATCCATCTGCCCGCGGGCGGCTTCCTTATGCCGGCGCTCCACCTGCCGCATCCGTTCCTGCTGGGTCTTCCGGGCGCGCTGTTCCTCCCGTGTCATAGTCTCCCTCCTTTCCTGTGAAAATAGTGCGAAGCCTTAGAAGCTGAAGCGCTGGCACACGGCCAGATAGGCGATGACGCAGCCTATGACACTGACGGCGGTGAACACCGCCACCACCTTGGTCTCCTTCCAGCCGCACATCTCAAAGTGATGGTGCAGCGGCGCCATCTTGAAGATGCGCTTACCGTGGGTCAGTTTGAAATAGCCCACCTGGATAATGTCGCTGAGTGTCTCGCAGATATACACGATGCCCACCAGGATCAGCACCAGCGGCATATCATAGGCGAAGGCCAGCGCCGCCACGGCGCCGCCCAGAAACAGCGACCCCGTATCGCCCATGAACACCTTGGCCGGATAGTGGTTGTACAGCAGGAACCCCAGCAGACCGCCCACCAGTGCGCCGGAGAACAGCCCCAGCTGCTCGAAGCCGGGCCAGATCACCGCCATCACCAGGAAGAACAGACCCACCGGCACGGTCACACTGCTGCTCAGTCCATCCAGACCGTCCGTGATATTCACGGCGTTGACGGTGCCCACGATCACAAAGGCCGCGAACACCAGATACACGATCCACGGCAGCACGATGTGGGTGTTCCAGAAGGGAATATACAGGTTGGGGCTCAGCATCCCCTCGTACCGCATCAGACACAGGAACGCCACCGCCGCCGCCAGCTGCAAAATAAACTTCTGCGGCGCGGTCAGGCCGGTGTTCTGGTGGTGCTTCACCTTCTGATAGTCGTCGATATATCCGATAACGCCGAATACCAGCGCGAACAGGTACACATACAGGTGTACGAAGCTGCCGGCCATCATCCGCTGCCAGCCCAACACGACGATGGTGAGACCGATGCCGATGATGAACATCAGCCCGCCCATGGTGGGGGTGCCCTGCTTCGTCATATGCCAGGAGGGCCCGATCTCCTTGATGGACTGTCCCGCCTTCAGCTTTACCAGCGCCGGTATCAGCAGCTTGCCTGCGATGGCGGTGACGATAAAGCATACCGCGACAGGCAGCACGATCTCCATAATTCCCATACTATCTTGCTCCTTCCCTCCGCGCCGCGCGGAGGTCTTTTCTTTATTTCTGCGTTTCCTTCAGGTGCTCGGCCACGATGACCCGTTCATCCATGGGATAGTGCTTGTGGTCGATCTCCTGGTAATCCTCGTGGCCCTTGCCGGCCAGTACGATCACGTCGCCCGGCTGGGCGTGGTCCATGGCGTAGTGAATGGCGGCCACCCGGTCGGGGATCACCGCATAGGGTGTGTCATAGCCCTTCAGTCCCACCAGAATGTCGTCGATAATGGCCTCCGGCTTCTCCGTCCGGGGGTTGTCGCTGGTGACGATGACAAAGTCTGCCAGCCTTGCGCCGATCTCACCCATCACGGGCCGCTTCGTCTTATCCCGGTCGCCGCCGCAGCCGAACAGCGCCACCACCCGCCCCTTGGCGAAGGACTTGGCGGATTGCAGCACCTTTTCCAGCGCGTCCGGCTTGTGGGCATAGTCGTTCAGCACGGTGTAGCCCGTTCCCGGCGTAGGGATGATCTCCATCCGGCCCTTCACGCCGTGGTTCTTCGCCAGTGCGTCGGCACACTCCGCCAGCGGCACGCCCAGGTTCCAGCAGCAGGCCATGGCGTCCAGCGTGTTGTACACGGTGAACAGCGCCGGTATGCCCACGTGGACGTGGCACCATTCCGTGTCCGCCTCCGCGTCAAAGTTCACGCAGCCGGGCTCCAGCGCCACGTTCTTCGCCATCAGGTCCGCCTGACCGTTCACAGAGTAGGAGAACCGCCGGCGGCAGGTGGCATCGGCCATCAGCCGTTCCGCCCAGGGGTCGTCGGCGTTGTAGATGCCCACGTCGCACTGCCGCATCAGCAGCGCCTTGGCGTCGCAATAGGCCTCCATGGTCTTGTGGAAGTCCAGATGGTCCCGGCTCAGGTTGGTGTAAATGCCCACCGCGAAGGGTATGCCGTACACCCGGTCCAGCATCAGTGCGTGGGAGGACACCTCCATCACCACATGGGTGCAGCCCGCGTCGGCCATCTCCCGCAGCAGCTTCTGCAGCTCGAAGGACTCCGGCGTGGTGCGCTCGGTGTGCAGCACCCGGTCGCCGATCATATTCTGTATCGTGCCGATCAGGCCCACCCTGGCCCCGGCCTTCTGTTCCAGAATGCTCTTGATGAGGTAGGTGCTGGTGGTCTTGCCGCTGGTACCGGTGATGCCGATCATGGTCATCTCCCGTGCGGGGTGATCAAAGCGATTGCCGCCCACCACCGCCAGCGCCCGGCGGCTGTCCGCCACCCGGACGAAGGGCGCGCCGTCCTCCGGCGCGCGCTCGCACAGCACGCAGGCAGCGCCCTTCTCCCGTGCCATGGGAATATATTTATGTCCGTCCGTCTCCGCGCCGGTGACGGCGATGAACAGATCGCCCGATTCCACCAGCCGCGAGTCGTACCGTACCTCCCGGATGTCGCTATCCAGCTCGGCGTTTGTTTCCAGAATATCCAGCCCGTTCAACAGCTCACGCAGTTTCATCATCAACTCTCCTTTGCGTCTGTGCGTAATGGTATACACACTATTCTACCACATTCTGCCCGCGGACAAAAGGGAACCATGTGCTCTGTTGGGCGCAAAACGTGTGGCGTCAGTCCGTCACGGACGTGTCGCCCAGCTGCACGGTGATGACCGTGCCGGCCTCCACCTCCGTACCCTCGTCGATGGACTGGCTCAGTACCCGGACGGAGCTGGACTCGCTGCCCGTGGTGCCGGAAAACCGTATCAGCAGCCCTGCCGCCGTGGCGGTGGTGTTGGCCTCTGAGGGCGTCTTGCCGATGAGATGCGGCACCACGCACTTGTCCGTGGACTTCTCCTCGCCGACGTACAGGATAACGCTGGACTTGCCGGGGATGATGGCGCCGCCGGCCGGCGTCTGGTCGGTGATGGTCTCACCGTCGCCCACGATCTTATAGCTCAGCGCGCGGTCCTTCAGCTTCGCCTTGGCCTCCTCCACGCTCATGCCGATGACGTTGGGCACCGTGGTGTCCATGCCCAGCAGCTCCTCTGCGGAGTAGCTGGGCTCCACGCCCAGATAGGGCAGGATCTCCGCCATGACGGTGCTGGCGGTGGGTGCCACCATGTTGCCGCCGGAGACGTAGGTCCCCGTGGCGCGGCTGGGGGTGTCCATGGTGATGAGCATAATGACCTGCGGGTCGTCCGCCGGCGCGAAGCACAGGAACGACACCACCACATCGCCGGTCTGGCCCTTATCGGCCGTGCCGGTCTTGCCGCCTATGCGGTAGCCCGCCACCTGGCCGTTCTTGCCGGTGCCGCTGGCCACCACGTATTCCAGACACTCCCGCACCGTGGCGGAGGTCTGCTCGCTGATGACCTGCCGCACCGGCGTGTCGTCGTGGCGATAGGTCACGTTCCCGTCGCTGTCGGTGATGCGCTCCACCAGATACGGCGTGTGCAGATACCCGCCGTTGACGCAGGCCGCCTGTGCCGAGATCAGCGTCAGCGGCGTCACGGTGAAGTTCTGGCCGAAGGCGTAGCAGGCCAGATCCAGCTGGGTGAAGCTGCTGTCCGCAGCGAACACGCCCACGGCCTCGCCGCCCAGATCGATGCCCGTGGTGTTCATCAGCCCGAAGGAGCGCATATATTCATAGAATTTCTCGCTGCCGATCCGCAGTCCGTAGTTGATGAACGCCGGGTTGCAGGAGTTCCCCACCGACTGCACCAGCGTCTGTAAGCCGTGGCCGTTCTTGTTGGAGCAGTGGATGGTATAGCCGGAGATATTCACGCTGCCGCCGCAGTTGACGGTGGTGGTCTTATCCACCACGCCCTCCTCCAGCGCCGCCGACAGCGTCAGGATCTTGAAGGTGGAGCCCGGCTCATAGGTGTCGTTCAGCGCCTTGTTGCGCCATTGCAGCAGCTGCATATCGGCCACGGTGCTCTCCCCGCGCTCGATACGCTCCTGCAGCGTCTGGTCGCTGACGGTCAGAAAGTCGTTCAGATCGTAGTTGGGATACGACGCCATAGCCAGTATGCCGCCGGTCTTGGCGTCCATCACGATGCCGCTGGCGCCGTTGGCGGCGGAGAACTTATCCACCATGCTCTCGATGCCCTTTTCCAGATAGTACTGGATGGTGGTGTCCAGCGTCAGCGTCAGGTCGCTGCCGTTCTTGGCGGCGAAATACTGCTCATAGGTATACAGCATATCGTTCTCCGCCTGATCCTTGGAGGAGATGACCAGTCCGCTCTGCCCCTCCAGCTCCTTCTCGTAATAGGCCTCCAGCCCATACAGCCCCGTGTTCTCGTCGCCCACGAAGCCGATGACCTGCGCCGCCAGCGAGCCGTAGGGATAGTACCGCTTCGTGTCCGCCACCAGGTGTACGCCCGCGATCTTGTTCTCGTCCACATACGAGCGCACCTTGGCCGCCGTGTCCTCGTCCGCCCGCAGCTGTATGACCTCATACTGGGACTTCACGTTGTCCATCCGTTTCCGGATGGCCGAGGCGTCCTTGCCCAGGATCTCCGCCAGCCCTGCCGCCAGCGACTCCTTCGTCCAGCTGACGGGATCTTCCGTGTCGTTCACCGCGTTGTCGATCTCCAGCGGGGAGAGAATGATGGTCTCCGCGCTGGAGGAGATCGCCAGAATGTTGCCGCCGGCGTCATAGATGGTGCCCCGGTTAGCCGTCACCACCGTCCGCCGTGTCTGCTGGTTCACAGCCTTGCCCTGCAATTCCTCATGCCGGGTGATCTGCAGGTCGAACAGCCGGAAAAACAGCAGCACGAACATCACGACGCCCATCAGGATCATCAGTACAAAGGATCGGGTCTGAATGATCCGGTTGGCCCGCCGTACGTTCTCGTTTTTTCGGTTGGAATTTTGGTTTTCTGCCACGATAGTGCCTCCTGTTTTGCCGTCGGACCCTGCTCCGGCGCCGCCGCGCCCTGCTGTTATAGACCAAGCAAGGAGCAAGAAGTCGCCTTCTTACTCCTCGCGCTTATACTATACTTTCCCTCAGCGGAAATATTCCAGTACATACGCCCACAGCGACTCTGCCTTTTCGGTAAAGCCGTTCAGCGCCGCCGCGCCGCCCGCGGCGTATACCTCCACGCTGTCCGCACCGGACAGGTCGATGTACTGTATCTGGCCGCTGCTGGGCTTGGACATACCCGCCGCCTCCGCCGCCGCCTTCACGGTGGCCAGATCGAAGGTGCGCTCATACGCCGTCAGCAGCGCCACGTGCTCCTCCTCCAGGGCGGAGATCTCCCGCTTGATGGAGGACACATTATCGGAAATGCCGGTCAGCTTCACATAGCACAGCATCAGCGCGATGACCATGCCCACCACCAGCACCGTTCCCAGCAGCAGAACAGGGGAGGGCCGCACCGCGGCCCGTGCCGCGCTCTGCCGCCGCTGTACCGGCTGTACCTCCGGCTGCGCCGGCCGTACCTTCTTCTGGGGGAGCTTTCCGGCCTCGTCCAGCTGCTTTTCCCGCGCCAGCGCGTCCAGGTCATATGCCAGGCTGCCGTAGGTGGCGCCGTGACGATAGTTGGCCATGTAAAACTCCCTCCTTCCTCCGTCGGTTCTTTTCCGCCGATACTTTGTTGCAGCCGCTTGCCATACACAAAGTATGGCTGCACGTCTGCGCCGCGTCTCGGCGAAAAATAACTCGCCGGATGCGGTTCTTTTCCGTCGATGCTTTGCTGTTATACCTTCTCCGCCACCCGCAGCTTGGCGCTGCGTGCGCGGGGGTTGTGCGCCAATTCCTCTTCGCCGGATACGATGGGCTTCCGGCTCACCAGCTTCAGCTTCGGCTTCCTGCCGCATACGCACACCGGGAACTCCGGTGGGCAGATGCAGCCGGTGGCCAGCTCCTGCAAGGTCTTCTTGATGATCCGGTCCTCCAGCGAGTGGAAGGAGATCACCGCCAGCCGCCCGCCTGTGTTCAGATGCGCCGCGGCCGCCTCCAGCATGGGCGGCAGGGCGTCCAGTTCGCCGTTGACGGCGATGCGTATGGCCTGAAAGCTCCGCTTGGCCGGGTGCTGCTTCTCCCGCAGCGCCTGTGGCGGCATAGCGGACTTGATGATGTCCACCAACTCCAGCGTCGTCTCGATAGGTTGCTGCTCCCGGTGCTGTACGATCCGCTTGGCGATGGCCGGCGCGTAGCGCTCCTCGCCGTACGCAAACAGGATGCGCCGCAGCTCCTCATAACTCCAGCTGTTCACCACCTCACGGGCGGTGAGATACGCCGTCCGGTCCATCCGCATATCCAGCGGCGCGTCGTGCATATAGCTGAAGCCCCGTTCCGCGTCGTCCAGCTGTGGGGAGGAAACGCCCAGGTCGAACAGCATACCGTCCGCCCCGTCTATGTGCAAGTCGGCGAGGATGTCGCCGATGCGGTCAAAATTGCTGTGGACCAGCGTCACCCGGTCCCCGTAGTCCGCCAGACGCTCCTGCGCGGCGGCAATGGCCGTCTCATCCCGGTCGATGCCGATGAGCCGTCCGGTGGTCAGCCGTTTTACGATCTCCAGCGAGTGACCCGCCCGGCCCAGTGTGCCGTCCACATAGATGCCGTCGGGCTTGATGGCCAGCGCGTCCAGGCACTCGTGCAGCAGCACCGGCACATGGCCGTAGTCCTTCTCCTGCGTCACGGTGCTCACAGACCCATCTCCGCCATGGCGCTCTCCAGCTCGCCGGAGGCGAAGGCGTCGTTCTCCACGGCGGCCCAGCGTTCAGCGTCCCAGATCTCCGCCCGGTCAAAGCTGCCGATGACCACGACCTCTCTGGTCAGCCCCGCATACTCCCGCAGCTTGGCGGGGATGAGGATGCGTCCCTGGCCGTCCGGCTCGCAGTCCGCCGCGTAGGCGAACAGCGCCCGCAGCTTTTTTACCTCGTTGTAGGACAGCGCCTTCAGCTTGTCCATAAACGCCGCCCAGCTCTCGTCGGAGTACACCGACAGGCAGCGGTCCTGCCCCACGGTGATGTGGAACGTCTGGCCCAGCTCCTTCCGCAGCGCGGCGGGAATAAAGAGGCGCCCCTTGGCGTCGATCGTGTGTGCATACTGACCGGTCATGGGTCCGCCTCCTTCCGAAAAAAATAGTCCCCGGTGGAAAACCGTGGGAACATCCCCCACAAATATGGATATTGCCCCCACAATTCACCACTAACGAGGTTAGTATACATAATCCCTGGCAAAATTGCAAGGGAAAATTATGTCTACCGCCACGGCAAAAGCCAGATATTCCGCCGGTTTTCGGCCAAATTTTTCCACTTTTTGAAACGCTTGTTCGATGGACATAAGCGGAAAACTCCGGCGGGCACAAGATTTTGTGCCCGCCGGAGCCTGTTAACACAAGATGAGGATTTCTTGTGGAAATCGCAGAAAAATTTACGTGGATTTTATAGATTTTCCACAAAGTCTATAACTGCCGCCGGTCGGGACCGGCCTCGCTTTCCGTCCGAAAAGACGGACCGCCGCAG
>OLOB01001560.1_pt1 | contig 14861 bp, 9 predicted proteins | sample 1671911 | NCBI WGS metagenome assembly OLOB01 (sample SAMEA3136625, study PRJEB25190) | human gut metagenome | biome: human gut; feature: human-associated habitat; material: faeces | place: Austria | collected 2013
TATCAAAAAATTAAAAACACAAAAAACAACTAAAAATTTTGCGTCACATCCTCAATAATTAAAAAAAATACAATTATTATAATTCTTCCAGGCCAGTTAATATTTATTTTCTTAAAGAAAAGGACACAGTAATAATAAAAAGTCAAAATTACTATAATACTAAGCAAAATCACATTTACAACATCTTTAATCATAGAACACATACACCCCAAATAATATTATCTCAAAATTATATACGTGGAATAATAATAGCAATTAAAATAAAAGATATATAAAATAGCCTAGATGGCCAATTATCTTTTTCTACAATGGGATTAATCTTTGCATAACATCTATCACAATCATATGATACATAAAATATTACAAAAAAAATAAAAACAAAAACACATTTAACATTAATATCCATAATCATACCACCAAACATCTAATTATTAGAGTACTGTGACTCCCAAATACCTCTCCAAATATAATCTCCCCCAACACCACAAACAGAACCTAAAGATAAAAGAAATAAAAAAAACAATAATAAACATACACCAAAATCAACATCCCTCATCAAAACCACTAATCAAACAATCTATCAAAATAAAAATATAAACATTACTATTTGAATTTTTATGTAAAAAAAGAAAAATTAGGATTCTGCAACCCTATATAATGTCCATTTATTGCTGAAGTATCTGTAGATGTATAATCCGCCTCTTACAAACCAGTCAATGAACATAGCTACCCATGTTCCAAATACTCCCATATTAAAGTTTATGGCTAAAATGTAAGATAAGCCTATCCTGCAGGTAAACATTACTGCTAAGCTTACCACCATTGCCCATTTTGCATCACCAGCACCTCTAAACAGGTTAGGCAGTGTAAATGCAATTGGCCAAATTAAAATTCCAAGTGTACCGTGCCAGATAATCATCTTGCCAGACAGTGCTGCAGTAGCAGGAGACAAATTATAAAGGCTCAAAATAACCGGCAACAGGGCAAATATTGCTGCATTGACAATAATGTGACATACAACAACAATTAAAATAATCTTTTTATTGTAATATCTTGCCTGTTCATAATCATTTGCTCCAACACATCTTGAAATTACTGCAGTCATTCCCAGATTAATTGCAAAACCAGGCAATACTGAAAATATTCCAATTGCATAACCTACAGAATTAGCTGCAATAGCTACTGTTCCAAAAGTTGAAACCAAACTTAAAACCAGCACACGTCCAAACTGGAACAGTCCGTTTTCAATACTGTATGGAATACCTACATTCAGCACGTTTTTAAGAACTTTCCAATCAAATTTATGTTTTAAAGTTCTTTTAATATGGAGTTTGAAGTTTTCATTTAATGTAAAATGCATTATAGCAGCTGCTGCAATCAGTCTTGAAAGTACAGTGGGGACAGCTACTCCTTCAACACCTAAACCCAAATAATAAATACCGAATGCATTACCTACAACATTTAAAATATCGCAGATAACCATTATCTTCATTGGCAGAATTGAATTTCCGCTGGTTCTGTAAATTGCAGCACCTGCATTGTAAATAGCTATAAAGGGTATTGAAAAAGCCATAAACAGCAGATATGTATTTGCATAATTCCATACGTCTGATTCAATCTGGCCAAATAAGGTATTAATTAAAAAGGATTTGGCTATTAAAACAACAACCATTAAAAGAGCTGATAAAATTCCTGAAAACCACACAAGCTGATTGCATGCTCCTCTAGCTTTTTCCGGCTTATTGTTTCCTAAGTACTGGCCAGCTATTACCGATCCTCCGGTAGCCAGTGCAGAAAATCCGAAAATTAACAGCTGCATCAGAAAATCAACTAATGAAACACCTGAAATTGGTGCTTCACCTAAAGATGCAACCATTACAGAATCAGCAAACCCTACAAAAAATTCCAGTCCCTGCTCAATAAGCAAAGGTAAAAACAGAACAAATAATGCTTTATTGGAAAATAAATAATGTTTTGGGGTTTTAATTAAAGATTCCATATTTAGTACACCATAAAAAAAAAATAAAATTATTGTTGTAAATTACAACATAAATTATAAATTTTATGATATATAACTGTTGTGATTGACAACATTAAAAGAAAATAATTAATAAGATAATTTATCTAAAAATCATCATTAATGAGCCTTGACATTAATTTATATCCTTCTTTTTTATCCAAACTGCCTTTAAGAACACTCTGTTCATCAAAGGATTCACACTCATCACCTGTTTTATCAGAAGAATATATTATCAAAGGCACATCATCTCTTGTGTGGGTTCCAACTGAAACCGGAGTTGGATGATCAGGCAAAATAGCTGCCTTAAAGTCCTGACCTTTTAAACTGTCTAAAACCGGACCTACAATATGCTTGTCAATTTGTTCAATAGCCCTAACTTTTTCAGCTGTGTCTGATGCATGACCTGCTTCATCAGGAGCTTCAATGTGTACAAACACCACATCATGGTTTTTTAAAGCTTCAATTGCATATTTTCCCTTAGCTTCATAATCTGTGTCAAAGTATCCTGTAGCTCCTGGAACATCAATAATGTCAAAGCCTGCAAAAGCACCTATTCCTTTTAACAAATCAACACCAGTAATTACTGCTGCATCCAATCCGTAAACATCTTTAAAGTTAGGTAAAGTTGGTGTTACTCCCTGACCCCACAGCCATACCATATTTGCCGGTTTTTTGCCATTTTCCACTCTTTTTTTATTGACTTCATGATTTTCAAGAACTTCCCCTGATTCCCACATGATTTTCTTAATGAATTTGGGTAATTTTTCATCCCATCTGTCGCCGGAGGTGTTTTCATCCAGATTCTCACCTGCAATATCATGAGGAGGCATAGTCTTCAAATCAGCCAATAGCTTAGCATCTTCAGCACTGTCACAGGAATATACAAACAGATGTCTGTAACTGACTCCTGAATAGAATCTGCCTTTAAAATCATCATATTTTCCATTGAAATAATCATTTAAGCTGTCCATAAGTATTTCAGCTTCCTCAGAGGTAATATGGCCTGCATTAAAATCATCCATATGATTGTCCTTCTGGGTAATGGTATTGCATCTGAAAATTACGTCCTTATCTGTGGTTTCAATACCCATGCTTCCTGCTTCCAGAGGTCCTCTGCCTGTATAGTAATCTGCAGGGTTAAATCCGAAAATACTCATATTGGCTACATCAGAACCGGGAGTATATGCATCAGGAACATTATTGGTTAAACCTCCAAAACCCGCCTTTGCCATTTTATCAATATTTGGAGTATCAGCTGCCATAAGTGGAGTCATGCCGTCCAATTCGTCGATTGGATAGTCACTTGAACCGTCAGGAATAAAAATTACATATTTCATACTATCATCAAAAAAAGTAAAAGTAAATTAGTATTTAACTTTTAAAATACTAATCAAATCAGTCAACATCGCAGAAGCAGTTTCAAGAGATCCTGCTCCAAGTCCAATAACACTAACATCACCTGCAAGGTCAGTGCGGACAGTAGCCATATTTAAAGTTCCGCTTAAATCATATGCACTGCCTTTTTTAACTAAACGTGGTGATACCTGCAGTTTGTCTTTAGAAACTTCAGCTATTAATTTAATTAAATAACCTTCTTTTCTGGCTAAATCCATAGCCTGTGAAGTAATATTTGAAATACCTTCAACATCAACATCACTATAAGTGGCATCAATTCCTAAAAGTGAATTAGCTAAAATTACAGTTTTGCAAGCTGCATCAATACCTTCAACATCCTGAGTTGGGTCTGTTTCAGCTATTCCCAACTCTTGAGATTCTTTTAAGGTTATATCATAGGAGGAACCTTCGGATGCCATTCTTGATAAAATGTAATTGGTGGTACCGTTCAATATTCCTACAATTGATTTGATTCCACAGGATGAAAGTGTTTCTTTTGTGAAATTAATAATAGGCATTGCTCCACCAACACTGGCTTCATATTTAAATTCAACATTGTTTTTCTCAGCTTCAGATACAACTTCTCTGAATTTTAAAGCTAAATGTCCCTTATTTGATGTTACAACATCTTTTCCAGCTTTAAATGCTTTTAAAGTTAAAGACAATGCAGGTTCTGCATCAGTTATATTGGTTGGAGTTGCTTCCATCAAACAGTCATATTCCACAGCATCCAACACATCCAAACCTGAAATGGTACTGCCGTATTCAGGATAATTGGATAATTTTCCAAATTCGTTTTTAGTGTTTACAAGCAGTTCTTCATCCAATCCGTCAGCACAGATTGCAGAAGATGAAGAATCTGCAGCAGCTACTATTTTTAATTCTACATTAAATCTTTCTTTAATCATGTCTTTTTTTAATGAGATTGCTCTAGCCACACCCTGACCAACTGCACCAAATCCCATTACTATGACTTTACATTCTTTCATACTATCCCTAAACTTCATTAATCATAAGTAAATCTTTTTCTGCAGCTATTTTACCAATCTTATCAAATATAAATTCTTTCATGCCAAATTCTGTTTCAATATTAATTAAGGCAGAGGATTTGGATTCCCCGTCTAATTTAATATCAAATCCAACTACATAAACACCGTCTAAAGAATTAATTTTATCCATAGTGTCTCTAATGTCGTTATCAACAATATGACCAATTAAAATAGTGCTCACAACTTCCTTTTTAACGACTCCATCCATTGCAATAATTGAAACTCCCAACTCTTTGAACCTTTCAATAACCCTGTCAAGGCTATCACGTTCACCTTCAAGAGTAAGCTGAACAGGAATCATTCCTTTTTCATTTTTAGAATCTCTTTTATGGATTACGGTAACCAGGTTTGCACCAAGGCCACTAATCGGATCCAAAACAGAAACAAGCTGTCCAGGAACATCCATAAGTTCTAAAACCAAATCCATTTTCATAAAAAATTCCCCTAATTAACCCAATCTGCTCTTTTAACAACAAGTTTGCCTTCTTTATCAATATGAGCATTCCTTAAAATTTTTTCAGGATGTTTCTCATGAGATTTATCTTCACGAGTAAGATTTAAATTGTCAGTAATATACCAAGTTTCTTCAAGATCTGGAATATTCTCTAAAGTTTTTGAAAACTTGTTTAAAATATTTTCTGCATCTTTTTCAATTTTCATAAATAAATCTCCTATGATTATTTGATAATAATAAAAATAATTTTGTTTTTTAATATTAATAAATGTTTATTAAAACTTGGGCTTTTTGCCAACTTAAAATTACATCGCCAGTTAATCCTGACAAAATACATTTTTTGTGTAAAAAATACTGATTTATTCAATCAACATTAAAAATCATAACTTAATAATATATTAATGTTTATAGAAACTAAAAAAATTAAAATGTGGATAAAATGTTAAATAAAACTAAACTAAAGCTTTTGTTTGTATCTTTTGTTTTGTTATTGTCTTTAACTGCAGTTTCAGCTAATGAAAACAATACATTTACAGATTTACAAACAGCAATAGATGAATCGGGTAATGAAGTAAACATAAACCGTGATTATGCTTATAACAACACTGTTGACGGAAAATACGGTGATGGAATTGTAATAAGCAACAGAGAACTTGTAATTAACGGAAACGGATATGCTTTTGATGGGTCCGACCAGGCCAGAATACTTCTTGTAAATCAATGCAATCTGACAGTAAACAATCTTATTTTAACTAACGGACTATCAAAATACGGTTCAGGAATATATGCTAAAAACTCAAATATTATTTTAAATAATGTAACCTTTAAAAATATGAATTCAAGTCAGGCAGGTGCATGTGTGATAAGAAGCGGAAGCCTAACTATTGAAGATTCCTCTTTTATAAATACAACTTCTGAAAAAGGAAGTGCTGTTTTTGGAGCCCAGGCAGATATTAAAATAAAAAATAGTGAAATCCAAAAATCTTCTTCAAATTGGGGTGCAGTATACCTATCTAGTGCAAATGCAAATATTGCCAATACTGATTTTGTTAATCTAAGCTCAAATTATGCCAGTGCAGTTTATGCTACCGACTCCAAGGTTATGATTGACAAATCCAAATTCACCAACTTAAAATCCAGCAAAACTGCCGGAGCTATCGGATCTAAAGAATCAGAAGAATTTATAATTAAAAACTCTGAATTTTCAAATATAAGTTCCGATAAAAACGGAGGAAGCTTATACTTTGATTTAGTTGAAAATGTAGAAATTTCAAATTCAACTTTTACACAATCATATGCAGAATTTGGAGGAGCTATACTTCAGCTTGAAGGTGAGTTAAGTGTTGAAAACTGTAATTTCACACATAACTCTGCTCTTTATGATGGTGGGGCAATCTACACATCATATGTTAATTTAAAAATAAACAACAGTAATTTTGCAAATAACCATGGATTAAATGACGGCAATAGAGGATCAAATGGAGGCAGCCTATATTTAGATATGACAAACGCTACAATAAACAATTCCAATTTCACAAATAACTTTGCTACATTTAATGGAGGAGCTATATACACATATGATACTTCATTATCCATGAACCAAAGCTATTTCACCAATAATTCCCTGCTTAACACTACAGGAATTTTTTCTGCATTTGATAAAAACTACACTGCACTAAACTGCAATTTTACTGAAGACATCATTTCATTAAACAACACTATCTATGCAACAATCGTTGATGGGTCAGGAATTACATTAACTTTAGTAAACAATACATTAACTCTAACCAATCTTCCTTCCAGATTTGATTTACGTGACTTCGGATGGGTAAGTTCAGTTAAAAATCAGGGTGCAATAGGTGCATGCTGGACTTTTGGAACCTGCGGATCTTTGGAATCAGCTCTGCTTAAAGCAGCAGATACTGAATATGATTTTTCTGAAAACAATGTTCAAAACAGTATGATCAAATACTCAATTTACGGCCATACCATAGAAAATGAAGGCGGAACTGAATTTATGGGTGCAGGATATTTATTAAGCTGGCTTGGAATGTTTCCAAGCAGATATGACTCCTATGATGAACTTGGAAAAATATCCCCGTTAATATCCACTAACGAAGACATTCATGTTCAGGACATGATTTTTGTTCACCCGCGTATGAATTCAACTGACAACAATCAGCTGAAAGATGCTTTAATTAAATATGGCGGACTTTGGGTTGCCTACAATGCTCAGCAGCAAGCCCCATACTACAATTCAAAAACCGCAGCACAATATTATAATGGAACTGAAGAGGCAAACCATGCGGTTCTTCTTGTTGGATGGGATGACAGTTACAGCAAAGACAACTTCATGATAACTCCACCTGGAGACGGTGCATTTATCCTTAAAAACAGCTGGGGAACTGATTTTGGTGACGAAGGATATTTATACATTTCATATTATGATACTCAATTTGTACGAGGTTATCCTGCAATAGGTGTTATTGTAAACAACACTGTTTCATATAATAAAAACTACCAGATTGACATTACCGGAATGGACAAATATGAAAACTTCAATTTAAGCCAGATTTACTATGCCAATGAATTTGAAGCACTGGGAAATGATCTGATAGCTGCAGTCGGAACCTACTTCAGCAGCAGCGGTGAAAAATACGAAATCAGCATTTATGTAAATGATATATTAAAACACACACAAAACGGAACAAGTGCATTTGGCGGTTTTTCAACTGTCAAATTAAATAATTACATTCCAGTTAACAAAGGAGACATTTTCAGAGCTGTAATTAAAGGTGTAAATGTCCCATTATCCATAAATACCAGAGTTCACAATGACGGTTATACATCATTTATAAGTGCTGAGGGCAAAATATGGAATGCATCTGAAAATATAGTCTGTTTAAAAATTTACACCACAGCCAATTCAATTAAAAGCAGTGATTTAGTAAAATATTATAAAAATGCATCCGGATTCAGTGCGGATGTTAACGTGGCTAATGCAAATGTAACATTCAGCATCAATGGAATCAATTACACCAAAACAACTGATGAAAAGGGAACTGCATACTTAAATATTAATTTAAGACCCGGAACCTATAATATTACAACATTTTTCAACGGAATAAATAAAACCAACACAGTAACTGTTTTATCTACCATTACGGGAGATAATCTTGTTAAATATTATAAAAACGGAACAGAGTTTTATGCCAAGTTTGTTAAAGGAAATGGGGAAGCACTAGCCAACAGAAATGTTACATTCAATATTAATGGAGTATTCTACATCCGCGAAACCGACAGCAAGGGTATTGCAAAGTTAAATATAAACTTAAGACCCGGAAACTACATCCTGACAGCTACTGATCCTGAAACCGGCCTGGATATAGGATTTGACATTACGGTTTTACCTACAATTATAGCTAAAAACTTAACAAAAACCTACTTAAATGCATCACAATTCAATGCAAGGTTTGTTAAGGGAAATGGTGATTCGTTAGCTAATGTAAATGTAACATTTAACATCAACGGTGTTTTCTATACACGTCAAACCAATAATGACGGTTTAGCTACTTTAAATATAGATCTGATACCTGGAAAATATATCATAACAGCTATTGAACCGGTAACCGGATTAGATATGGGGTATGGAGTAACTGTCCTTAAATAGAGTTTTAAACTCTATTTTAAATACTCCTCAATATCAATATCCTTTAAAACTTTTTTTCTTAAAATTTTATCAATGCCCGTGCCGTACTGGGCTGCCTTTTTAGGTCTGTAAGCAATCTGCTTATCCAGTCCCAAATTGAAAGCCGTTTTTCTTAAAATATTTTTGCGCAGCTTATCATCAGAACCTGAAATCTTATATCTGACAGGAATATTGAGGGCAAATTCAACAAGATTCTTATCTAAAAAAGGAAGGCGCAGCTCAACGCCATTTGCCATTGAGCATGCATCATCACGTTCCAGATTAACATGATACATATTAGCCATATCATATCTTAATTCATCATCTAAAGTATTTTCCATATAACTATTCAGATATCTGTTATAGCCCCCAAACAGCTCATCAGCACCCTGACCGGAAATAGCTACCTTAATATTATCTTCAGCTATCATTTTAGAAGCAAGATAAACAGTCATTCCCACTCCAATCTTCATCAGATTGTTTTCACCAATTGCCTGAACAACATCTTTAAGACTGTCCTTTACAATACTTTCAGTAATGTCATGAACCTTTAGAGGAAGACCCAAATACTCGGCTACACACTTAGCTGCAACCACATCCTTGGAATCCTTTTTACCGACAGCATACAAAGTAACTTTAAGATTTTTATTTAAAGATATTTCCCGAAGCAGCAAAGCTATCAAAGAGCTGTCAACACCTCCTGAAAATATTACTCCAACTTCATTCAAATCCTCAACCCTTTTTAAAACAGCCAGTTTAAGAAGCTTTTCAAGTTTTCTGTTGTCTGTTTCAAACCTCTTCTGGAAAATATCCGTTTTAGGAGGTATTTCTTCCCAGTTGTAAAGGATATGTCCCGGCTTTAATTTTTTAATATCTCCTTTCAAGCACTGCTTTGAAGAAGCAAAAGCATTATGTGTGTAAAATAAAGGTTTGACACCTAAAGGATCTCTTGAAACAGCCAAGTTAATGCCATCTGTAACAGCATAGGCATAATCCCCATCCAAAAGATTATTGACCTGAGTTACTGCTCTTAAAAGGTCATCATTATAATAAAAATCAATCAGATTAATTAATAACTCAGAATCAGAATTTATATTGTCATTTTTTGTCAGTTTAGCCAGCAAATTCTTTAGGGAAGAATAATTATAAATCTCACCATTGAAAACCAGAGTCAGAGTGTTTTTAGCTATCGGCTGAGTATGGGAAGTTCTGTTTTCCAAATTATGGACAGCCAGCAGATTATGGCCTAAACCTAAAGAATAAGCGTTTTCATCATTGAAATCATTTAAATCAATACCTTTTTGTATTTTACCATCTAAAAATATTCCTGAAGCATCTTTTCCCCTATTTTTTGATGTTTTTAACATAGCTATTAAATCATCAGCTTTGAAATTACCTTGAAGACCAACTATTGAACACATGATTTAATATTAAATTTTGGAGTTTAAAAAAATAATGATAGTACAAAGTAAACATTTGATTATTTCAATTCATAGTGCATTATTTTAACTGATTACTATCCAAGTTTTTAAAAGATATTAGGATTTAAATCCTATTATAGTCTTATTTTAACATTTCTCGATCAGTATAAATTCACTGCAAGTTCATTTCAATCCTATTATAATCTTATTTTTAACACAATACTTCATGATCTTGTTGCTCGTGTTGAAGGTATTTCAATCCTATTATAGTCTTATTTTTAACCTGGTTAATTCAATAATGATTTGTATTACATCATCATTTCAATCCTATTATAGTCTTATTTTTAACGTTTTAACCTTTCATCAAAACTTCTTACATCACCATTTCAATCCTATTATAGTCTTATTTTTAACCCAAATCAGAAAGTAACTCTTTACATTCTTCAGATTCATTTCAATCCTATTATAGTCTTATTTTTAACTTGTATGCATTTAACAATACAATTTCAAAACCACCTTCATTTCAATCCTATTATAGTCTTATTTTTAACGAAGCTTGTGTTGAAGATAGATTACAATTATTAGCATTTCAATCCTATTATAGTCTTATTTTTAACATTTGGAACAACTATTTGTATTGAAACTGGTGTATTTCAATCCTATTATAGTCTTATTTTTAACTTTAGCTTCCAGTATATGTTTACACTCATGTTTAATTTCAATCCTATTATAGTCTTATTTTTAACCTCTTCAAGAGCATTGAAAGATTGTTTTGCAAAAATATTTCAATCCTATTATAGTCTTATTTTTAACATTCCTTGACCATGATTATAATTATGATAAAGTTATATTTCAATCCTATTATAGTCTTATTTTTAACCATGAGTATGTATTATGTGCAGAAGATGACTTTGAAATATTTCAATCCTATTATAGTCTTATTTTTAACTGATTGATTTGGTAATAATTATTTCAATCATATTCATTTCAATCCTATTATAGTCTTATTTTTAACATAAAGGATTGAAAAAAGGAGATATTGTGAAATGTGATTTCAATCCTATTATAGTCTTATTTTTAACTATATGTGGTGCAGGTAAATTATCATCATACCTACATTTCAATCCTATTATAGTCTTATTTTTAACTTATAAAATAAAAGGCACCCAAAAGGGGAGTATAATTTCAATCCTATTATAGTCTTATTTTTAACCAGACACTGGAGTTTATTATAATATGTATATTACTGATTTCAATCCTATTATAGTCTTATTTTTAACCATCCTAGGTATGATGTCAAACTACCTATTTTTTTTATTTCAATCCTATTATAGTCTTATTTTTAACCTTCTTATACTCCTTCCGCCAATTATAACAAGTAATTTCAATCCTATTATAGTCTTATTTTTAACCACTGCAACTAAACCATTCTTTAGTTATTAATAAACTATTTCAATCCTATTATAGTCTTATTTTTAACAAAGAGTTTGTTAAAAGAATAATCCAAAATGGACACATTTCAATCCTATTATAGTCTTATTTTTAACAAGCACAATCAATTGTGAAAGAATTAAAAAAATATGATATTTCAATCCTATTATAGTCTTATTTTTAACAAATAATATTTATGAAGTAGTTAACTATGAATTGATTTCAATCCTATTATAGTCTTATTTTTAACTCGAATATCAGAGGATTTGTTAAAAGAATTTGATGATATTTCAATCCTATTATAGTCTTATTTTTAACTCCTCCTTGTAAAAAATGCATAAGAAAAGAATATGTATTTCAATCCTATTATAGTCTTATTTTTAACATGGTGTTTGGTTTTTTGTTGTAGTATGTTAAATAATTTCAATCCTATTATAGTCTTATTTTTAACACCAGTATTCGCCTCTGATAATCTTTTCTTGCTTTCATTTCAATCCTATTATAGTCTTATTTTTAACTTATAAAATATTATGTAATATTTTTAATATGTTATTTCAATCCTATTATAGTCTTATTTTTAACTTTATAAAATATATTATTGTTATTTTATATTGTTGTATTTCAATCCTATTATAGTCTTATTTTTAACTCCATTACTTAAATGTGGATTGGAAACTCATGGAGATTTCAATCCTATTATAGTCTTATTTTTAACCATGCATATAGTATATTTTTTCCTGCTGCTTGTATTTCAATCCTATTATAGTCTTATTTTTAACGGTTATCATTTTCCATGATTATTTTATTCTGTGTAATTTCAATCCTATTATAGTCTTATTTTTAACTATTATACTGAAACAGAAATAGATGAAAAATTAAAATTTCAATCCTATTATAGTCTTATTTTTAACTATTGTTTGTTTACCTTTTGTCTGTACAATTGTGTATTTCAATCCTATTATAGTCTTATTTTTAACTTTAAACTATCTCCGAATCATAAGTTAAAATTTGTGTTCAAATTTCAATCCTATTATAGTCTTATTTTTAACAAGTAACTCCCTACAATTAGACATAGTATCTCTTGAATTTCAATCCTATTATAGTCTTATTTTTAACAACATAAGTATATATATAGATGACAATAAAGTAATAATTTCAATCCTATTATAGTCTTATTTTTAACAATATATTGTTATTGTCATAAGTGGATCCTTTATTAATTTCAATCCTATTATAGTCTTATTTTTAACGATTCATTAAAATTATAATTATCTGGTGCAGTAATTTCAATCCTATTATAGTCTTATTTTTAACCCAACAAGTCTACAAAACTGTAGAAAATGGAGGTATATTTCAATCCTATTATAGTCTTATTTTTAACGATACTAAAACAAGTTTATTCCATGAGGTCCGATTTCAATCCTATTATAGTCTTATTTTTAACTTTAATTAGTCAAGTAGTACTGTTTAATTAAAGATATTTCAATCCTATTATAGTCTTATTTTTAACAAGAATACTTGTTAATGTTGTAAATGTGCTTAAAATATTTCAATCCTATTATAGTCTTATTTTTAACTCCTCTAATTTTTCTTCTCCTTCTTCTTTAGGAAGGATTTCAATCCTATTATAGTCTTATTTTTAACACAATATACCTCTCCACTTCTGCAAGAACAAGTATCATTTCAATCCTATTATAGTCTTATTTTTAACTTTTATCTGCTTTAGCTGCTTTTTTAACAGTCATATTTCAATCCTATTATAGTCTTATTTTTAACATTAGACATCGTGATAAGGATTATGCTGAACAACGAAAAAATATTTCAATCCTATTATAGTCTTATTTTTAACAAGCAACAAATGTGATTGCAGTTGGGAATCAAGCCTCATTTCAATCCTATTATAGTCTTATTTTTAACAGGGTCACGATAAATCCATGCATTATCAGTATATTTATTTCAATCCTATTATAGTCTTATTTTTAACTTAATAATCTCCCTTGGATTCCCCACACCTAAACAAATTTCAATCCTATTATAGTCTTATTTTTAACAAAACAAATAGAGGAATGAATATGTGTGAATCACATTTCAATCCTATTATAGTCTTATTTTTAACTCCATACTTATAACCGATTTTGTTCATGGACAATTATTTCAATCCTATTATAGTCTTATTTTTAACTGTTAGGATGTGTTTTTTATACTGATGATGATATGATTTCAATCCTATTATAGTCTTATTTTTAACTATCTAATATATCTAACATTTCTTTCACCATTACGATTTCAATCCTATTATAGTCTTATTTTTAACAGATGAAATCTTATATGTTGATGTAGGTGACTGGATGATTTCAATCCTATTATAGTCTTATTTTTAACCACTCATACCCATTGTTTTTTGATAAGCTTCCATTATTTCAATCCTATTATAGTCTTATTTTTAACCTTGCAACAATTTTAGGTTTAACAGGTATTGTTATTTCAATCCTATTATAGTCTTATTTTTAACAGGTAATATTACCTATAAAACCAGGGTCAATATACCATTTCAATCCTATTATAGTCTTATTTTTAACTATGAATGATAAATTAGTTTGTGATTTAGATTATGCTATTTCAATCCTATTATAGTCTTATTTTTAACAGTATTCAACAAAGTAAGACTTAAATTAGTATATGAATTTCAATCCTATTATAGTCTTATTTTTAACATTTAATTAAATTACAGTCAAAAAAATTAATAGATTAATTTCAATCCTATTATAGTCTTATTTTTAACCCAAGAATTTATTGGGAATGATATCTTTGAAATCGATTTTAATCCTATTATAGTCTTATTTTTAACATGGTGATGAACTTAATTATATTTTAGTTCCTGCATTTCAATCCTATTATAGTCTTATTTTTAACTTGTTCCGCTACTTCTGTGTTGTATTTTTTGAAGTAATTTCAATCCTATTATAGTCTTATTTTTAACTCAGTTTGATTTTTGCAATAGCTGCAGTTAGTACATTTCAATCCTATTATAGTCTTATTTTTAACATGTTAATCAACATAAACAATGATTGTAATCAGTGCAATTTCAATCCTATTATAGTCTTATTTTTAACAGGCCACATTTTTTCTCAAAAAGGGCAAAACCAATTTATAATTTATTTATTCATACACTTAAATTTGTTGATTATGAAAAATGTTTTTTATTTATATGTATCAACAAAGAAGACAAAATAATTGAAAATAAAAAATAAAACTTAGAAATTTATAAAATAAAATATCAACCTATTTAAAAGAGAATTATCCTATTTAAATAAATAAAACTTAAAAAAATAATCAAAAAATAAAATTTTTTAAATAGCTAAAAAATAATCAAAAAATAAAATATGTGATAAACAAAGCTTTT